>Ga0209278_1001332_pt1 | contig 15305 bp, 8 predicted proteins | sample JI81BgreenDNA_FD_187504 | JGI IMG/M metagenome (GOLD analysis project Ga0209278, IMG submission 187504) | Wastewater effluent complex algal communities from Wisconsin, to seasonally profile nutrient transformation and Carbon sequestration -... | ecosystem: Engineered > WWTP > Effluent > Algae... | reverse complement strand
TGGGCGTCGATGAGCGCCGCCAAGGCATCGGCCACCGGGTCCAGCGCGAGCGGAAGATCACTGTCACGGCTGCCGCCGTGGCCAGGCAGGTCGACGGTGATGACATTGAATGCCGCTTCGAGCGCGCGGACGAGCGGCGCGAACACGCCGCCGTGCATCGCCCAGCCATGCACCAGCAGCAGCGCCGGGCCCTGCCCGGTGCGTTCGACATGCAGCGCGCTCATGCCCCGCTGTCGATGTCTTCGAGGCAGGAGGCCAACACGTCGACGAGGGCGTCGACCTCGATCTCGGTATGCGCGGCCGTCAGCGTGATGCGCAGTCGGGCCTTGCCGTCCGGCACCGTCGGCGGGCGGATCGGCGCCACCCAGAAGCCCTGCTGCTCGAGCACGCGGGCCACCGCCAGCGCGCGGGAATTGCCACCGAGCACCAGCGGCTGGATCGGGGTGTTGGATTCCAGCACCGGCAACCCATGGCGCAGCGCGCCGCGACGGAAGCGCGCCACCAGCGAGGCCAGCTTGGCGCGCCGCCAGCCCTGCGTGCGCAGCGCCTCGAGATTGGCCGACATCGCCGCGGCCAAGGCCGGCGAACCCGCCGTGCTGAAGACGTAGGGGCGAGCGCTCTGCAGCAGGTGTTCGACCAGCGGCGTGGCACCGAACACCAGCGCGCCTTGCCCGCCGAAGGCCTTGCCGAGCGGCGCGACGAGCACCGGAACATCGCGCCCCGAAAGCCCAGCCGCCGCGCAGGCGCCGCGACCTTCCGGCCCCATCACGCCCACGCCGTGGGCTTCGTCGACGACGAACAGCGCGTGCTCGCCCGTGGCCGCCAACGCGAGTTCGCGCAGCGGCGCGACATCGCCGTCCATGCTGAACACCGAATCGGTGGCGAGCACGGCTGCCGACGCCGGCATGGACTGCAGCTGTCGCAGCGCGCCGCCGAAATCCCGGTGTGGATAGCGCTTGAGTTCGGCACCGGCGAGGCGCGCGCCATCGATCAGGCAGGCGTGGTTGAGCTTGTCCTGCACGCAGAGGTCGCCACTTTCCAGCAGCGCCTGCAGCACTGCGAGGTTGGCGGTGTAGCCGCTCGGGAAGTACAGCGCGCGTTCGTAGCCCATCCACTCGGCCGCTTCGCGTTCGAAGCGCGCATGCAGCGCATGGTGGCCGCTGACGAGGGCCGAGGCGCCGCTGCCTACGCCGTGCCAGGCGGCCGCTTCCTGCAGCGCGCTGACCGCATCGAGCGAGCCGGCGAGGCCGAGGTAGTCGTTGCTGCAGAAGTTGATCAGCGGTTGGCCGTCCACCACCACGTGGACGCCCTCGGCACGTTCGACCACGCGGCGGCGGCGCAGCGCATCGCTGCGCGCGCGGCTGGCCTGCGCGACAGCGAGGCGCTCGCTCCAGCGCGGTCGCGACATCGGTCTCAGGCCGCCTGTGGCGCGGGGCAGACGATGTCGGCGTGCACCGTCTTCGACTCCTCCACGACGGCCATCGGCTTCAGGCCGAGGCGGGCGAACAGGGCCTGGTCGGCCTCGACGTCCGGGTTGCCCGTGGTGAGCAGCTTCTCGCCGTAGAAGATCGAGTTGGCGCCGGCGAGGAAGCACAGGGCCTGCAGCTCTTCGTTCATCTCGTTGCGCCCGGCCGAGAGCCGCACCATCGAGGCCGGCATCATCAGGCGGGCCACGGCGATCGTGCGCACGAACTCGAACGGATCGAGCAAGGCCGTGCCATGCAGCGGCGTGCCTTCCACCTGCACCAGGCGGTTGATCGGCACCGAGCCCGGATGCTCCGGCAGGTTGGCCAGCGTCTGCAGCAGGCCGGCGCGCTGCTCGCGCGTCTCGCCCATGCCGACGATGCCGCCGCAGCAGGTCTTCAGGCCGGCGGTGCGCACCGCTTCGAGCGTGTCGAGGCGGTCCTGGTACTCGCGGGTCTTGATCACGTCGCCGTAGACCTCCGGCGCGGTGTCGAGGTTGTGGTTGTAGTAGTCGAGGCCGGCCACCTTCAGCGAAGCGGCCTGCTCGGGCTTCAGCATGCCCAGCGTCGCGCAGGTCTCGAGGCCCATGGCCTTGACGGCGCCGACCATCTTCGCCACTTCGGCCACGTCCTTGTCCTTCGGCGAACGCCAGGCCGCGCCCATGCAGAAGCGCGTGGCGCCGGCCGCCTTCGCCGCCGCGGCCTTGGCGATGACGTCGTCGAGCGCCATCAGCTTCTCGGCCTTCAGGCCCGTGCTGTAGCGGGCGCTCTGCGGGCAGTAGGCGCAGTCCTCGGGGCAGCCGCCGGTCTTGATCGACAGCAGGGTGCTGACCTGCACCTCGGTGGGGTCGAAGCGCTCGCGGTGCACGAGGCTGGCGCGGTGCAGCAATTCAGGGAACGGCAGGGCGAACAGCGCAAGGGTTTCCTCGCGCGTCCAGTCATGGCGGATGACGGCAGGCATGGGAGAGTTCCGACGGCGGAAGGCCGCGAGCCCGGGCAGTCTGGAAACCGCCCCCTGCCCTGTCAACCGCGATGCCCACCCCATTCGCCACCGTTTGGCGCGCGTTCGAGGCCTGGGCCCTGCCTTCGGCCTGCCTGGCCTGCGACGCACCCGCCCCCTCGGACACCCTGCTGTGCCCGCCCTGCCGCGGGCTCCTGCGCCCGCCCGCCGCCGGTGCGGCCCCGCCGGACCTCGAGGCACTCGGCGTGAGTCTGCACGCCGCCTTTCGCTACGACGGCGCGTCGGCGCCGCTGCTCACTCGCTACAAGTTCCACGAAGACCTCGCCGCCGGTCGGGCGCTGGCTGCGCTTTCCCTTCCGGTGTTTCGACACGCCCCTCGGCCACAGGCGCTGGCGCCGATCCCCCTGCATCGACGCAGGCTGCGCCAGCGCGGCCATGACCAGGCGCTCGGCCTAGCCCGCGACTGGGGCGAAGCCCTCGGGCTTCCCGTGCTCGTCGATGCCCTGCGTCGTGAGCGCGATACCGCGCCGCAGACCACGCTGGACGCCGCCGAACGGGCTCGCAACCTGCACGCCGCTTTCCATGCCCCGCCGGGATTGCCCGCGCACGTCGCGATCGTCGATGACGTGCTGACGACCGGCAGTACGGCCGCAGCCGCCGTGCGTGCCCTGCAAGCGGCCGGCGTGGCGACGGTCGATGTGTGGGTGGTGGCCCAGGTCCCCGACCCGCCGGCTCAGCCGGCGCGGGTGAAGTAGTCCAGCACAATGCCGGCGAACACCGCGGCCCCCACCCGATTGTTGGCCAGGAAGGCGGCGAAGCAATCGTCCGGATGCCGTGAGCGGCCCTGCGCGAACTGCTGGGCAACGAACACGGCCGCGGCCGCGAGGCCCAGCCAGTAGACAAGGCCCAGCTCGAGGCGATGCCCAAGCAGACCCATCGCCAGCCCCGCCAGCGCGAACAGCGCGGCGATCACCGGCACATCGAGGTCGCCGAACAGCAGGGCCGTGCTCTTGGCGCCGGCGCGGCGGTCGTCTTCGCGATCGACCATGGCGTACCAGGTGTCGTAGGCCGTGGTCCACAGCAGGTTCGCGCACAGCAGCAACCACGCTTCCTGCGGCGGCCAGGCATCGCGTACGGCAGTGAAGGCCATCGGGATGCCCCAGCTGAAGGCGAGGCCCAACCAGACCTGCGGCAGGTAGGTGTGCCGCTTCATGTACGGGTAGGCCGCGGCCAAGGCGAGCGCGACGCCGCTCAGCGCGATCGTCTTGGCGTTGGTCGTCAGCACGAGGGCCAAGGCCACCAGCATCAGGCCCACGAACAGGCCCAACGCGAAGCGGCCGGACAGTTCCCCGGCCACCAGCGGTCGGGCCTTCGTGCGCTTCACCCGGCCATCGAGCCAGCGGTCGGCGTAGTCGTTGATGACGCACCCGGCCGCGCGCGTGAGCCACACGCCGGCGACGAACACCACGAGAAGGTGCAGCGAAGGCAGGCCTTCGGCCGCCAGCCACAGCGCCACGAGGGTGGGCCACAGGAGCAGCAGCCAGCCGATGGGCCGGTCGGCGCGCATCAGCCGCCAGCTGGCGTCGTACCGCGCCCGCCACGCTTCGGGCAGGCGCGACGCCAGCGGCGCCAAGGACAGATCAGTCTTCATTGCGGATCAGGTTGCCGAAATTCAGCGTCCAGGTGTCGTTCCCACGGTTGGTGCGTCCGTAGCCGAAGAGGATCGGCCCGAACGGGCTGCTCATGCCGACGAAGATGCCACCGGCGCGCGTGGAGCGTTCCCAGCTGAAGTCGAGCGATTCGTCACCGACCTGGCCGATCTCCGCACTGGCGCCGAGGTAGGTCGGCACGGCGAACAGCGCGTTGGCGTCGCCCAGTCGGTAGTAGTAGACGGCCCGGCCGTAGCCCAGCGTCTCGCCGGTGAGGCTGCGCTCCAGCGTGCCCGACAGGTTGAGGAAGCCGCCGAGCGTCGAGAAGGCGGCGAGATCGGGCGGCGCGTCGCGAGAGTCGGCCCAGCGCGTACCGAGCAGCAGGTGGTGCTTCCCGAGCGAGAACACCGTATCGGAGCGCCAGCGTGCCACCCAGCCCTCGCCTTCCGCCCCCAGGACCGGTTCGAAGCGGTCGACGGTCAGCACGGCACGCGAGCCGCGGGTGGGGAAGCTCAGGCGATCCAGCGTGTCCCACACCGCGCGAACCCCGAAGGACGTCGCCTGCTGGGAGAGGTCCTCGACATCGAAGGTGCCGACCACCTCGCGGCCGAGGAATCGCGAGCGCCGCATCGTGGCCTCCAGCGCCCAGCGCGGATCGGTCTGCAGGCCAACGCGCAGCCCGAAGGTGCTGCGGGAGACGCGGAAGTCGGCCACCCGGGTGGTGCCGATGACGAAGGGCACGTCGAAAGCGCGATAGCCGGTGTCCAGGCTGGCGTAGAAGCGGCGGTCGAGGTCGATCGGTGCGAACCAGTCGGCGGAGAGTTCCGTCACCTGGCCAAGGCGCAGCAGAGCGCGCAGCTCGTCGCCATCGCCACTGACGCCGGTCTTCAGCAATTCGGCCGTGAGCTGGTAATCGCTGTTGCCGGCGAAATCGTCCGAGATCTGCAGGCCGATGTTGAAGAACAATGGCCCCCAGGCCTTGTCCACCGGCAGCAGCTCGATGCCGGTCTGGCCATCGCGCTGCACCGGGCGCCAGCCGAGGCTCTGGTAGGCCCCTTCGGCATAGGTGGCAGCCACGGCGGCGTCGATGGCCGCGGGATCGAAGGCCTTCCCCACCAGGCCCTGCGCGCGGTAAGCGACCAGCCGCTGGGTGCGCGTGCGCTCGCCCGCCACGTCGACGAAGGCGACCGTTGCCGCAGGATCCAAGCGGGTGGCGCGGCGCCCGTCCCGCCAGGCGGCGTACTCGGTCTCGGGCAAGGCGAGGTGGCGGAAGCGCGGCGCCTCGGCCTCGGCGGCCTCCACGCCCTTGGGAATGACCGACACCGCCTCGTCGAAGGCCGCGCTGGAGAAGGTGCCGAGTGGCGGCACGATGAGCACGTCGCCAGACGCCAAGGAGGTGATGGAACGGTTGGTCTTCTCCTGCATCAGCACCGAGACCATCTGGTAGGCGACGTCGAGCGGCGTGCGCATCGCCTCGCGCGCCAGCAACGGACTGCCCACATCCACCGCGATCACCACGTCGGCGCCCATCTCGCGCACGACGCCGACCGGCAGGTTGTCGACGATGCCGCCGTCGACGAGGATGCGGCCGTCGATCTCGGCCGGCGCAAAGACCGCGGGGACCGCCATCGAGGCGCGCACCGCCATGGCCAGGTCGCCTTCCGAGAACACGACGCGCTCGCCGCTGACGATATCGGTGGCGATGGCGCGGAACGGGATCGCCAGGTCATCGAAGTGCGAGGTTTGCGACGCGCCGAGCATCAGGCGTCGCAGCAGCAGGCCGAGCTTCTGGCCCTGCACCGCGCCGGAAGGCAGCACCGGCGCGCCGTCCCGCCAACCCGCCTCCAGTTCGGCGCGGTAGTTGAGCTGGGCTTCCTTGCGCCGCATCGGCAGCGCGGCGCGCCCGGGGTTGTCCTCGAACAGATCCTGCCAATCGACGGAAGCGAGGGCCGCTTCGATCTCCTCGGGACGCAGGCCGCTGGCATACAGCGAACCGACCACCGCGCCCATGCTGGTGCCGGCAATGGCACAGATGGGAATACGCTCGCGCTCCAGCACCTTGAGGACGCCGACGTGGGCGGCACCGCGCGCCCCGCCGCCGCCCAGCACCAGGCCGACGCAGGGGCGTTCGCCGACACCGGCCGCCGGGGCCGCCGCCAGGCCTGAGGCCAGCAGCAGCGCGAGCCCCCCAAGAAAGGTCAAAGCCAAAGTTCGATGCATTCCAGTTCCGCTCCGGGGAGACGCCGTGAATGATGCCCGCTCGGCGTCGAGTACCGCCCCTATGCCGCAATGCAGCACGAATTTCGCCACCCTGGCCCAACGGACGGCGGCGTATGGCGGGCACCCGTAACTTTGTTTTAATGTGACCCCCGTCGCGGCCCACCCCGGCACCCGCGCCTCGCTGCCACCTCAGTCGTTCCGCCCTGTCCAGGAGTTACCGATGCCCCGCACCCGTCACATCGTCGGCGCCGTCGCGCTGGCCCTCGCCGCTTCGTCGGCCCATGCGCAGCAATTCAGCCGCGTCGTCACCTTCGGCGACAGCCTGTCCGACGCCGGCAACATCGGTCTGGCCCCCGCGGGTGCCGGCGGCCTCGGTGGCGCCTTCGGCCCGAGCCAGAGCTTCACGACCAACCCGGATCCGGTGATGGTCGAACTGCTGGCGCGCTATTTCGGCTACGCCAACAACGCGTCGCTGGCCGGCGGAACGAACTTCGCCTGGGGCGGCGCTTGCGCCCGCCCGGCCGCGGCCGCGCCCTGCACGAACAACCCGAACCCGATCACCCGCCTCGACGCGCAGATCGGCTCGCACCTCGGCGCCGGCACCGCCGACCCGCGCGCGCTCTACACCGTCTGGATGGGCGCCAACGACCTGTTCGGCGCCATCCCGCTGTGGGCTGCGACGCCGGCCACCGCCTCGGCCAGCGCCACGGCTGGCGGCATTCCGATCGCCACCGCCGTCGTCCAGCAGGTCGGCCGCCTGCAGGCCGCGGGCGCCCGCAACATCGTGGTGCTGAACCTGCCCGACCTGGGCATCACCCCGCAGTTCTCCTCCGGCCCGGCCGCCGCGGCCAGCCCGCTCGCCACGCTTGGCACCATCAGCTACAACGGCGCGCTTTCGGCGGGCCTGTCGCAGCTGGGCGTCGGCGTGATCCCGGTGAACGTGTTCGGCCTCGTCAACGAGGTGCGTGCGAACCCGGGCCTTTTCGGCTTCAGCAACGTCACCGGCGTGGCGTGCACCACGCCCAGCTCGATCGCCTGCACGGCGAACACGCTGGTCGCCCCGAACGCGAACAACACCTACCTGTTCGCGGATGGCGTGCATCCGACGGGCGCGGCGCATCGTCTGCTCGCCGAAGTCACGATCACCACGATCAATGCCCCGTCGCTGGTGTCGCTGGCGCCGGAAACCGCCATCGCCGCGTATGACGACCACAGCGGCGCCATCGCCAACGGCCTGTTCGGCGAGTACGGCGCCGGCCGCGAGGACGGCACGGTCCGTGGCTACTTCCGCGCCACCGGCTCGAGCGGTGACATCGGCGCTTCGACCTTCTCGCCGGCGGCGGAAAGCCGTGGCTTCAGCGCGACCGGCGGTGCGAACTACCGAGTCAACGAGACGTTCACCTTCGGCGTCGCCGCCAGCATCGGCAACCAGAACCTCGACCCGGTCGGCGGCAACATCGACGGCAACACGGTGCTCTTCTCCGGTTACGGCGTGCTGAACTTCGGTGGCTTCTACCTCAGCGCCATCGCCAGCGGCGGCACCACCAACCTCGACATCGCCCGCAACATCGTGCTCGGCCCGTCGGTGCGCTCCGAGGCCGGCGAGACCGACGCCGACCATGTCGCCGGCGAGTTCGGCATCGGCTACGTCTTCGAGGGCGAGAACTTCACCCACGGTCCGTTCGCCGGCGTGGTCTGGCAGGAAGTGACCGTCGGTGGCTACTCCGAGGACAGCATCACCTCGACGGCGATGAACTTCGGCGAGTTCACCCGCGAATCGATGGTCACCCGCTTCGGCTACCAGGCGAAGGGCGACTTCGCCGGCCTGCAGCCCTATGCCCGCATCGCCTGGAACAGCGAGGACGAGGACGGCCGCGCGGTCGTCAACGCCGGCTTGAACAGCATGGGTGGCCGCTTCGTGATGGACGGGTTCGCCCCGGCGGCGGACTGGACCAGCGCCGACATCGGCGTCGGCTTCACGCTCTCCGAGCGCTTCAGCGGCCACGTCACCTACACCGGCCGCTTCGGCGACGACGTGGTGGATCGCGACGCCCTGAGCCTCGGCTTGACGCTGACCTTCTGATCGCTGGCAACCCAGCGGTCCGCGTGGACGAAGGCCGCCTCCGGGCGGCCTTCTCTTTGGCCGCCACCCGCGCTCAATCGCGCTCGAACTTCGCTTCCAGTTCGATGCGCTGCTCGACGCCAGCCTCCACCTGCGCAGCCAGCCAACGCCTCAAGGCATAGGTCACGGTAATGACCTGGCCGGTGCCCGAAAGCGCCATGCCGTAGCTGACGTAGAGCTTCGGGGTGATGCGCTTGCCGACGGTCAGCGCCGTACCGCCCAGCGCGCGCGACTCGCCGACGCTGGCGGTGTCCAGCCCGACCTTGCCGGCGACGGCCTGGGCGACGGCGCTGCCTCCGAGGGAGGTGGCCGCTTCTTCCAGACGGGCGGCGTCATCGCCATCGGCGGCCGCCAAGGGGCGTCCGAACATCAGCCAGGACAGCGCCTCGGCCTGCGGCAGTGCGGGACGCGACCAGACATCGACCACGGGCGACAGGCCGCTGCCGGTGACGGCAACGCCCACCTCCGGTTCGGATTCGGGACGCACGGCGCGGATGTCGATGGTGGGTTCGTCGATGGCCGCATTGCCCCAGCGGAGGGTGCCGCGCTCCAGGTCGAGCTGCTGGCCGTAAGCACGCACTTCCCCGGTGAGCTCGAGCGTCCCCAGCGCGCGCGGCGCGCGATCGACCCGGTCGCGAAGCTTGAGTTCGCCGGCCAAGCGGCCGTCGAAGCCGAAGCCGCGCAGGCGCACGTCGTCGCCCAGCGCCAGGATGAGGTCGGCATCGAGCTGCGGGCCCGTGCCGGCATCGACCGGCGGGTCGTCGATGACGACGACATCGGCGGACGCCGCCACACCCTGCTCGAAGCGGTCCAGGGCGAGCTCGGCGCGGGGCACGTCGACGCGGCCGCGCAGCCGGGCGACGCCATCGGCCGACTCAAGATCCAGTGCCGGGCTGATCCACACCCGGCCGTCGGGGGTGTCGAGCACGCGCACGTCGGTGCCACGGATCGCCACGCGGTTCGGGCGCTCGTCCTCGCTCCATTGGCCGGCGAGCTCGAGCGCGCCGTCGCCCGTGGGCAGCCGCCCGCGCAGGCGCAACTGCCCGTCCTCGCCGCCTTCGACGCGCAGGTCGCCATCGACCACGGCGATGCCGAGCGCCGGCAGCTCGACCGCGAACGGCGAGGCCGCGACCGCCCCCTGCCAGCGCGGCGCCTGAAGCGTGCCGGCGAGATCAAGGCGTCCGGCGACGACGCCGCGCGGCGCGACCAGGTCGGCGCTGAGGACTTCGAGCACGCTGAGGTCGGTCGCACGAACCACGAGGGCGCCGCGGAGGGCACCGGCCGCATCGGCGGCGATGCCGGCTTCGAGGCGACCGTCCGGAAGCAGGTCGGCCCGCAGGTCCACCTGCCAGCCTTCGCCGTGGGTGGCCTCGAGCACGAGGTCGTTCCAGCCGAACACCGTCTCGGGCGCGGCGCCCCCCACCCGCAGGCGGCCCTCCGGTGCCTGGACGCTCAGGGTCGAACGGAACTGCCCGTCGACCCATCGGTGCGTGCCGCGCAGCGCGACAAGGCCCACCGGCGCCAGCGGCGTGTCGACATCGTTCGGCAAGAACGGCGCCAACCACGCCAGATCCAAATCATCGCCCGCGAGGCGGGCGTCGCGCGCCTCGCCCTCGGCACACAGGCGACCGCCTGCGCCGACGCGGAGGCAGGCCGGCGCCGGCAGGTCCCAATCCGCTCCGCGCCAGGCGACGGTGGCGGGTGCCTGCAGGCGAACCCCCGGCAACGCGGGCCAGGTCGCCTCGAACGCCGAGAGCGTGAGCTCGCCACGGGCGAAGCCGTCGTTCCCGCGCCAAGCGCCGCGCGCCTCAACGTGACCGCCTGCCGAGCGTTCGGCGGCCGGCAGGTTGGGGGCGTCGATATCGCGGGCGACCAGTTCGAAACCGGCGGCCTCGACGCGGCCGGCCAGCGCGAGTTCGATTGCTTCGATGCGGACCTCGCCATCCGACAGCCGCTCGGCACGCAGGTCGAGGCGGCCGTCGCCACGGGCCGGCAGCGTGCCGCGGGCGGTCAAGCGCTGCGCCTGCAGGCCGTTCCAACCCGCATCGAGCAGGGCGAGATCGGCGTCGATCGCTGGACGCTCGGCGCTTCCCGTGAGGCCGAGGCGACCATCCAGCACGCCGCGGGCGCCCACGATCCAGGGCGCGACGTCCAGCGTGCGCACGGTGAGATCGAGATCCCACGCGGGCGAAAGCTGCCCATCGATGTCGAGCCGGCCTTCGCCCAGCGCGAGCGCGGACTGGAGGGCCAAGGCCTCGCCCTCGGCGACGACGCGCAGCTCGCCGTCCACGCGCTGGCCGCGCAGGGTGCCGGACAGCGGCGACAGCGTCGCAAGGACACGCCGCGGTGCGTCGGCGGGCGCGGCGCCTTCGAGGCGAAGTTCGGCGTCGATGCGACCGGGCCACGCGGGTGCGAGCCAGGCCGGATCGAGCCCGCGCAGCGTGGCCTCCAGCGCGAAGCCCGCGCTCGCATCGAGCGCGTAGCGCGCTTCGCCCTCGAGGCGGCCGCCCGGGCTTGCCAGCGTGAAGGGCGCCAGCACGATCGCGTCCGCGTCGCCGCGGACGCGAGCGATGAGGGTCGCCTTCTGCGCACCACGCTGGAGTCCGAGATCGAGGTCGGCCGCCCAGGCCTCGATCCCGCCGCGGAGCGTGGCCGTCCCGTCGGCCTGCACGCGGGCCTCGCCCTCGCCCCACGCCAAGGCCTTCGCGCTGGCGGCGAGCGCCATCGCGCCATCTTCGATGCCGTAGGACCCGGTCAGATCGACCTGTCCCTCGAACAGCGCCAGAGATAGCGGCTCGGCATGCAGCACGCCCTCGTGGAGCCGCAGGCGGGAGTCCTTCAGGCCAACCTCGACGCCGTCCTGCGCGATCCGACCCTGCACGGCCATGGCGATGCCCGGTGCCCCGGCCAACGCGGCACCGTCTTCCCGGCCGCCCCGCACCTGCAGCGACGCGTCCCATGCCGGCGCCGGCGTGAGGCCCAAGGTCGCGGGGTCGAGCGCCGTGGCGTCGACGCCCAGCGCCCAGGCGAGCGTGTCGAGGCGGTCGGCGTCCTTCCAATCGAGCGCGAGCGCCAGCGGCCCGCCCGCCTCGCCTTGCAGCGTGGCGCGGCCCGCCGCCAGCGTGCCATCGACCCGCAAGGCCAGGCGCGCCCCGGCGACCAGCTCGCCATCGAGCGCAAGGCGGGTGGCGAAGGCCTCCTTCGGCGCGTAGTGCAGCGCGCCGCGCACCCGCCCCTCGGGTGCGTCGAGTTCCAGGGACGCCAACGCGAGGCGGCCGGGCTGCACGTCGAGGGCGCCCGCGACGCGGTCGATCACGATCGGCGGCGTGGCGTCGGCGGCGGCGTGGACGACGACGTCGCGCACTTCGACGGCGTCGATGCGCAGCGTGATCGGCAGGTCGAGCCGCGGCAAACCCTCCGGCCACGGCGGCGTCGGCTCGTCAGGCGCGTCCTTGGGCCATACGCGCAGTCCGCGCAGCCGCAGCGCCGCGAGGTTCACCGCCGGCTCCCCAAGCCCGGGCAGGCGGGGCGTGGCCTCCAGCACGCCGATCTCGACGCGCGCGGCCTCGTCCTCGTACACCACGTCGCGCAATCGCAGGCCTCCGGCAAGGCTGCCCTCGCGTTCGCCGACGCGCAGCGCCCCCTCTGGCAGGGCCGCCAAAGCCTGATGGAGCGCGAGTTCGCGTCCGCCGGCGCTACCCAGCAACCACCACCCAACGAGTGCGGCGGCGACGAGCAGCACGGCACCGCCCAGCCCGGCCCAGCGCCACAGGCGCGCAGGACGCGATAGCGGCGCCGCCATCAGAAGCCCACCCCGAAGCTCAGGTGCAGTCGCAGGCCCCCGCCGGCCGTCTCGTCGAGACCTTGCGCCAGATCGACGCCAACCAGCCCGACCGGCGAACGCCAGCGCGCGCCAACGCCCATGCCGACCTTGGGTTCGAAGGCTTTCCGGGTGTTGAAGGCGTCGCCCGCATCGACGAACAGCGCAGCGCCCCATTCTTCGGTGAAGAAGTACTGGTACTCGGCGCTGGCCACGAGACGATGCAGGCCACCCAGCACTTCGCCTTCGAAACGCGGGCCGACCTCGCGATAACCGTAGCCGCGGATGCTGCGGTCGCCCCCGGCGAAATAGCGCAAGGACGTCGGGAAGGCCAGCGACTCCAGCGGCCCGTCGTAAGCCGTCGTGGCGGCATCGGCGCGCAGCACCAGGGACTGCGTGTCGTCCAGATGGTGCAGCCACGCGGCGCCGATCTCCAACTGGGCGAATCGCTCGCGGCGCGAGGCCGCTTCGATCACGCCGGCGCGCAGCGTCGCCGTCAGCTGCAGCGAATCGTCGGGGTTCAAGGGATCATCGACGCGGCGGTAGGTGGCGCCGAGTTCCGGATACAGCATGGTCTGGCGCGCATCCGGAAAGCGGTCGCGGCGCAACAGCTTGGTGCGCTCTTCGGCGAACACGACGCGGCCCGTGAGGGTGTAGGGATCGCGCCGCCCCTGCCAACCCGCGCCCAAGCCCAGGCGCTCGTAGCCCAGCGCGGACTCCGGATCCTCGCTGAGGTATTCGACGCGCCCGCCCCACCAGCCGGGCAAGCGCCGCAGCGAGGGAATGCGGTACTGCGTCGTGAAGCCGCTTCGCCGCTGCGACCATTCGAAATCAGACAGCCACTTGTGCCCCCGGTCGTTGACCCATCGCCGGTTCATCGAACCGCGGACGCCGACGCCCGTGTCGCTGCCGAAGCGGAGGGCCGCGGAGTAGGACGTCCGTTTCGCGGGCGTGGTGGTGATGTCGATGGGGACGCGCCGACCTTCGCCGACGGCATCCTCGTTGGGGACGACTTCGATGACCGCGAAGTAGTCGAGCTGCACCAGACGCGCCTGCAAGCGGTTCAGCTTGTTGCGGTGGTAGGGCTCGCCGGGCTCCCAGTCGACGAGGGGGTCCAGGAGCCCCGGGCGGAGCTGGTTGGGCGCGAAGCGGGCTTCGCCCATCGCATGCCGGGGTCCGGAATCCCAGCGGAGCAGCACGTCCGCGGTCTTCGCAGCGCGGCTCACCGCCACGCGGCTTGCGGTCCGCGTTGCGGCGAAGTACCCGCGCTCGGCGAGCTTGCGTTCGACACGGCCCTTGCCGGACTCGTAGTCGGCATGCACGAAGCGCTCGCCCACGGCAGGCCGCAGCTTGGGCAATTCGCGCATCACGAAGCGATCGCCCTTCGCCTCGCCGTCGATGTCGGCGTCCAGCGTCTTCACCCGGACAGGATCCCCGGAGTCGACCTCCACGCGGATGCGCACGCCATCGCGCCACGGCTCGCGGCGGACGTGCACGACAGGCGCGTACCAGCCGAAGGGCTCGAGCGCCTTCGCCGCCTCCGTCGGAATGCGGCGCAGCAGGAACTGCAGCCGGGCTTCGCTGAGGTCGCTCCGCTGCTTGGCCGAGAGCCGCGCCAAGGACAGCGCGAGGCGCACATTGGCGGCCTCCTCGTCCGGCAAGCCCTCCACGACGACCCCGACCACACTGACGCGCGCCGGCGCTGGCTCGGCACGCGCCGTCGTAGCGGTCGCCAGCCCGAACCAGACGATGACCCACAGCCAGCCCACGAGCGCGGCGGGAACCCTCCGGCAGCGCGGGCGTGGCGTCATCGGCCTCAGGTCGCGAGCTGCTCGATCGCGGCCACCGCGGCGAAGCGATCGGATAGCGCCTTCAGCAGGGCGAGACGGTTGTCGCGAACCGCGGTGTCCTCGGCCATCACCATCACGCCGTCGAAGAACGCATCGACCGGCGCGCGCAGCGCCGCGAGCCGGCTCAGCACGGCCACGTAGTCGCGCGCGGCCAGCGAGGCGTCGGTGTCGGCCAAAGCGGCAACGAGCGCCGCATGCAGCTCGCGTTCGGCAGGCTCGACCAGTTTCGACGCATCGATGCTTTCGGGCAGCGCGCCCTCGACCTTCTTCAGGATGTTGCGCGCGCGCTTGTTGGCCGCGGCCAGCGCGGCGGCCTCCGGCAGCTCGGCGAAGCGCTGCAGGGCCGACAGGCGCTCGGCGAAATCGGCCAGCGACACCGGCTTCGTCGCCGCGACCGCGTCGAACAGCGCGGCCCCCACGCCGCGGTCGGCGAAGTAGCTGCGCAGGCGGTCGAGGATGAAGTCGTAGAGTTCGCCGGCATCGACATCGAGCCCGGTCGGCAGCGCCGCCTTGGCGGCGTCGAGCATGCCGACGAGGTTCAAGTCGAGCCCGCCCTCGATCAGCGTGCGGGCGAGGCCGAGGGCATTGCGACGCAGGGCGAAGGGATCCTTGTTGCCCGAGGGCTTGAGGCCGGCCGCGAATCCGCCGGCCAGCGTGTCGAGGCGCTCGGCGATGGCGAGGATCTGGCCCAAGCGCGAGGCCGCGATGGCATCGCCGGCGAAGCGCGGCGCGTAGACCTCGTCGAGCGCCACGGCGACGGCGGCGCGCGCTTCGGCGGGCAGCTCGGCGAGGCCGGCGTCGTGCGCGGCGTAGTAGCGGCCGGCAATCCCCTGCAGTTCCGGGAACTCGTTGACCATGCGGCTCTGAAGGTCGGCCTTGCACAGCAGGGCCGCAACCTGGGCCAAGTCGGCGGCGTCGTCGAGCGCCGTGGCGATCGCACGCGCCAGCTGCGCGATGCGCGCCACCTTGTCGGCGTAGCTGCCGAGCTTCTGCTGGTAGGTCACGGTGGCGAGGCCTTCGTTCATCGCCGACAGGCCCTGCTTCAGGTCCTCGTCGAAGAAGAAGGCGGCGTCGGCGAAGCGCGGGCGGATCACGCGCTCGTAGCCCTTGCGGACCTCCGATTCGTTCGTCGAGACGATGTTCGCGATGCCGATGAAGGCCTCAGTGATTCGGCCCTGCGCGTCGAGCACCGGGAAGAACTTCTGGTTCGCCTCCATCGT
>Ga0209278_1001331_pt1 | contig 15307 bp, 10 predicted proteins | sample JI81BgreenDNA_FD_187504 | JGI IMG/M metagenome (GOLD analysis project Ga0209278, IMG submission 187504) | Wastewater effluent complex algal communities from Wisconsin, to seasonally profile nutrient transformation and Carbon sequestration -... | ecosystem: Engineered > WWTP > Effluent > Algae... | reverse complement strand
AGGCCCAATGCCCTGTGTCTAGTGAAAAATTCCCCGTGCATGGATGCCGAATTTATCATTTCCCATTCCCCATTCCCCATTTCCGAGCAAACTGATGTTGTTGCCCATTAAACTATTGTTAGTTGAAGATTCTCCAGTAGTTACCATCGTCCTCAAACGAATTTTTGAGTCCTCGCCAGACATCCAAGTTGTAGGAACTGCTTGCAACGGATTAGAAGGACTAGAATTAATTCCCAAACTTCAGCCCCAAGTAATCTGTACGGATTTGAACATGGCACCAATGAACGGGTTAGAATTTACCGAAGAAGTAATGAAGAAATATCCGCTACCAATTTTAGTAATTAGTGCTTCAGTGCAAGCGAATGATACTCAGAATGTATTTCAAGTGTTAAAGGCTGGTGCATTGGATGTTTTTCCGAAACCGATGGGCGGGTTGGTATCTGATTACGATCGCCTAGCTAATCAATTAATAGCTAAGGTGAAAATTCTCTCAGGAGTTAAAGTATTTACACGGCATCCAAAAAAGATACCTACTGAAGATCAAAATCAAATTGTAAAACTCAACCAAGCACCAGTTCCTAATTACAAATTTTCTAACGAAAATGTTAAATCTCCAACTATTAAAATATTGGCGATAGGGGCTTCGACAGGCGGGCCGCAAGCACTGTACGCGATTATTTCTAAACTTCCAGCTAGTTTTCCCGTGCCTATAATTTGTGTCCAACACATCAGTGAAGGTTTTTTGCAAGGATTAGTTGATTGGCTGGGTTATGAATCGAAACTGCCTGTTAAGATAGCTGCTTTTGGGGAATTGCCACAAGCAGGGACTGTGTATTTTCCTCCAGAAAAACGTCATTTAGAATTGGATTCTCAAGGGCGATTTATTTATTCAGAAGCTGCTCATGCTGCGGGACACTGCCCTTCTGTAACGGTGACATTTAAGTCGGTAGCTAATTTTTATAGTCGGGCAGCAGCGGGGGTTTTGCTGACAGGAATGGGTAGAGATGGTGCTGACGGAATGTTGGAGATCGCTAGACAAGGGGGGTTGACAATCGCCCAAGACGAGGCTAGCTGCATTGTCTTCGGAATGCCCAAGGAGGCGATCGCCCTCGGTGCCGCCCAATATGTTCTACCTGTCAGTGCGATCGCTCCCTTACTCCTGGCAAAATTAAACATTTAGGACTTACCTCGCAAATAGTGCAGAATGCCCCGCCCCTCGACTTGTTAAAGAAGTCGAGGATCAGAGAGCGCGATCGCAACTTTTTACTTCATTAATTACTCAAAACTGATTTTTTGTCCTAAGTCCGATTATTTGATTTTGATAAACTTACCAATTACCTCGCGCAACTTATCAGCATCAAACGGCTTAGTTAAATACTCTGTTGCTCCCGCCAAACGCCCCTGTACCTTATCAAAGGCTCCATCTCGCGCTGTCAGCATTACGATCGGCAAATTCTGAAACTGAGGCAAGCTCCGCACCGTGCGGCAGAGTTCCAATCCGTCAATACCGGGCATCGAAACATCCAGCAACAAAACCGAAATTTGTTCGTGATAAATCGTTGACAAAGCATCCACTGCATTGTCGGTTACGAGAACTCGAAACTCTTTGCTTAAGGCCTGTTTAACAAGTCCTTGCATCACGACGCTATCATCAACTGCCAAAATAGTTGGTACTTGACTGCTACTTGCAGACATATTCTTCTCCCTGTTTATTTATAGTTCTTGAAAATACAAAACATACTTCGTTCAGTTATTTTTTGAGAGTTGCCTCTAGCCAATAATTGTCAACTCCGTTGGAGCGTTAGTTGAAACTTTACCCCTGTTTTTTTACCTCAAACTCGAAAAAAGGGATTGGGAGATTGGTCGATCGGCAATTACAACAGTTGCAAAATGTGCATCCGGGGTCAAAAACCCTAAAAGGTCGAGTTTGAACAACTATTGTTACAAAGTTTAACATCTTACCAATTTTTTGTAATTCATCTCCTAACTGTAGTTGAACACTCGGCTAAGGCACAGCTCGGTAAAGGACACTGGTATTGTGGCACAAACCCCTGATTTAAATCTACCAGCAAGCCAGCTACCCACGATTAGAGAAGTCTGTTAAAATACAATTAAACTGATAAAAAAATTCTAGGTAAGCAATAGTCATATATTTTGGAAAGCTGCTTCCTCCCAACAGAGGGTCTTAGATTGAGAGAGTCCGAGGTATTCAAAAGCATAGTCAACTGGAAGTATAATTTATATAGTCTTAGATATGGGGTGCTCTAACTCCGATAACTCAAAAGTTTTCAGATCAGTCAAGAGGTTAGTCTGAATTCGGCGCAAGCAACCTGCGCCGAACTTGCGCCCCGAGTCTCCCAGCACAGAATTCATAGCTTGTTTTTCAAGGGAAGTATTGAGAAGGGCGGTTGCCAGCAACACGGGCAGTTACACATGATGAAAGCACCCTTGCCTCTTGGTAAAAAAAAAGTGTTCAAGCTCCATAACATTGATTTGTATCAGCTTCTGGGATCTGATCCAGAGGCTTGCTTGGACAGTTTGGTCGGTTTGGCAGCTCAGATGAGCCGAACTCCTATTGCTTTCTTGAGCTTGATTGACGGTAATCGCCACTGGTTGAAGTCGCAGTTAGGTATCGATCGAACTTTGACCCACCGTTACCTGAATTTTTGCGCTCGCGCCCTAGACCCAACTCCCGAAGATTTCGCCCAGAGTTCAAACTCAAAGTCGGAATTTGACCGGGCAATTTCCCTGCAACAACCGCCCGTTGCTTCCGAATTTGCGATCGAACTTCCTATAAATTCCTTTAAAGAACTGCCTGCCGCCATTGTTAGAGACGCTTCCACAGATGTGAGATTTGGCGATCATCCGCTGATCGTTTTCTACCCCTTCGTGAAATTTTACGCCGGAATCCCAGTTGTCAGCTCTGAGGGGCAGGTGCTGGGAGTGCTATCCGTCATGGACTCGGTGCCGCGAGACTTGACAAAAGAAACGATAGAAGCTATGCAAGCTTTAAGTCGGCAAGTTGCGAGTTTGGTGGAGCTGCGCTGGCAATTAGTCAAAGCCCAGAAACAGTTGCCAGAGGTAGAAGATATCACCTCGGACAGCCCGCAAATCTCGGAGTTAGTTTCTGGCTCGAACCGATCGAGCTTGTCTGCGGTACCTACGCCACAGAGTAGCAGGACAATATACGGCACAAAAAACCTCCCGACGCTGGGGGAAACAGGCACATCTCAATATGTGTGGGAAGCTTCAGCGGGCATCGGGCGCGCGGACGATACCCAACAAATCCGAGAAATCGTTGCCGGCCCGGGCGACACATCCGATCGCCAACTGACGGCAGCGTCCCTACAAGAGCTCGCGCGCTTGGGAGCTCTGCAAGCTAAAGTCGGTGCAGCCCTCGGACAAGGCGGCAAAATATCGCCCATCCTCAACCGCTGCACCGAGGCAATGGTAGATTACCTCGACGCCAAAGAGGCGAGCATCTGGACGTTCAACCCCCAGACAGAGCAGTTAGAATTGCAGGCCGATTCAGGGATCACCACCGAAGGGTGGGAACGGGAAATAGAAGATTGGGTGCGAGCAGAACCGGGAAAACTCCAAACGGCTCCTGTATGCCTAATGTCGAACCCGTCTCTCTGCGCCATTGCCTATCCGCTGATAGTGGAGGAGCGGCTGGTGGGAGTGATGGCTCTGTGCAGTAGCGCTTTGGCAAGCGAGGGAGCGCTAGAAGTTCTGGGTTGCATTGCTAACGCCATCGCCGTCGCGATCGATCGCATCACGGCCCGAGAAGAATTGTTGAGCCGCCGGGAAGGCCTGCTCTTCGGCCTCGCCAGCCAGATGCGGAATTCCCTAGACCTCGACAAAATTTTAGATACGGCTGTCAACGAAATTCGCAGCTTGTTGCAGGTTGACCAGTGCTACTTTTTGTGGTACTCTATCTCGCGAGACGGCCAACCCAGCTTTGCAATTACCCACGAGGCGGCAAATCCCGAACTCAAAGAGCGGCTCACAGAATACCCGATCGAACAAGTAACGCTGCTGGCCGAGAAAATTTGCCACCGCCAAACGCTCCGGATCGGCGACGCTGCAACAGCACTGTGCATCGAACCGCCAACGCGAGCTTTTTTGAGAAGTATCGGGATTGTTTCTAACCTGCTGCTGCCGCTCAAGACTCACTCGGGTCAAATGGGTGCTGTAGTTTGCAACCATTACAGCAGCCACCGTTCCTGGGCGACGAGCGAAGTGGAATTGCTGCAAGCGGTGGTGGATCAACTGGCGATCGCGATCGACCAAGCCGAACTCTACGCCCAAACCCGCGCTGCCGCCTTAGCCGCCCAAACTCAAGCCCGCCAACTGACGGAAACATTGCAGCAGTTGCAGCAGAAAGAAGCTCAGCTCATCCAAAACGAAAAAATGTCCTCTCTCGGTCAAATGGTCGCCGGCGTCGCCCACGAAATTAACAATCCGGTTAATTTTATTTACGGAAACTTGACTTATTGCAAGCAGTACATGAAAAATCTGCTGGATTTGCTGCACTTGTATCAAAAGCATTACCCCGAGCCTTGCCCCGAAATTCTCGACAAAAACGAAGAAATCGATGTTGAGTTCATAGTGCCGGATTTGCTGAAAATTCTGTCTTCAATAGAGATGGGAACTGAACGCATCCGCCAAATTGTCCTGTCTCTGCGGAACTTCGCACGGCACGACGAAGCAGAGATGAAGCCGGTGGACATTCACCAAGGGATTGACAGCACGCTGCTGATTTTGCAGAGTCGCTTGAAGTCAAACGGGCTAGTGCCGGGAATTGAGGTAATTAAAGACTACGGCGACTTGCCGAAGGTAGAGTGCTATCCCGGACAACTCAACCAAGTATTTATGAATATTTTGGCGAATGCGATCGACTCTTTGGAAAATCAGCCTCCACCCAAGACGATCAAAATCTCGACGGCGGTGGTGAACCCAGACTCGGAGGCTGATGAGTCAGGAAAGTCGAGGGGTCAAGTTGTGGTGATTCGGATTCAAGACAGCGGGCCCGGATTGCCCGAAAAAGCTAAATGCCACTTGTTTGACCCTTTCTTTACCACTAAACCTGTAGGCAAGGGTACGGGGCTCGGCTTGTCTATCAGCTACCAGATAGTGGTGGAAAAACACGGAGGAAGTTTGAAGTGTATCTCCGAACCTGGACAGGGAGCGGATTTCAGGATTGAAATCCCGGTAGCTCGCCCCCCTGCGATCAAAGAATAAACCTGCGGGCGATCGGTCTCAAAAAGATTTTTAAAATTTTCTTGTCAAAATGCTTGACAGATTCCTGTGTTTGAATGTTAAGATAGTGAAGGTTAAGACGTTGGGGCGTCGCCAAGTGGTAAGGCAGCGGGTTTTGGTCCCGCCATTCAGAGGTTCGAATCCTTTCGCCCCAGTTAAATTGTGTCCGGTCAATCAATTGTTGAACTCATTGTTTCTATTCTGACCAAGGGCGACGAGCGATTAAAAGGGCGGGTTTTTGAGATTGTCAATTGTTGGCAGATATTTTTCGTGAACCCGCCCCTACCGTATTAGGGGTAATCGAGCGGAAATAATATCATAGGATATCAGAAACCGGGTTTATTCCTGCGGGTTTTACCTAAAATCCTAGATTGGTGGTCAAGAAATTGGTTTTTTTGGTCGCCAGTTTCCATTTTTCGCAGAAACCGTTGTTTGTGCGTAAGATCACTTCTGACTGCGCCGGAATTGTATAGCAGAAGGAAGAAGGAAGAAGGAATAAAATCAATCGTTTCACCCATTAACAACGTCCTAACCGTCTTGGCGGTTGCTATAAAATCGAGTTAACATTCAACACTCATATCAAATCCGGTTGCATTGCAATGATTAAACCGCTGTTGACGCCGAGAATACAGAGGAAGAGAACAGAGAGATGAATAATTCCGATGCTACCGGATTTGAGATCAACCATCATTCAGTTTTTCGACTAACAGTCAACACTCAACAGTCAACAGTCAACAGGCCCTACTCCATATCACTGCAAAGTGCTGGGGCCACGAGCATTTAGCCGATCGAAAACGTATCGGGAAATTGCCGGAAATGCTGTTTCGTCCTTGGAATAAGCCGGATCGTCTGCGAAAACAACTAAGATATAAATCGCGCGATCGTCTAAAGTTCTGACAAAGGCCGCTTCGCTGCGGGATTTGGAAGTATAGCCTACTTTGGAACCAAAATAAATATTAGTTGGTAAAGATTCGCCAAGAAATCCTTTTATCGAATTGCTAGGGTCATTTTTCCATGCCTTGGGGTCTAAGTCTCTAGTCAGCAAGTAAGCCATTTTGCGACTGGCGACGCTGGAAACGGCTTGCCTCGTATAGATTTCATATATTAATCTTGCCGCTTGGTCGGTAGTTACTTGATTGCGAATCGGCACAGAAGCATCGCCCCGCAATTGCAAGTCGCGACCGATTGGCCCTTCTTGTCTTAAATAGTATATGGGATAATTTTTGGTGCTTATACGAAGATCATTGTAGCCGGCGGACTGGAAAAATGTGTTAATTTGAGTGCGCTTTTTCAGCCAGGTTTGCAACTCTTCTCCTGCGAGCCTGCCGCCGGATTTTGTATCTGTGATTTTGTCTAAAATTCGGCTAGCAGCATCGTTGTTGGAGACGCGAATCATTTGTTCTAGGTCGTTTTTAAATGCAGATTCTCTTTGCGTAATGATGCCTTTTTCTATGGCTGAGTAAAAGGCGGCCATCCAAAATAACTTGGCAACGCTAGCGGGAAATCGGAGAGTTTGATTTTGATATCCGGCAAAGGTGTGACTTTGGGAATTGCTGACATCAAATAAGGTAATTGATAGCCGTTCTGCGGGCATTCCTTTGGTGGTTGCAATCTTCACAGCTTCATCAACAATCCCTTGCAATTCTTGAGAGTAAACTGGATTGGGAGGTGTTTTTATGTTGTAGCTAAAGGTAGGCTCGCTTTGACGATCGGCTAAATTTTCCGATGGTTCAATTGTCGGAGGCGAGAGTGTTTCTTGAGGCGAGACGGCCTGTTGAGCCAAGATGACTGGTGGTTCTGGGGCGCGGCGAATTCTGAACGGTATTGTGACAATCCAACCGATCGCGATCGCCCCGGCAATTAAACACAGGATGTTACGGTATTTTAAGCGAGAAAATTTCGTCCTGACTCGACGACGGGATTTGACAGGAGGCTGGCTGCTTTGGCGTCGTGGCCCGATTGCGCCTAGGGGCTCTATTGGGCGTCGGGGGGAAATTGGGCGGGGGCGGCGTCGGCGTTCTACTTGCATTACAGTTTTGTGCTATCAAACTCGCACGATCAGTTTATAATAGGGCGGCATCTAAATGACAAGTGTATCGATCTAGTCCGCTGTTGCCAATTTTATCGGTCTACTAGGCTGATTGAGAATTCTAGTAATTGTAAAATTTTCAGGATAGCACTGAGTTGAAGCAAAATCCTTGGAAAAACATGAAAAATTTTTGGAGTCTGGCTGTTTTGGGATTTGCGATCGTCGGCGTGAATAATTCTTTGATACCTGATGTTTGGGCATTTCAGTCTCAATCTACTACGGGATATGTTGTCGATCGACAGACAGCAGGACAGGGCGCGGATCTAGCGTTTTCCTTGACGGGAGAAAGCGAAAATCTGGAATTAACAAACAAGCCAACTGTTTCCAGTTTTCCGAGTATGTTGTGGGACTTCAACAATTTAGCGGAAATTTCCTATTCCGAATTGCTGAAACTGCTGGCGAGACGATCGGACTCCAATAATACCGAGAGAGAAACCGTTGCACAGCCTGAAGACATAGCACGTTTTGAACAGGTTGTACAGTATGCAAAACAACAAAATTTGCACGATCGCTCGATGGGAGAAATCGTCCAGGCGATCGCCGATAACTTCCTAGGGAAGCCCTACGCCGCTGGCTTGCTGGACAAATCCGGCGAAGAAAAGTTGATCGTAACTTTGAATAAATTTGATTGCGTTTTATTTGTAGAAACCGTTTTGGCGATCGCCAGGGGCGTAGCAGTACAAGATTACGACTATCAAAACTTTGTAAATCGCATAGAAGAACAGCGGTATTTAAACGGTAAAATGAACGGTTATTGCAGCAGATTGCACTATTTTTCCGACTGGATTAACGACAATCAAAAACGGCAAACTGTGGAAAATATCACCGCCGAATTAGGCGGAGTGCCCATGAATAAAACACTAAATTTCATGAGTCAGCACCGCAGCAGTTACCCGCAAATGCTCAAAGACGAAGCAACTTATCAGTGCATAGTCAGCCAAGAAGCCGACTTAGCCAAAACTACTGTTAATTACATCCCCACAAATCGCATAAAAAGTGTTTATTCTCAGTTAAAACCAGGGGATATTGTAGCGGTAGCCACCGATGTTAAAGGATTGGATGTCACCCACACAGGTTTAGTCTACCGCAATGCGGACGGCAATATGGGTTTAATTCACGCTTCGCCGGCTGGGGAGGTAACAGTTGCTTACGACTTACAGAGATATATTAGCAGAGTCGAAAGTGCGATCGGAATAGTAGTCGCTAGGGCGAAAACACCTAATTAAATTAGTTTGTACTCCTAGGTTGCATCAGCTTGCATTATTTTAGCTGCCAATTCACAATTTCTGTACTGATATCAAATCCGGTAGCATCGTCCTGTATTCATCTCTGTATTCTCTCCCTCTGCGTTCTCTGCGCCCTCTGCGGTTAAATCATTCCGATGCAACCGGAAACGATATGACGCACCCTACCAAGTAGAGAAACCGGGTTTTTTGCCGAATTTGCGGATGGCAACCCGTCTTTTTGTAAAAAAACCCGGTTTCTGGGCCCCCATGCGTCAGCCTCAAATCAATTGACAATTTCGCTGCGAGATACCTTACTCTTTCTAGCAGGATTTGGCGTTAATTCCGGCGGCGAAACTTGAACACTTCCCCACTCATTCAAAAAGCTTTTCAGCAAAACCTCTTGCTGAGTGCGAAATGTCTCGACATTTGCCCCTCCATTCATAATCACAAACCACACAGTTTCTTGTTTTTGAGTTGGCAAAGCTCCGCCCAAAGCGCTAACATTATCCAACGTGCCCGACTTGACCACTGCTAATTGGGGTAGCGGCCGTTCTGATAGTATTCCTTCATCTTTCCCAACTACAGTTAAGACATCAGCAATTGTCATGCTGTAAGGTTCAAGATAGCGTTCTAAAGCTATAAACAACGCGCAAGCAGCCCGGGGAGAAATGAGATTTTCTTCGCTCAATCCCGAACCGTTGACGAGTTGAATTTCTGCGGGAGGAACTCCGGTTGCTGCTGCTGCTTTTTGCGCGACTGTTTTAGCGCCACCGACAGTATCAGCTAGCATATCTGCCATGAGATTGTTGCTGTACTGATTCATTTTTTTGATCAGTTCAGCGAGGGGCAAAGAATAATGTTTGACTAAAGGCTGCACGTCATTGGGAGATGCTGACAAAACTTTTACAGAACCCTCAATTGCTATTTGGGGTTTCGGCGTATTTGGAGGCAGGGTTTGATACTGGGCGGCGGCTTCGCTGGGCCAGATTTGACTGTTCAATCCTTGTTTGAGCAATTCTCCCGATTTGAGGGGATCAAGTTCAAAGTTCATGTAAAACTTATCGACAATTATCAAATTGCCACTGACTCGCTTGATCCCTTTTTGACTTAAGGCGTTACCAAGGGCGATCGCCTCTTCCCAGACAAACAACGGATCGGCGTTTCCCTGTATAATTAAATCGCCTTTTAATACGCCGTTTTCAATTTTTCCAGTTGTACCAATTAAGGTAATAAATTGATGTTCCGGCCCGAATTGTTGCAGCGCTACGAGAGATGTTGCTACTTTGGTAATAGAAGCGGCTGACAGAGGAACGGTACCTTGATGATTGGCTAGCAAAGTATTGCCAGATTGCATCCAGACGCCTTGGTTTTCTTTGGCAAAACCTTGGGCGGCCAACTCGTTGAGATATTGCTGGATTTTGGTATTTGTGGGGGTTTCGGGATTGGTAGCAGAGACTATTAATGGCTGCTGAGGCTGACTTGGTTTAACCGGCGGCGGGGAGGATTCAGCTACAGGAGAGGGAGATGCAAGTTGAGCTGATTCAGTAGCGGCGCATCCGGCAATAATTGTGAGAAGGGCGATCGAACTCGCAGCAGTCAAGTAGCGGTTTTTCAGCATTACTTTAATTTTTTTCATCATAATGTACGATCGTCTGTCAGCACGCCCGATGAAAAGTTTAGCACTAGCCCGCACGTTTTGGAGCCTTCCGCTCTCCCTTATATCGTTTCCGGTAGCATTGGAATTATTAGCCAAAATTAGGACACGGCAGTGCCGTGTCCCTACAATATTATTTTCGGTGTGCGATTCGTTTAACCTAAATGGGTAGGTTCTCCTATCCAGGGACGGTTAGCCTAACTCCTAGAAGTTAGTGATAACTGATTACACTTATGGGTGAGGCATTAAGTCAAGTCCCAGTCCGCAGGTGCAGCGGTAAAAGCATATCCCCTATTTTGTTGGGTAGCAACTAACAGGATAAAGCGGGGATAAAAGGCAGAAAGACTCTTAGCCGAATGGGGTAGCTGTCGAGCAAGAACATATGCGTAGCGAAAGCAAAAATGTGTCTGAACCACCGTTATGATAGATGGTCAAACGGCTGACTGACGCCCGCCAAAAGGCAAGGATAGGGCATAAGCAATTATCGGATTGACTTATCAGCACTGCCCAAAAAACCCGGTGGATAGCATTACGCTGTCATGTTCAACCAATGTGTAATCGGAACGAAGTAAAGCATTCATAGCCCTTAATAACATAAGTAGGTTGCTAGCCGTAAGCTGTGAATGTGAGGGATGGTTGCAGAAGCCAATGCTCTGCTGTAATAGCAGAGATATGCTGACAGCGCCGGGTGGTGTAAAAGATAGAGACTAAGTAACCCTTTAAAAGCCTAATGCCACGGAAAAATCTGATGGTGGGATGTAGGGGTAAAAGGAAAACTCTCAAGCGGTAGAAATCATCTCTTGATGCGCTCGTACTGTATCCATAACCAGGATTACATCACCCAGGAGCCGTGTGCGGTGAAAGTCGCAAGCACGGTTTGTGCGGTTCGTTTCTATGAAACTAGCCTGTATGGGTTAGGGGATTAGAGCCTTTACGCCGCCTTGGGTGCAAGCCCTAAAAGATAGTAAAGGTAACTTCAGTTGAGTGTGAGTGCGTCAAACTCAAATTTGACAAGTCTTACCCGCTAGGAATGGCGTGATGCCAAAACTGCCCACATGGATAGAGAACAAACTCTAAAAATGAAGCTGGGGACAGAACGAGAATAACAAACCTGAGATGGGAGCAACTCGTATAGGTAAGTAGTCAAGGTTAAACATTAGTTGAACTCTCGGAAAAAGCGTCTGAGCGTGAACGACCGAAATCAAGGTCGAACAACGACACAACATAACACTTCAAGTGTGAAAATACCCGCATTATTTTGAACTGGATAAATGCAATTCTGGGAAATCGTGGGCGAAATGAGAGAACCTAAAACTACAAAATAACTCAACAGAGGAACGAATAAAACTGCTCTTTCAACCTTCAATTTTAGAAGATTAACTTTTCAAATTGTGGACTCCTTAAATAAGGGTTAGCGGGTAGAGTTGGTAAGATGTACTCAAAAATTCAAGAAATAAGGACTCTGGGAAAACTGGGTACGGTTTACATAGAAAATGTTCATTCAGGCGTAGAGAATGTTATGGCAACGGAGTTAAATCCAGTTGATAAATGGAAATCAATTCCTTGGCGCAAGCTGCGGAAAATTGTGTTTCGCCTACAAGTGAGAATATTCAAGGCTCAGAAGAACGGTAACGTGTTCCTAGTGCGTAAGCTTCAGAAACTTTTATTAAGCTCTCTTTGCAGCGAAATTGCTTGCTGTTCGGCAAGTGACACAGTTAAATACTGGACGGAAAACCGCAGGGGTGGACGGAAAGAAAGCCCTCGAACCCTCACAAAGACTGGCACTATTTGAAGTGTTAGTTAAGAACTGGAAGCAATGGAAACATCAGCCCCTAAAGCGAGTGTACATACCCAAAGTAGACGGAACTAAAAGAGGACTAGGAATCCCGACCATTAGCGACAGAGCATATCAATGTCTCATCAAATATGCCTTGGAACCAGTAGCAGAAGCTACGTTCAACGCTCATTCTTATGGGTTTAGACCTAGCAGAAGCTGCCATGATATTCAGAGACAATTATTCAATAATCTCAACTCTAGCAGTAATGGGTTAGAAAAAAGAATTTTGGAATTGGATATTGAAAAATGTTTCGACAAGATTGACCACAAATTCTTAATGCAATCAGTCCAACTACCAAAGGCAGCAAAACAAGGGGTATTTCGGGCAATAAAAGCTGGAGTCAGAGGAGAATTTCCTTCATCAGAATCCGGTACGCCCCAAGGTGGAGTTTTCAGCCCATTACTAGCAAATATAGTCCTTCACGGATTAGAGAACGTTGGTCATGAGGTCAGATTAAAAATCAGAAATGGTGGCAGATATATAGACACTATTACTGGATTTCGTTATGCGGATGACGTTGTGTTTATTCTGAAACCAGAAGACGACCCTGAACCCCTCCGAGGACACATTGATAAATTCTTGGAAACAAGAGGATTAAAAGTTAAAGAAGCCAAAACCAAAGTCGTACATAGTACAGATGGTTTCGACTTCCTTGGGTGGAACTTCTCAGTTAAACCTGTCGGGTAAATTCATTTCAACACCAAGTCAAAAAGCTACAATTAGCATTAAGGCAAAAGTTAAAGAAGTGATAAAAGATAGTCGTTTCACTCTCGAACATCGCATCAACAAGTGTGGTTCGGTAGTAAGAGGGTGGAGAAATTACCATAGATTCTGCGATATGAGTCAACACAACCTGTGGTCACTGCGCTATTGGTTATGGAAATTCATTCGGAAACAAGGAAGATACAATCGTTATCAAACCAATAAGGTTATAAAAAGAGCAATTCCTGCAGTTAGTTGGTCAGCCTGCAAGTTTGTCATTGTCAAGGGAGATAAATCACCCTATGATGGCGATTTTGTTTACTGGTCAAAACGAGAGAATGCTCACTACGATGGGATAACGGCACGACTTCTCAAGAAACAGAATCACAAATGTACAGAATGTAATCTATCGTTCATTTCAGGTGATATTGCAGAATTACACCATATCGACGGCAACCATGACAATTGGAAACCTATAAATTTGGAAGTTCTACATCGTGAATGTCACCAGCATCAGACCGTTCATGGTCAGGTGAGAGTCCGAACAGCGGGTTAAACCCGACTTATTAGGTGTCAGACTAGGAGCCGGATGCAGTGAAAGCTGCACGTCCGCGTTCTGAACCAGAGGTGTCCCGTGGTAACACAGGCATCGACTCTAATTGTAGGAGAGATGGTGGGGGACACCCTACCATCGACTCTCTAACAGGGACACTCCAAGAGCCGTGTCCTCTGTATCATAAGGAGTGCAACCGGAATTGATATTACTAGACACCCGAACCGCTGACATTACCTATCTTCTTCTCCATCTTGCTTCGCGTTCTTCGCGTCTTCGCGGTTCGTTAAATAGATATTCTTTAAATGCTTCGGGATTTTATCTTCAGCGCCTGGGGCCTTCACCGTTCTAAAAAACTTACCCATAGTTACCCAAGTCTAGACTGAGCTGGACATAGGTGATTTTGGTGTTGATTTCCTGGTTCATTGTAGCGGTAGCATGGCTGCTATCGGGTTTGTCTACTCCGCAGGCTGACACGGTGGAACTCACCGCCAATTCTGACTTTTCAGGGATAAATATTCCTTCAAACCAACGTTCGATATTTCTCGAAGCATTCAAGTCACGGTCTTGAATATTTCCACAGTTAGGACATTCAAAGGCTCGGACTTTCAATGGCATTTTGTGCCGATGATGGCAGCAAGTTGAGCAAATTTGACTGCTAGGGAAGAATCGATCTACAAGCGTCAATTTTGAACCAAACTTTTGAGTTTTATATTCTAATTGGCGTTTGAATTCGTACATTCCACAGTCTGCGATTGCACCTGCTAGTTTGTGGTTTTTCAAAAATGCCTTCACGTTCAAGTCTTCAATTTTGACCTCGCTGTGGTTTTTGGCAAGGTAAGTGGTCAGCTTGTGAATAGAATCTTTTCGGATATTTGATATCTTTAGGTGCAGCTTAGCCAGTTTTGAAACTGCTTTCTTGCGGTTATTGGAACCCTTAACTCGTTTACTGACACGCCGCTGGAGACGTTTCATCTTACGGCTCATCCGACGATAAGCTTTGGGATTGGCAAAGGTTTGACCGTTGGAACAAACAGCTAATTCTTTTATGCCTATATCGACACCAACAGTCGGACGGTTGGGTAGAATTTCAGGCTGTTCAATTTCCCATTTAAAAGAAATGAACCACCTGTCGGATTTTCGACTGATTACGCAGTTGTGGAACGCCGTAACAGGTAATGGTTCGTGCAGCCTGACCCAACCAATCTTGGGTAACTTGACGCGCTTGCCGTCGTTATTAATTCCTGGTTTTGCTTTTGTTCCTTGCTCTAGATAGAAGGAGTCACCTGACGCGCCTTTTTTCTTGAATCTAGGCTGTTTAGATACCTTTTTAAAGCATCTATCCCAAGCTGTCCTCAATTCGGCTAGAGCCTGCTGGGGGCTTGCCTTGGAAGATTCATAATACCAGGGATACAGAGGTTTGACTTCAGCAACCAAACGTTTGTGAAGATCAATCGCGGAAGGAATTTTAACCGTCTTATCAGTTTCTCTGGCGGTCAAAGTTTCAAGGATAATTGAATTTCCCCAATTGTAAGCGTGTCTTGCTACTCCGCAATGTTGGCGGAATTTAGTCACCTGTCGATTATTAGGTTTTAATTCCGTCTTGAAACTGAGTAACACTTGCTTTCACCTCATTTTTGCCGTATCGTTATTATATGCAGAATTAATACGGAATAACAAGATGCCTAGAAAAAAGATTTATAGCGAACCCAAGCGTAAAGTAAGTTTAAGTCTGACCGAGACTGCTACGAAGTGGTTAGAGGGAAAACAAGTTGAGCTTACCGCAAGCAGTCTTAGTGACGTTATCGAAAGACTCGCTAGAGAGTTACCCAAAAGTTCGATCAATGGGTAACTCTGTCCAAGAATTACGTTACAGCTTCCAGCCCCAGGCCGATCGCTCTCACAAATTTAAGGGTAAACTGGTTTATCCGGCCATACTCCCTATACTCAGCGGCACCATTTCGCCGTGCATCGTCAGGCCTA
>Ga0209278_1001330_pt1 | contig 15322 bp, 8 predicted proteins | sample JI81BgreenDNA_FD_187504 | JGI IMG/M metagenome (GOLD analysis project Ga0209278, IMG submission 187504) | Wastewater effluent complex algal communities from Wisconsin, to seasonally profile nutrient transformation and Carbon sequestration -... | ecosystem: Engineered > WWTP > Effluent > Algae... | reverse complement strand
GGTGCTCGATCAGCCCGGTGTTGCCGGTGTCATTGTTGGGGCGCGACTGAGTCACTCACAGCATGTTGCCGATACCGCGCGGTTGTTCGCGTTCACGCTCGACAGCGACGATCGCGCGCTGATCGCCACCGCTCAGGAGGCCCTTGTCAACATTCCTGGCGATTGCGGCGACGAATACCGCACGCCGCCGTATCTCACCGCAAGCGGCGACCTTTCGCATCATCTGTCGAAGTTTCCGGCGCCGTTCAGTACGCGTCCGGGGCACGACGGACGCACGTTGGCGCTGAGTGGTACCGTGTGGGAGCCCATGGCCGGATACAGTCGGGCGGTCCGGAAGGGTGATCGCGTTTACGTGTCGGGCACGACTGCAACGCACGGCAGTCACGCCATCGGCGGAACTGATGCGGCAGCGCAGACGCACTTCTGCATCGACAAGATTGCCGGCGCGCTGCAGTCATTGGGCGGGCGGCTGGACGATGTGGTGCGTACGCGGGTGTTCGTGGCCAACGTGGAGCGGGATTGGGAGGCGGTGGCGCGCGCTCACGGTGAGCGTTTCGGGCACATTCTCCCTGCCAACACGATGGTGCAGGCGCCGCTCATCGGCGATGAGTATCTGGTCGAGATCGAAGCCGACGCGGATCTCGCGCGCTGAGTCGCGTCAAGATTGTCTCCTTTCGCGAGTCTGCAGCTTGGCCGCGGTGCATGGGGACCACGGATAGCAACTGATGGAGCGGAGGCGTTCAGTTCGACGCTACGGGGCGAACACCCGATGACTGCCGGAATTTCTCCAGCACCGTGCGTCGCTTCACGAGTGCCTGCACATGCTCGCGCTGGAGCGCATAGAGCACATGGCCGAAGGCGGCGGCGACCTGCGTGAGGAGAAAGAGCGACAGGCTGGCCCCGGTATTCAACTGAAAGCCACGCGCCATCTGCAGCAATGCCGACGCGGCGACACTCCACGCCACGATGCGAGCCAGCGCACCGAGGCCGCCGCGCGGCTCGCGGCCGTGGTATTCGGCGCCCATGTAGCCGACCAGCGTGAACGCGGCCACGTGTTCGAGGGCACGGAACACGCCGGCTTGCGTAAGCGGTGCTTCGGGGAGGGCGAGCGCCAGCGTCCCTCGCCAACTGCCGGTGACATCGTCGAGGGGCCACAGTGCCGACAGTACCAAAAACACGGTGTACACGGGCAGCACACGTTGCAGCGTGGGCAGTTCGAAGCGTCGCACTGTGTCACCGCCGGTGGACGCGATGGCCCGTACCGTGCGCAGGTCGAGCCAGAGCGCCACGGTCAGCACCACGGCTGCTCCGGGCACGATGACTGACAGGTCGCCGCGCGCGCCCGGCACGAAGGCAACGACAGACCAGCCCACCGACGTGGCGGCGAGCCACCAGCGCGGCGCGGTCGGGCGGATGTAGGCCGCGTGCACGGTGCCCAGAATGGCGCCGGCGACCAGTCCGGGCACGAGCACCAGCAGGCGACGCAGCGCACCCTCGCTACCGAAGCCAACGAGCCAGCAGAGCGGAATGAGCAGGTACACGAGCCCCATGAGGGGCAATTCGAGTGCGAGCGTATGCACGGCCAGATCGCCCCGCACGCGCAGCGACATGCGCCCGAATACCCACGCGCCCAGCAGGGCACCGGCGGTATTGGTGCCGAGATCGAATGGCGATGTGAATCGCGAGGGGGCGAACAGCTGCGCCACTTCGATGACGCCGCTCAGGGCGAAGCCCAGCAGCGCCACCCGTCCCCAGTCGGTGCCGACCCCGCGTGGACGCGTGAGCTGATACACGAAACCGAACGGCGTGAACATGAGCACGTTCAGCACCAGATCGGACCACGTCCATACGAATGACAGACCGTGCGCTGGAACCGCCTCGAACCGGAACGGGGCCAGCGTGATGATGGCCACCACGATGCTCAAATAGCCCAACACCGCGCGCCCAAGACGGAGCGCCGTGAAGTCGGCTTCTCGGCGATAGCGGAGCGGAGCGAGGAGGGTGGGCAACTCTTGGAAGCGCGCGAGGCTCAGCCGGTCGCGAGCAGACGAAGGCCCGCGATATCGCGGGGGGACCACGACCGGGCAAAAGATAGCACGGCGGACGCCGGCATTGGCGCGCTCACCAGAAAACCCTGAAGAACGGTGCAGCCACGGGCACGAAGCATCTCCGCCTCCTCGGCCGACTCCACCCCTTCCGCCACCGTGATCATGTTCAGTGCGCGCGACATGGCGAGAATGGTGTCCACGATAACCAGCGCTTCCTGGTCTGAGGTCAGATCGCGCACAAAGCTGCGGTCGATCTTGAGCACATCGAAGGGAAAGCGACGCAGATAGCTGAGCGCCGAATAGCCGGTGCCAAAGTCGTCCAGCGCCACGCGGAACCCGTGGGCTCGTAGCTGATGCAGCATGGCGACCGCCCCAGTGATGTCGTCGAGCAGTGCCGACTCCGTGACTTCGAGTTCCACCCGCGCTGCCTCGATGACGCTCGTGGCCTCGAGCACGCGCGCGAGAAACCGCTCGTCGCGCAACTGCAGTGCCGACACGTTTACGGAGATGGACAGATGGGCCGGCCAGTTGGCCGCTTCCCGCGACGCTTCCGCCAGCACCCACTGGCCGAGTGTTGGCATGAGGCCGATGGACTCGGCAATGGGCACGAACTCCGTGGGGCTGATGTCGCCGTGTTCCGGATGGCGCCAGCGCAGCAGAGCCTCGAAGCCGCTCAGTCGCCAGTTGTTCGCATCGATCTGCGGCTGATACTCAAGACGTAGCTCGCGCCGATCCAACGCACCTCGCAGCGCCTGCTCGAGCAGTGCCCGTCGCCGTCCTTGCTCCGACAGCGCCGGGTGATAGAAGCAATACGTGCCACCGCCCTGATGTTTGGCGGTATACAGCGCCAAATCAGCCCGGTTCATCAGCGTGTCGATATCGCGGCCATCGCGGGGAGCCAGCGCCACGCCGAAACTGGCGCGCAGCGGTACCTGGCGCTCCGGCAATTCACACGGGTGCGCGAGCAGGTCGAGCACGCGCGAAAGAACCGATTGTACGTCGGCTTCGCCTTCGACCTCGCGCAGAAGCAGCGCGAACTCGTCTCCTCCCAGTCGAGCTACGGTATCATTGCGACGGGCCCCGGCGAGCAGCCGTTTGCCGAACGTCTGCAGCAGCACATCGCCGGCCGTGTGGCCGAGCTGATCGTTGATTTGTTTGAAGCTGTCGAGATCGATGTACACCACGGCGAACGGCGTCAGCACCCCGTCGGCCAGCATCGCTTGCAAGGAATCGCGGAACTGCGTGCGATTCACCAGTCCCGTGAGCGCGTCGTTGTGCGCGAGCCAGGCCAAACGGCTGTGCGCCACGTGCCGATCCGTGTGATCCGACGCCACGCCGCGCCAGCCGATAGTGTGCCCTTCGGTGTTCAGCAGCGGACGAGCGCTCAGCGACCACCAGTGCACACCGTGTGCACTGCGTACGGCCAACATGAGATCGCGAAAGGCGGTGCCGTTGGCCAAGTGGCGCTGCACGCGTCGCCAGCTGTCGCGTGCCTCGTCGGTATCGGGGATGCGGGAGTCGATCAGCTCGACCGCCGACAACGACGTCAGCTCCGCATCGCTCACCTGGAACTGCTCGAGCAGGCGATGCGACGCATGGGCAAACTGTCCGTGCTCATCGATTTCCCACAGCAGGTCACTGGCCTGGTCTTCAAAATCGCGGAGCAGCAGTCCGATGACTTCATGCTGGTGGTCAGCGCGAGCCTCTGCCACGAGCTGGCCACCAAGCGTACGCGCCGAATTCCAGACACCGAAAATGGTGATGGCCATGTACGCCACGAGCATGGCCAGCAAACCATAGCGGATGTTCAAATCGCTCAGCGCGAGGGCCACGCCAGCCGGTACGCCGGTCGCCAGCGTCCACAGTGTTCCGGCAAACGGAACGCTGGCAAGGCTGAAGGCGCCGGCGCACATCATCCCGGTTATCACCATGCCGATGAGGAACTGTCCTGTTGAATCGGCGCGGGGGAAGAACAGCAAGGGAAGGGCGCCCCAGAGCAGACCGAGGACGAGCGCGTGGAGGGCCGTGCGCCGGATGGCTCGCCGGGAGGCGGTTGCCCGCGGCCGCCGCTGACTACGGAACCAACCGCCAAGTCCGAGCACGGACGCCATGGAGACAGCGGCGAGCCAGGTATACAAGACCTGGAGCGAATTCTGGTCGCGCAGCGCCGCCACGAGTACCGCAGCGTTCACCACGTTAATGACCGTGGCGAACGGCGTCAGGCGGAGGACGGTTTGAATCTGGCGGACGCGAAAACGCGCCGCGTCGATCTCGCTGGCCTCGTACGGCTCGAGCAGGCGGCACCACCAGTCCAGAAAGGACCCAGCCGGCGCTGCCGCGCGGACGGATCCTCCCAAACGACTCGATTCTTTGTCCAGCCCGAAGCTCGCCACGTCGCGCGCCTGCCCAATACCTGGTGATATCCACACTACCCAACGGTTCGGGGCAGCGCGGGATACTGGTAGGTATCGGACTACCTGTTCTCGTTCTGCATGGGCCCGAGGTCGTATGCTGCCGTCGGGTATGCGACATCATTCCCGCTTGGCACGGGCTATTTTTGAGCGGTTGCCCCACCCCACTGACACGCAGGAGCATCTCCCGATGGCCCGTCGTCGTTCCTCCCTCGTCGCCCGACCCGGTCTCGCCGCGCTCGCGCTGACCCTGCCGTTTACGATCGAAGCGCAGTCCCGCACGGCCCGATCGGCGAGTCTCGCCCGGCCGGCGCTGTCCGCCTTCGACTCAGCCACTTTCGCAGCGCTCCCGTGGCGCAACGTGGGGCCGTGGCGCGGTGGCCGATCGGTGGCCGTGGCCGGGCTGCCGTCGAACCCTATGACCTACTTCGCCGGCTACACCGGTGGCGGCCTGTGGCGTACCGACGATGCCGGCAACAGCTGGCGCAACATCTCTGACGGATTTTTCACGTCGGGTTCGATCGGAGCGATTGCCGTGGCGCCGAGCGACGAAAACGTGATTTACGTGGGCACGGGTGAGCACGCCATTCGCGGCCAGTCGAGCACGTACGGCGACGGGATGTACAAGAGCACCGACCAGGGACGCACGTGGACGAAGATCGGGCTGTCTTCGTCGCGGCAGATCTCGGCCGTGCGTGTGCATCCGAACAATCCGGACATCGTGTTCGTGGCCGTGCAGGGCGATCGCTGGAAGGGTACTGCCGAGCGTGGCGTGTATCGCAGCACCGACGGCGGCAAGACGTGGACGCTCGTGCTCAAGGGTGAGAACGCCACCAGTGGCGCCGGTGATTTGAGCATGGATGCTACCAACCCGCGCATTCTGTACGCGGCGTTCTGGGATCATCAGCGCATGCCGTGGACGGTGCGCTCGGGGGGCGCTGGCAGCGGGATCTGGAAGAGCAGCGATGGCGGCGACACGTGGACACGCCTGAACGACGGTCTGCCGAAGCTCATGGGCAAGATCGGCGTGTCGGTATCGCCGGCCAACCCCGATCGCGTGTACGCGATTGTGGAAGCCGAGAACGGTGGATTGTTCCGGAGTGATGACGCCGGCAAGTCGTGGCGCCTGATGAGCGGCGATCGCCTCATCCAGACGCGGTCGTGGTATTACATGCACATCACCGCCGACCCGCAGAACGCCGACGCGGTGTGGGTGAGCAATGCGCCCTTGCTGCGCAGCATTGATGGTGGGCGCAACTTTGCCGTGGTGCCTGCCACACACGGAGACAATCACGGCGTGTGGGTGAACCCGCGCGATTCGCGTTTCGTCATCAATGCCAACGACGGTGGCGCCAGCATTTCGCTGAATGGCGGCAAGAGCTGGAGCACGCAGGACAATCAGCCGACGTCGCAGTTCTATCACGTGGCCGTGGACGACGACTTCCCGTACAAGCTGTATGGCGGCCAGCAGGACAACAGCAGTGTGATTCTCAAGTCGCGCAGCGATGGCGGGGCCATCGGCATTCGCGACTGGAACGAGGGGCCCGGCTGCGAAAGTGCCAACATGGGCGTGAACGCCAAGAACCCCAGGTACGTGTACGGCGGCTGCTACCAGGGCATCATCGAAGAACAGGATGCCAACACGGGTTTGCTACGTGCCATCATGCCGTGGCCCGAGATGAACCTCACCGAACCCACGGACAAGACCAAATATCGTTTCAACTGGACGGCGCCCATCGAGGTGTCGCAGCATGATGACAAGGTCGTGTACCACGGCGGTAACGTGCTGTTTCGCACGACCAACCGCGGGCAGAACTGGACGCCCATCTCCGGCGACCTCACGCGCAACGACAAGAGCCGACAGGGTTGGGGCGGCGGTCCCATCACCAACGAAGGGGCCGGTGGCGAAGTGTACGGCACCATTGTGGTCATCGAGGAATCGCCGCACGATGCCGCCACGCTGTACGTAGGCACCGACGACGGTCTCATTCAGCGCACGCGCGACGCAGGCAAGACCTGGACGAACATCACGCCGGCCGCATGGGGTGATGGACTCGTGAACGAAATCGCGGTCTCGCCGCACGAGGCGGGCACGATTTACGTGTCCTTCCGCAAGGATCGCGTGGGTGACCCCACGCCGCACATCTTCGTGTCGAAGGATTACGGTGCCACTTTCACGCGCATCGTGAACGGCCTGCGTGACGGCGAACCGGTACGCGTGGTGCGCGAAGATCCGACGCGCAGGGGCCTGCTGTATGCCGGCACGGAAACCGGTGTGTACGTGAGCTACGATGCGGGAGCGCAGTGGTTGCCGTTCCGCGGCAACTTCCCGGTGGTTCCGGTAACGGACTTGCAGGTGAAGCACGGCGATCTCATCGCCGCCACCGAGGGCCGCGCGTTCTGGATTCTCGACGATCTGTCGGTCATCCGGCAGCGCGCTGACAGCCTCGAACAGAGCAAGGCGCACCTCTATGCGCCGCGGGAAGCAGTGCTGTTCGCCGGTAGCGGCGGCTTCGGCACGCCACAGAACGCCGGCAAGAACCCACCCAACGGTGCCACGGTGTATTTCCGCATGGCTGCCGCGCCGGACAGTGCGACGGCAGTGTCGGTGGAGTTCCTCGATGCGAAGGGCGCCGTGGTGCGGGCGTTTGCCTCACGCGACTCGGTGGGTCGTCTCGCGGTGAAGCCCGGTCTCAACACGCTCACGTGGAACCTGCGCCGCGCCATGCCCACCCGCGTGGGCAATGTGCTGCTCTTCGGCGCGCCGGGGGATGGTGGTGCCCGCGTATCGCCGGGCACGTACGCTGTGCGACTCACCGTGGGCAATACGGTGCTCACGCAGCCGCTCGTGGTGAAGCAGGACCCACGTCTCGATGCACCGGCAGCGGTGATTGCCGAACGTGATAGCGTGGCGAATCTGCTCGCGCAGCGCATTACCGATATCCACGAGTCGGTGCTGCGGTTGCGCGATGTGAAGGCGCAAGTGCAGGGGTACATCGCGCGCGCCAAGGAAACGACCGCATCCGACACCATCGCGAAAGCGGGCCGTTCGCTGGCGGGCAAGCTGGACAAGATGGACCCGCGTTTGACCACGAAGGCGGCAAACGGGCAGGATATCATCAACTACGCCAACGGTATCAACGGTCAGTACGGCTTCCTGTTGGGCCAGGTGGAAGGCAACACCACACTCACGCAGCCGGTGAAGGATCGACTGGCCGAACTCGAGCGTATTTGGGCCGGTATTCGCGCCGAGGTCGAGGCCATCGAAACCGTAGACGTGCCGGCGTTCAACGCGTTGCTGAAGGCCAACAACGTGCCGGGTGTGATCAGCAAGACCAAGGCGAAGGGGCCGATCGCATGAGTGGGTACTGCACGGAGGCACGGAGGGGGTTGAGGCACGGAGGGGTGGCGCTGGCGTTCGTGGCGCTGATGGCGCCAGCAGCGCACGCGCAGAGGGCACGTCCGGCGGCAGCGCCGTACGTGCCACCTGTCGGCGCGTGGGAGCGCCGCTCGCCGGCGGTGGTTGGTATGGATTCCGCAAAGCTTGCCGACGCCGTGGCGTTCGCGATCAGCAAGGAAAGCACGACACCGCGCGATCTGGAGCTCAATCACCTGCGGTCGTTCGGGCGTGAACCGCTGGGCGATGCCATCGGGCCGTTGCCGCCGCGCGGGGCGGCCACCGGCGTGATCATTCGCCGCGGTTATGTGGTGGCCACTTGGGGTGATCCGGCGGCGGAGGAGATCACCAACAGCGTCACCAAGAGCTTTCTGAGCACGGTGGTAGGCCTCGCCGTTGACGACGGGCGCATTCGCAGCGTGCGGGATACCGTGGCGTCGTACGTACCGCCGATCGTGCGCGCCCGCCCGAACGGCACCGGGTACGCACGCGACTGGCCCGGTACCGACAAGCTGCTCATGCCCTTCGACACGCCGCACAATCGCACGATCACGTGGGATGACCTGCTGCGCCAGGTAAGCGACTGGGAGGGCACGCTGTGGGGCAAGCCCGAGTGGGCCGACCGCCCGGCGCAGGATGCGAACACGTGGACCACGCGCGCACGTCTGAAACCTGGCAGCACATACGAGTACAACGACACTCGGGTGAACGTGCTGGCCCTCGCGGCGCTGCAGGTGTGGCGTCGTCCGCTCCCTGAGGTTCTCAAGGAACGGGTGATGGACCCCATTGGCGCGTCCAACACCTGGCGCTGGTATGGCTACGAGAATTCGTGGATCGTTCTCGACGGTCGTGAAGTGGAAAGTGTGAGCGGTGGTGGGCACTGGGGCGGTGGTATGGTGCTCAATGCCTGGGATATGGCCCGCTTCGGCCTGCTCACGCTGCGGCGCGGCAACTGGGGCGGCAAGCAACTGCTCAGCGAGGCGTGGGTCACGCAGGCACTCACGCCCACGCCGGCGCAGCGTACGTACGGGTACATGAACTGGTTCGTGAATCCGGAACGGTCGTATCTCAAGGCGGCCCCGGAGCAGGCCTTTGTGCATGTAGGTGCCGGCAACAACTTCATCTACGTGGACCCGGCCAACGACGTGGTGGCGGTAGTCCGCTGGATGGACACGAACGCCAGTCTCAATGCGTTCGTGGAGAAGTTACTGGCGTCATTGAACTGATCATCACTTCACTCACTCTCGTTCCCCTATGGCCTCCAGTTTACTCGCGCTGCTCGACGACATCTCGTCCATGATGGACGACGTGGCCACCCTCACCAAAGTGGCGGCCACAAAAACGAGTGGCGTGATGGGAGACGACCTCGCGCTCAACGCCGAGCAGGCCAGTGGGGTTCGGGTCGAGCGCGAGTTGCCCGTGGTCTGGGCGGTGGCCAAGGGCTCACTGTGGAACAAGGTCATTCTGGTGCCGGTGGCCTTGCTTATCAGTGCGTTTGCGCCCTGGCTGGTGATGCCGCTCATGATGGTTGGTGGTCTCTTTCTCTGCTTTGAAGGCGTGGAGAAGCTGCTGCACAAATTCCTGCACGCAAGTGAGCCGGTCGAACACTCGCCGGTACTCACGCAGCCGCAGCTCACTGAGGAGCAGCTGCTCGCGGTCGAGCAGGGCAAAATCAAAGGTGCCATTCGCACCGACTTCGTGCTGTCGGCCGAGATCATCGTTATTGCCCTCGGCACCATGAGCGCAGCGCCGCTGTCGCAACAGGTGGTGTCGCTCAGCCTCGTCAGTATTGCGGCCACGGTCTTCGTGTACGGTCTGGTGGCGGGCATCGTGAAGATCGACGATGCCGGCCTCGCACTGCACCGCCGCGGTCAGGCTATGGGGGCGGTATTGCTGAAGGCCGCGCCCCTGCTCATGAAGACGCTGTCGGTACTGGGTACGGCAGCCATGTTTACCGTGGGCGGCGGCATCATTGCACACGGCTGGCATGCGGCTGAAGTGGTACTTGAGGGGTGGGCACATGCAACCGGTGCGGCGGCGGTGGTGGTGAAGCCCGTGCTCGACGCGTTGCTGGGTGTGCTGTGCGGCGGCGTACTGGTGCTGCTCTTCACACTCGTGCAGAAGGCGCGCGGAAAGAGCGCCCACTAGTCGAACGCCACAACCTCATCGCCGGCGATGGCAAAGACGCGATCGCCGGCCTCCCGTTGGTACATGCCGCCGCCAGTGAAACTGGAAAAGGCGGGCAAAACACCTCGCGCGGCGCCGAATACGAACGCGGGCAGTCGGAGCGACTGTCGCCCGCGCCCGCGCACGGTCACGTTGGGATGCAGGTGCCCGGACAGCACGTAGCCGTCGGTGCGTACGATTGGCTCGTGCACACCCACAAATGGACCCAGCCCAACTGGTGCATCCGTGCACATGATGTTGAGGGCCTCGGGCGGGTCGCCAGCGTGCGCATCGTGATTGCCACGCACCAAGGTAATGGCCAGCGCCGAGTGTTGGGCGCGCCACGCCGCGATCGTACGCAGGGTTTCGTCGTGGCGCCCTGATCGCGCGTGCAGGAGATCACCCAGCACTACCAGCCGCGTAGCACACGTAGCGGCAATGGCGCTCGACAAGCGGGCCAAATCACTGCTGGTCGTGCCCATGGGCACAGGTACATGGGCCGCGCGAAACGCTGCCGCCTTGCCCCAGTGCAGGTCGGCCACCAGCAGTGTGTCGAACGCGGACAACCATAGCGCGCGCTCGGGGAGCAGCACGACACGCTCGCCGGCAACGTCGAGGTCCAGTGCGCCGGCCATGGGTGTCACGATGTGCGCTCGTCGTTGGCCAGCAGACGGTTCACGTTCTCGCCGATGTGGAACACACTGGTTACGCCGCGTGTCGAGGGCTTCTCGGCGGCGACGGTCATGCGGCGCACTCTGTCGGCGAGCTTTTCAGTGCTGAGTTTGGCGCGTGTCATGTCGACCATGAGCGGGAAAGCCAGCGGCGTGGGGCGCTCCACGTCAATGACGCGCACGGTGCTCTGCGACAACCGTTCGAGCACACGCCCGAGGCGGCTCGATTCGAGTTGGCGTTCGAGTACCTCCCGCTGTGCCTGTTGTACGAGCAGGTTGTCGGCGTCGTAGGTACGAAACACATCGTACAACAGCGAGCTGGACGCCTGCAGCTGCTTCACGCTCTTCGACTGACCGGGGTAGCCCGAGAACACGAGGCCCGCCACGCGCGCGATTTCCCGGAATTGTCGCCGGGCGAGTTCGGCGGCGTTGAGACTGTGCGTGATGTCATGCAGCAGGTGCGCCGTTGAGAAGAGCCCTGCGGCGAGGGCTTCCTCTAGCGGCGCCTCATCGGGACTCAGCAACTCAAACCCGTAATCGTTGCAGCTGAACGAGAAGGAGAATGGCTGCAGCTGCGCCATGCGATATGCGCATAGTGCGGCGAGCCCTTCGTGCACGAGGCGGCCTTCGAACGGATACACGAACAGATGGTGTCCGTCGCGCGTCTGTGTGCGTTCGATGAGCAGTTCGTCCGGTCGGGGAATGGCGCTGCGCTCGGCCTGCGTGCGCAGCACCGGCATGACGGCCTGCATCTCGGGGGTCGGATATTCCCCCTGGCGAGCACGTTCGAGGGTGTCGCGCACGGCAGCAGCGAGCTCGGTGGACAGGGGCATGCGGGCGCCCTGCCACCGGGGAATGGCGCCGCTCATCCCCTTCGCCTTGCGCACGTATGCCGTGAGGTCACGCAGGCGCACGAACTCAAGGGGCTGGCCAGCAAAGATGAACTTGTCGCCGGCCGCGAGTCGGGACACGAACGACTCTTCGACCGTGCCGAGTCGGCGGCCGCTGAGATAGCAAACGGCGATCGCCGCGTCGCTCACGATGGTGCCGATATTGAGCATGTGACGCAGCGCCACACGCCGATCGGTCACGATATAGCGCCCGTTGTCACAGGTGACCTTCGCGTACTCCGGATACGCACGAAGGGCGTCGCCACCATGAGACACAAAAGCGATGACCCAGTCGAGTTCTGCTTCGGTGAGCAGGCGGTACGCCCGTGTCGAGCGAAGCTCCTGCAGCACCGCTTCGCGGGTGAAGCCGCCGCCGAGGGCCAGTGTGACCAGGTGCTGCGCGAGCAGATCGAGCGGGCGGTCAAGCGGCTCGCGACTTTCAATGGCCCCTTGCTCGATGGCGGTACGCGCGGCCGCTACCTCAATCAGTTCGAACGCATGTGTGGGCACACACACGATGCGGGACACGCGTCCCGGGTTGTGTCCGGAACGCCCGGCACGCTGCAGCAGACGGGCAACGCCCTTGGGGCTGCCCACTTGCATGACGAGATCCACCGGCGCGAAGTCTACCCCGAGATCAAGCGAACTCGTGGCCACGACGATGCGGTAACGACCTGACTTGAGCCCGTCTTCCACGTCTTCGCGTTGGGTACGGGACAGAGACCCGTGATGAATGGCCGTGAATTCGAACCACGCCGGATTCGCTGCGATGATGCTTTGAAACCAGATCTCGCATTGCGATCGCGTATTGGTGAATACGATGGCGCTTTCAGCAGCCGCGAGACGTTGAACCACTTCCGGCAACAGCTTGGTGTTGAGATGGCCGGCCCACGGGAAACGATCCATGGTGTCAGGTACGAGCGCCTCGACCTCCACCTGCTTGGGCACGACGCCACGAACGGGACGCGCCGGTCGCGGTGAACCATCAGGCAAGTAGCCGAGCAACGTTTCTGCGGCGATGTCAAGGTTGCCGAGCGTTGCCGATACGCCCCACGTGCGGAGTGAAGGGCAGAGCGTCCGCAGGCGTGCCAGACACAGCTCCACCTGCGCCCCCCGCTTGGACGAGAGCAACTCGTGCCATTCGTCTACCACTACGCAGCGCAGATCGCGAAAGAGGTCGGCGCTGTCCTTGCGGCAGAGCAACAGCGACAGGCTTTCCGGTGTGGTCACCAGCGCAGTGGGCAACTGTTCGCGCTGACGGGCGCGGCGTGATGCCGACGTGTCGCCGGTGCGTGATTCCACCGTCCATGACAAGCCGAGGTCGTCGATGGGCAATCGGAGTGCCTGTTCCGTGTCGGCAGCCAGTGCACGCAGCGGCGTAATCCAGAGTACGCGCAAGGGCATGGCCTCGGCGCGTCGCCGCGCCTTCCTGGGCTGGGGCTGCTCGGCCAATGCCTCGATAACCGCACCCATCCATGCGGCGTACGTTTTGCCGGTGCCGGTGGCGGCGTGAATGAGTCCGGATTCGCCGCGCGCATAGGCTTGCCACACGTCACGTTGAAAATCGAATGGCTGCCAGCCGCGTGCGGCAAACCACTGTTCGATGCGCTCAACCATGCAGCAAGGCCCGTACGGTTTCGAGCGAGTCGGCTTCACTCGCCGGTTTGTCCTGCCGCCACCGTGCGATACGCGGAAAACGCACTGCGATACCGCTTTTGTGGCGCGTGCTGCGCTGAATGCCCTCGAACGCCAACTCGAACACCAACTCCGGCTTCACCGTGCGCACAGGTCCGAATTTCTCGAGCGTATTATTGCGCACGAACCTGTCTACCTGTCGAATCTCCGCGTCGGTGAGCCCGCTGTATGCCTTGGCGAATGGTACGAGCGTTTCGCCATCCCAGATGGCGAAGGTGTAGTCGGTGTACAATCCCGCGCGACGCCCATGGCCGGCCTGGGCGTACACCAGCACGGCATCAATCGTGAGCGGGTTCACCTTCCACTTGTACCAGTCGCTTCCGCGACGGCCCACGCCGTATCCCGACGAACTCCGTTTGAGCATAAGCCCTTCGGCGTTCGTCTCACGCGCTCTCGCCCGTGTCGCCACGGCATCATCCCATGTTGCCACGTTGCGCACTGGCGACAATCCGATCGCAGCACCACTGGGCAGCGCAGCCACGAGCGCCTCCGCTCGCGTTCGTCTCTGGCGCAGTGACTCGGCGCGCACGTCTGCACCGTGTGCTTCGAGGCAATCGTAGACCAGCAATCGGCAGGGCACGTCGGACAGCAGCTTCTTGCCCACCGTTTTGCGATTGATGCGTCGCTGCAATTCGGTGAACGGCAACGGGGCATGGTCGCGCCAAGCGAGCAGTTCCCCGTCGAGTACGGTGCCGTCGGGCAACCACTCGGCGACGGCTTCGACCTCGGGAAAGCGGCCGGTAAGCAGTTCTTCGCCACGGCTCCAGAGGAAGGTTCGCCCCTGTCGTCGTACGAGCTGACAGCGAATCCCGTCCCACTTCCACTCCACTTGCCAGTCGCTGATATCGCCGAGCGCTGCGGGTTCGGCTTCGAGCGGATGGGCGAGAAAGAACGGATAGGGGCGACTCCAGTCGGCGTCGGTGGTGTCCGCACCAATCAGTTGGCGATACCACTCGGCTGATGGCTCCCACTGCCCCATGAGGCGATGGGCGACCGTTTCGGAGTTGATACCACTCACCTGCGCGAGCGCGCGTACCACAAGACCCTCGCTGACTCCAACGCGAAAGGCGCCGGTGAGCAGCTTGTTGAACACGAAACGTGCCGTTCCCCCGAGTGCACTCCAGGTGTCGACAAGCTGGGTGCGTTGCTCGGCGGGTGTAAGCGACGACAGGGCGAGCAGTCGTTGTTCGACCCACCAGGCGAGACCTTCACCGGCGGTTGCGGTTCCGTCTGGAATGAGGAGCGAGATCGTTTCGGCCAGGTCGCCCGCCTGCTCATAACACGCTTCGAACAGCCAGGGTGGTACACCGGCCGCGTCGCCGGCCCAGGCGCGCAGATCGGCCGATTTCACGAGGCGCTTTGGTCGTCGGCCAACGAGAACGGCCACGGCCCACGCGGCATCGGCGGCGGGGGCCTCCTGGAAGTAGGCAACCAAGGCGGCAGTCTTGTCCGAGGTCGCCGTGCTGGCATCGAGCCTTTCGAACAGCATCGCGAACGCGTTCACGGCTGCGGGGCCTCGGCATTGGGCGCGTCAGACGTTGCGTCGGCGCTATCGGTCACTGCGCCATCGACGGCGGTGTCATCGCGTTCGCCTTCCCATCGCGTGGCAAGCGGTCGCGCGTCGATTCCGTGCTCAGTCAGCCACTGCACCACGGGTCCGGTGAAGCCGTGAGTGACCCACACGGATTCGGCGCCTGTCGCCGCGATGGCGCCAAGCAGCTGGGGCCAATCGACATGGTCGCTGAGTGTGAAGCCGGCATCCACGCCGCGACGGCGACGGGCGCCACGCACTCGCATCCAGCCACTCGCGAAGGCCGATCGGACGTTGCCAAAGCGGCGCAGCCACGACGAGCCCAGGACACTCGGTGGGGCAATGACCATGGCTCCGGGGGTACTCTTGCTGCGCAATGCATCGGCCGCGTGTTGCGTCGTAGGCAACTGAATGCCGCCGGTGCGGTAGAGCGCGGTCATCCGCTCCACGGCGCCGTGCGTGAGGATGGGGCCGATTGATGCATCGAGCCCGGCGATGAGGCGCTGGGCTTTC
>Ga0209278_1001329_pt1 | contig 15337 bp, 11 predicted proteins | sample JI81BgreenDNA_FD_187504 | JGI IMG/M metagenome (GOLD analysis project Ga0209278, IMG submission 187504) | Wastewater effluent complex algal communities from Wisconsin, to seasonally profile nutrient transformation and Carbon sequestration -... | ecosystem: Engineered > WWTP > Effluent > Algae... | reverse complement strand
ACCTGGCGGCGGTCAACCAGCGCATCATCGAAACGGCCGGCGGCACCCACACGCCCAACGACCTGTTCGACGAGCGCGACCAGCTGCTGCGCCAGATGAGCCAGTTCGTCCAGATCAGCACCGTGCCGGGCGAGAGCGGCACGGTCAACGTCTTCGTGGCGGGCAGCCAGCCGCTGGTGCTGGGCCAGCAGCCCAGCCGCCTGGCGGTGGGGCGCGACCCGGTGGACAGCTCGCGCATTGCGCTCAACTTCGTGCAGGGCGGCGCCAGCGCGCCGATCGACCCCGCCGCACTGGGCGGCGGCGAACTCGCCGGCCTGATGACCTTCCTGAACGAGGACCTCGGTTCGGTGCAGGCGCAGGTGGGGCGTCTGGCCCTGGCCACCGCCACGCTGGTCAATGAGCAGCACCGCCTGGGCGTGGACCTGACCGGCACCCCCGGCGCCGACTTCTTCGTGCCACCGGCCGCGGCGGCCTCGCTGGCCGCGCCGTCCAACGCCGGCACCGGGCAGTTCACCGCCACCGTGATCGACGCCACCGCGCTGATCGCCTCCGACTACGAGATCCGCACCGACGCCAGCGGCACCAGCATCGTGCGCCTGTCCGACAACCAGAGCACGCCGGTGGCGGCTTTCCCGGTCGACATCGACGGCCTGCGCTTCACCCTCGACAGCGGCGCCGTCGCGTCCGGCGACCGCTACCGCCTGCGCCCGTTCGAGGCCGTGGCGCGCAACCTGTCGGTGGCCATCGGCGCGCCGGACCGCCTCGCCGCGGCCAGCCCGGTGATGGTCAGCCCCGCGACCACCAACGCCGGCGGCCTGAGCATCGAGCGCCTGTACGCCACCGGGCCGGTCGGCAGCCCGATCCCCAGCGTGGACATCGAATTCCTCGCCGACGGCACCTACACCGTCAACGGCGCGCTGCCCAGTCAGGCCTTCGCGCCTGGCCAGCCCATCGAGGTCAACGGCTGGAGCCTCACGCTGCGCGGCAGCCCGACGGCGGGCGACCGCTTCACCGTCAGCGCCGCCCCCAGCAACTCGCTCGCCCAGAACGCCGGCAACGCCGCCGGCATCCTCGCCCTGCGTGACCTGCAGACCTTCGAGGGCGTGCCCTTGTCCGACGGCTATGTGAGCCTGTTCTCCGACGTCGGCACGCGGGTGCAGAGCGCCCAGTTCGCCGCGCGCTTCTCCGGCAACGTGGCCGCCACCGCCGAAACCGCCCGCGCCAATGTGGCCGGCGTCAACCTCGACGAGGAAGCCGCCCGGCTCCTGCAATTCCAGCAGGCCTACCAGGCGTCCGCCAAGTTCCTGCAGATCGCGCAGAGCACCTTCGACAGCCTGCTGCAAACCGTCGGCCGTTGAGCCACCGGGAGACCGCCATGATGCGCATCGCCACCGCCAACACCTTCGACCGCACCGTCGACAACCTCATGCAGCGCCAGACCGAGATGGCGCGCCAGCAGGAGCGGCTTTCCAGCGGCAAGCGCGTGCTCAAGGCCAGCGACGACCCCGTCGCCGCCACGCTGGCCGAAACCGCGCAGAACCGCCTCACCCGCGTGCAGGCCGACCAGCGCGCGCTCGACGCCTCGCGCACCAGCCTGGAGCAGGCCGAGAGCGGGCTGGCGGAGTCCGGCGAACTGATCATGCGGGTGCGCGAGCTGCTGGTGTCCGCCGGCAACGGCACCTTCACCGACGCCGAACGTGCCGACATCGCCAAGCAGCTCGAAGGCCTGCGCGAGCAGATGATCGCCGTGGCCAACCGCACCGACAACGCCGGGCGCACGCTGTTCGGCGGCCTGGGCGGCTCGCCGCGCCCGTTCGTGGACCTCTACACCGCCACCGGCGCCGGCGTGCGTTTCGATGGCCAGCGCGGCCAGGTCGCCCCGGGCGACAACGCGCTGCCCGCGGCCCTGGACGGCGACGCCATCTGGATGCGCGTGCCGCAGGGCAACGGCGCGTTCGCCGTGTCGCTGGGCGCCGGCAACACCGGGGGCGCGAGCGCCAACCTCGGGCAGGTGAGCGACGCCACCGCGCTCACCGGCAGCAACTACCGCATCGAATTCACCCAGACGCCGGGCGGCATGACCTACTCGGTGATCGACACGACCGCGGTGCCGGCCGCGCCGGTGGCGGGACACAACGGCGTGGCCTACACGCCCGAGATGACGATCGAGTTCGAGGGCATCCAGTTGCAGCTGCAGGGCACGCCGGCCACCGGCGACACCCTGGAGATCACCGCCAACCCGCCGGCCACCGACATCTTCGCGGTGGTTCAGAGCGCGATCGAGGTGTTGCGGTCCGAGGGCAGCAACGAGACGGCGGTGCGCCGGCACGGTCTGGAGCGCGCGATCGCCGAAATCGACGCGGGGCACGACCGCGTGCTGCTGGCGCGCGGGCGGGTGGGTGAATGGCTCAACCGCGCCGACTCGCTGGAATCGCTGTTCACCGACCGCGACCTGGCGTTCAAGAAAGAGAAGTCGTCGTACGAGGACCTCGACATGGTCGAGGGCATCTCCGACTTTCAGAAACAGCAGACCGCCTTCGAGGCGGCCATCAAGTCGTACGCCCAGATCCAGCGCCTGTCGCTGTTCTCGGCGCTCGGTTGAACGGAGACTGGCGGCATGGCCCAAAGCGTTCTCGACAGCGTCTGCCTGGCCTACGAGCCGGTGTTCGACCGTGAACGCGGCCTCGCCGCGGTGCGGCTGCACGTGCGGCCGCAGCTGATCGATGCGGTGGACGCGGGGCATCTGTTGCAGGCGATCGGTGAAGACTGGCCGGCGAGCGCGCCGGTGCTGATCCTCTCCATCGAACACCCGCGGCTGTTGCATGGGGCGCTGCAGGGCGATCCGGTGGGCAACACCTGGCTGGAGGTGCCCAACGACTTGTACCGCGGTGCGGAATCGCTGGCGCGCCTGGCTCACGCCGTGCGCCGCGGCCACCAGCTCCTGCGCGTGGCGCCCCTGGGCGCGTTGCGCGCGGAGGCCATGCCGCCCATCGACACCCGCAGCCTCGCCACGCCCAGCGAGGACGAGGCCGCCCTGCTCGCCGAACCCGAACGGCCCGGCCAGCGGCGCCTGCGCATGCCGGCCGGCCTGTTGATGCAGGGCGTGACCACGCGGGCCCTGGCTGCCGCCTGCCTGGAGCAGCACGGTGTCTGGGGCCTGGTCGGCTGGCCGGACGCCGACGTGCTGGCCTCCCACCGACACCACGCGGTGGCCTACGACGTGGGCGTGATCCGCGAGGTGCTGGAGGCCATCGACGACGAGGAGTGTTCGGTCGAACACCTCGAGCGCGTGGTGCGCCAGGACGCGGTCCTGGTCTATCGCATCCTGCTCCTGGTGAACTCCGCCGCCTATGGCCTGCGCCGCGAGATCGACTCGCTGCGCCACGCGCTCATGATGCTGGGCTTGCGCGAACTGGGGCGCTGGTTGCGCGAGCAGCTGCCCGAGGGCGAACCCGACGGCGATCTCCACCCGGTGCGCCTGTCCATGGTCATGCGCGCCCGGCTGGCGCAACACCTGCTGGCCACCGGCTCCGACGACAGCCTGCGCTCGGAGGTGTACACCACCGCCCTGCTCGGGCAGCTCGACCGCCTGCTTAACCGGCCGCTGGGCGAGCTGCTCACCAAGCTGCCGCTGCCCGGGCGCATGTTTGACGCCGTGCTGCGCCGCGACGGCCCTTATTTCCCGCTGCTGGACATGGCCCGCGCGCTGGCCGATGTGGCCGGCATGGAGCGCCTGCCCGCCCTCGCACGCCGCCACGAGATTCCGCTGGAGCAGGCCAACCGCGCCTTGCTGCGCATGCTCGCCACCAGCCACAGCCACACCAGCCGCCGCTCCGAGCGCCTGACGTGATGCGGCGGATCTGACGCGCCGCCGCCGGCCCGGCGCGACAATCGCGCCATGACCGCCGCCCCCACCGCCACCCACCGTCGTGCCCTCGTGCTGTTCTCCGGCGGGCAGGACTCCACCACCTGCCTGGCCCACGCCCTGACCCGCTACGACCATGTCGAGACCATGGGGTTCGACTACGGGCAGCGCCACCGCGTCGAACTCCAGGCGCGGCTGGCGGTGCTCGACGGGCTGCGCGCCGGCTGGCCGGACTGGGCCGCGCGGCTGGGCGAGGACCATGTGCTCGACCTGGCCGTGCTCGGCGCGGTGAGCGAGACCTCGCTCACCCGCGACATGGCCTTCCGCATGGAGGCCAGCGGCCTGCCCAACACCTTCGTGCCCGGCCGCAACCTGCTGTTCCTCACGCTGGCCGCCGCGCTGGCCTACCGGCGGGGCCTGAGCGTGCTGGTCACGGGCGTGTGCGAGACCGACTTTTCCGGTTACCCCGACTGCCGCGACGACACCATGAAGGCGCTGCAGGTGGCGCTGTCGCTCGGCATGGACCACCGCTTCCTCATCGACACTCCCCTCATGTGGATCGACAAGGCCGCCACCTGGCAGCTCGCCCGCGACCTCGGTGGCGCCGCGCTGGTCGACCTGATCGTCGAACACAGCCACACCTGCTACCTCGGCGACCGCGACCACCGCCACCCCTGGGGCTACGGCTGCGGCCGTTGCCCGGCGTGTGAACTGCGCGCGGCGGGCTGGGCGCGTTACGTTGACCCGGCGGGCACCGGCACCACCCGGTAACGCGCGTCCTCCCCGGCCGGCTCCAGCGCCCAGCGGCTGCGGTGGAAAGCCGCGACGCCCGGGCGGTGGGCGATGGAGACGAGCGCGCCGTGGCGCTGGGCCACGAGATTGCGCAGACGTTCCACGAGTTGGGTCTCGGCCGCCTCGTCGAGGGCGCTGGTGGCTTCGTCGGCGAACAGCCAGCGGGGCCGCTTGAGCAGGGCGCGCGCGATCGCCAGCCGTTGTTGCTCGCCACCGGAAAGGGTCTGGCCCCAGGCGCCCTGTTCGTCCAGGCGGTCCACGAGCTCGGGCAGCAGCGCGTCGCGCAGGGCCTGGCGGAGTTCGTCGTCGGTGTGGCGGTCGGCGGCCTCGGGGTAGGCGAGGGCGTCGCGCAGGCGGCCGGTGGGGAAGTAGGCGCGCTGCGGCAGGAACATCGCGTCGCTTTCGAAAGCGGCGGGCAGGCGCAGGTGACGCTGGCCCCAGGGCCAGATGCCGGCGAGCAGGCGCAGCAAGGTGGACTTGCCGCTGCCCGACGGGCCGCTGATGAGCACCGTGTCGCCCGCCTGGAGGGCCAGGCCGGCGGCGGCGAGCAGTGGCACGCCACCGCCGGGTCGGTCGGCGCGCACGGCGTCCACGATCAGCGTGTCGGCGTCGGGCGCAGCGTCGGTGCGCTGGTCGGCGCCGGCGGCGGGCAGGGCGGCGAAGCTGGCCTCGAAGCTGGTCAGGCGGTCGGTGGTGGCGCGCCAGGCGGCCAGGCTGCTGTAGTTGTCGACGAACCACGACAGCGAGTCCTGCACCCGCGCGAAGGCGGAGGCAATCTGCATCAGCTCGCCGAGCTGGATGGCGCCGCTGAAGAAGCGCGGCGCGGCCACGATGAACGGAAACACCACCGCGGCCTGGCCAAAGCCCACCGTGAACCAGGTGAGCTGCTTTTGCGCGGTGAGCAGGCGGAAGTAGTTGGCCAGGGCATCGCCGAAGCGCAGGCCGAGTTGCTGGCGCTCGACGGCCTCGCCCCGGTCGAGCGCGATGGATTCGCTGGACTCGCGCACGCGCACGAGGTGGTGCCGGAAGTCGGCCTCCAGCCGTTGCTGGCGGAAGTTCAGGCCGATCTGGCGGCGGCCGATGTAGTGCGTGATCACGCTGCCGACCACGCAGTACACCACCGCCATCCACACCATGAAGCCGGGGATGGTGATGTCCTGCCCGCCCAGGGGGACGGTGAAGCTGCCGGAGAGCGACCACAGGATGCCGACGAAGGAGACGAAGGTGACCACCGCGTTGAGCAGGCCCATGGACAGGCTCACCGTGTAGCTCGTGAACAGGTTGGCGTCCTCGGCGATGCGCTGGTCGGGGTTGTCGGGCGGGGCGTCGCCGCCGCGGGCGAAGCGCGCGATTTCCATCTGGTAGAAGGCCTTGTGGGCCAGCCAGCGGTCGAGGTAGTGGTGGGTCATCCACGCGCGCCAGCGCATCTCCAGCAGCTGGGTGAGGTAGAAGCGGTAGACGGCGATCAGGATGAAGCCGAAGGCGAGGTAGGTGAAGCGGCCCAGCTCGCGCCAGAACACGGGGGCGTCCTTGTTCTGCAGCGCGTCGTAGAACACGCGGTTCCAGTCGTTGATCAGCACCAGCATGTAAACCGCGCCGAGGTTGAGCGCGACGATGGCGGCGAGCAGCCCGCGCGCCTTCCACTTCTCTTCGGAGTGGAAGTAGGGGCTGGACAGGCGCCAGGCTTGCGCCGCAAAGGCGCGGAAGGCTTGCAGCTTGGTCATCGGTGGATTCATGCGCGGTCGGTGCGGGTGGCAGGGCGGGGACGGTGGCGGCAATCGTGTTGGGACGACAGGGCCGGCGGACGGCACGACTTCGACGGCCCGGCGGCCGCGGCGGTTCCGCGCCGGGCGATCCGCCGCCAGGCTGGGTTAGGGGTTGGCGATGCCGGCGGCGACATGCCCGGCGGGCACGTGGCGCGCGGCGGACTCGATGTGGCCGGTCTGGTCGTCGAAGAAGAAGTCGGGCTCGAACGCGCGCAGGAACTCGCCCTTGGCCAGACCACCCAGGAACATGGCTTCGTCGACCTCGATGTTCCAGTCCATGAGCGTGCGGATGGCGCGCTCGTGGGCCGGCGCGCTGCGGGCGGTCACCAGCGCAGTGCGGATGCGCATGGCGGGCGTGCCCTCGCGCTGCAGGCGGTGCAGGGCTTCGAGCAGCGGCTTGAACGGCCCGGCGGGCAGCGGCTGGGTGCGTTTGCTGGCCTCGTGGTGCTGGAAGGCCGGCAGACCGTCGCGCTGGTACACCTGCTCGGCCTCGTCGGAGAAGAGCACGGCGTCGCCGTCGAAGGCGATGCGCACTTCATTGGGGAAGGCATTGGTCGCCCGCGCGGCGTGGGTCGCCACCGTGGCAGCCGGGAAGCCCAGCTCCAGGGCCTTGCGCACGTCGGCCGCGTTGGCGGAGAGGAACAGGTTGGCGCGCAGCGGCGTGAGGTAGTGGTACGGATCGCGCCCGCGGGTGAACACGCCGCGCTCGACGCGCAGCTGGTGCTGCTTGATCGAGCGGAACACGCGCAGGCCGGAGACCGGGTCGTTGCGCGACAGCATCACCACCTCGACCCGCTGCGCCTGCGCGTCGTTGAAGGCCAGCAGCTTCTTCACCAGCGAAAACGCCACGCCGGGGTGCGCCGGCTCTTCCAGCCGGTCGAGCTGGAGGCGCATGTAGGCCTGGTCGTCGCCCTGATCGAACAGGCGGTTTTCTTCCTCAAAGTCGAACAGCGCGCGCGAGGAAATCGCGACCACCAGCTTGCCGTCGAGGGTGACCGCCATCAGATCCTCCACCGGGCCGCCGCCAGGGCGGTGTGTGCCGCCCGGGGGGGCGGCGATGTCGCGACGGAAGGAGCGCGGGAAACCATGGGCCGTCAGGTCACCAGTTGGTTGAGTTCGATGATGGGCATGAGCACCGCCAGCACGATCAGCATCACGATCAGGCCCATGGCCACGATCAGCAGCGGTTCCAGCACCGTGGCCAGGTGCATGGCGCGGCGCTGCACGTCGTTGCTCAGCTGTTGCGCGGCGCGTTGCAGCATGGCCGGGAGCTGGCCGGTCTGCTCGCCCAGCCGGGCGAACATGGCCAGCAGCGGCGGGAAGCGGCGCTGCTGGGCCAGCGCGCTGGCCAGCGGCGCGCCTTCGCGCACCAGCGCCAGCGCGTCCAGCGCGTCGTTGCGCAGGGCGCGGTTGTTCAGCGTGTCGGCGGCGGTCTGCAGGGCGCGCAGGATCGGCACGCCGGCGCCGGCGAGCATGGCCAGCGTGGCGCCGAAGCGGGCGGCGTTGTAGCCGCGGGCCAGACGACCCACGAGCGGCAGCGTGAGCCACAGCGCGTCCATGCGCAGCCGCAGGGCCGGCTGCCGCCGGGCGAACACCAGAGCGACCACCGCCAGCGCCAGCAGCGCCAGCAGCGCCACGCCCCACGCCCGCACGAAACCGCTGACGGCGAGCATCACCACGGTCAGCAGCGGCAGCGCGCGCTGGCTGCCCTCGAACACGCTGGCCACCTGCGGGACGACATAGGCCACCAGAAACACCACGATGACCACCGCCACCGCGGTCACGATCGCCGGGTACAGCGAGGCGGCGATGAGCCGGTTCTTGAGCGCTTCCCGGGCTTCCAGGTCGTCGGCCAGCCGTTCCAGCACGGCGCCGAGCTGCCCGCTTTGCTCTCCCGCGGCAACGACGGCGACGTAATCGCCGGCAAACTCGCGCGGGAACTGGCTGAGGGCGCGGGCGAAGGGCGAACCGGCATTGACCTCCGCGCGCAGCGTGGCGACCAGGTTGCGCGGTCGCTCGGCCTCCGCTTCGTCGGCCAGCGCGCTGAGCGCGCGCTCCAGCGGCATGCCCGCGCTCACCAGCCCGGCGAGCTGGCGCGTCCACACCGCCAGCGCGATCGCGCTGAACACCCGCGCGCGCCACAGGACGGGGTTGAGACCGCCGGCGGGCGTGTCCTGCACCGACGCCGCGGCCGGCTCCACCACCAGCGGCACCAGCGCCCGTGCGCGCAGCTGGCTGCGCGCGGCGCGGGCGGTGTCGGCGTCGATCAGGCCTTTCTGGACCTGACCCTGCGCGTCCAGGGCTTCAAAGGTATAGGCCGGCACGTCAAGCCCTAGTCGCGCGTGGCGCTGAGCACTTCCTGCGCCGACGTGATGCCGGCGGCCACGAGCCGCTCGCCGTCCTCGCGCATGGCCCGCATGCCACCGCGGCGCGACGCGTCGCGCAGGTCGGCCTCGGGCGCGCGTTCGTGGATCAGCGTGCGCACGCCTTCGTCGGCCACCATCAGCTCGTAAATGCCGGTGCGGCCGCGGTAGCCGGTGTGGTTGCATTGCGGACAACCCACCGGGTGCCACTGGCCGTGGCTGTCCAGGCGCCGGCAATGTGGGCAGAGCTTGCGCACCAGCCGCTGCGCCAGCACGCCCAGCAGCGAACTCGACAGCAGGAACGGCTCGACGCCCATGTCGGTGAGGCGGGTGACGGCGCTGGGTGCGTCGTTGGTGTGCAGCGTGGCCAGCACGAGGTGGCCGGTGAGGGAGGCCTGGATGGCGATCTGCGCCGTTTCGTGGTCGCGGATCTCGCCGATCATGATCACATCGGGGTCCTGGCGCAGGATCGCGCGCAGGGCCTTGGCGAAGGTCAGGTCGATCTTCGGGTTGACCTGCGTCTGGCCCACCCCGGGCAGCTCGTACTCGATCGGGTCTTCGACCGTCATGATGTTCTGCGTGCCGGCATCGAGGCGCTGCAGCGCGGCGTAGAGCGTGGTCGTCTTGCCCGAGCCGGTCGGCCCGGTGACCAGGATGATCCCGTGTGGCTGGGTGACGAGGCGCTCAAAGCGCGACAGCACGTCGCCCTGCATGCCCACCGACTCGAGGTTGAGCTTGCTCTCGCTCTTGTCGAGCAGGCGCAGCACCGCGCGCTCGCCGTGGGCGCCGGGCAGGGTGGACACGCGCACATCGACCGCGCGGGTGCCGATGCGCAGCGAGATGCGGCCGTCCTGCGGCAGGCGCTTCTCGGCGATGTCGAGCTCGGCCATGATCTTCAGGCGCGAGATCAGCGCGGCGTGCAGCGCGCGGTTGGGTTGCACCACCTCGCGCAGCGTGCCGTCGACGCGGAAGCGCACGCTGGAGGTGCGCTCGAAGGGTTCGATGTGGATGTCGCTGGCGCCGTCGCGCGCGGCCTGCGTGAGCAGCGCGTTGAGCATGCGGATGATGGGCGCGTCATCCGCGGTTTCCAGCAGGTCTTCGATCGCCGGCAGCTCCTGCATCATGCGGCTCAGGTCGGCCTCGCCCTGCACCTCGCTGACCACCGCCGCGGCGCTCGACTCGCCCTGCGCGTAGGCCGCGCTGATGCGCTGGCGCAGTGCCTCGGGCGCTTCCCACACGATCTCGCGCACCGCATGGCAGCGCAGGATTTCCGACAGCGCCGACAGGCGCTGCGATTGCGCGGCCGGCTCGGGCGCCGGCTGCCGGGAGCCGACCAGGGTCAACGCCTGGCCGTCGTCCTCCAGCAGCCACTGGTGTTCGCGCGCGAAGGCGTAGGGGAGCGGGTATCGCACGGCGGTCAGCGGGTCGGGGCGGCGGGCGCCGGGGCCGGGGCGGGTGTGCTCCCCAGGGGCGCGGCCGCGGGGTTGGCCGGCATCACCGGGCTCTCGTTGATCTGCAGCACGCCGCTGGTCGCGGGTTGCGACTCCTGTTGCACCGCGCGCATCTGCTCGTAGCGGTCGAGTGCGAGGCTGCTGCTCTCGCGGCCATCGCGCAGCACGACCGGGCGCAGGAACACCATGAGGTTGGTCTTGCGGCGGCTGCGTGTCTCGCTGCGGAACAGGCCGCCCAGCACCGGCACATCGCCCAGCCCAGGCACCTTGTCCTGGTTGCCGGCGAATTCGTCCTGCAACAGGCCACCGAGCACGACGATGGCGCCGTCTTCCACCAGCACGGTGCTTTCGATGCTGCGCTTGTTGGTGATCAGGCCGGTGGCGCTGTTGACGGATTGCGGCGCCACGCTGCTGACCTCCTGGAAGATGGTCATCTTGATGGTGCCGTTCTCGCTGATCTGCGGCTTCACCCGCAGCGTCAGACCCACGTCCTTGCGCTCGATGGTCTGGAACGGGTTGACCGAGCCGTTGTTGCTGCCGGTGTTGGTGAACTGGCCGGTGACGAAGGGCACGTTCTGGCCAATCACGATCTTGGCCTCTTCGTTGTCCAGCGTCAGCAGGTTGGGCGTGGAGAGGATGTTGCCCTGGCCGTTCTGCTGGAGGAAGCGGGCCAGGAAGCCGAGCACGTACACGCCGTTGGTGCGTCGGGCCAGGCCGAGGTTCAGGCCCGGGTCCGGCACCGTGTTGCCCTGCGACAGGTTCAGGATGTTGCTGCCGCCGCTGCCGAAGTTCGTGCCGAGCAGGCCGATCACGCGGTCGCCGGAATTGCCCGAGGCGCCTTGCCACTGGATGCCGAACTCGGCGGCCTTGTCGGCGTTGACCTCAGCGATGAGGCTTTCGACATAGACCTGCGCGCGGCGCGAGTCGAGGCGGTCGATCACGGTGCGCAGCTGGCGGTAGACCGGCTCGGGCGCGGTGATGATGAGCGAATTGGTCGCCGGGTCGGCCTGGATCTGGCCGCCGGTGGAGGGCTGGGCGCTGGGGGTGACCGGCGCGGTGGCGGGGGAACTGCCGGCCGCGCCGGCCGGCGCGGCGGCGGTCGTGGTCCGCCCCGTGGCCGGGGCGGCGCCGCCGCCACCGCCCTCGCCGGCGATCGCGGCGCGCAGCGTGGTGGCCAGCGAGACCGCGTCGGCGTTCTTGAGGTAGACGACGTGGATGTTGCCGCTCACCGCCGCGGCCGACGGCTGGTCCAGCCGCGCCACCAGCGAGCGCACGAGCGCCAGCCGCGCCGGATTGGCGGCGCGCACCACCAGCGCGTTGCTGCGCGGCTCGGCGACGATGGTGGTGCGAAAGCCCGCCTCGCCGCTCACCTGGCCAGGGCTGGCCCCCGCCGGATCGATCAGGCGGGTGATCATGGGCACCATGTCGGTCGCCACCGCGTGTTGCAGCGGGATGATCTCCACATCGGTGGCGCCGGAGACGTCGAGCGTGGCGATGATGCGGCCGATGCGCTGCAGGTTGTCGGCGTAGTCGGTGATGATCAGCGAGTTGTTGCCCGGGTTGACGTTGATCGTGTTGTTGGCGCCGATCAACGGCCGCAGGATGGGCACCAGGTTGTTGGCGTTCTCGTGGTTGAGCCGGAAGATCTGGGTCACCACCGTGTTGGTGGCCGGCAGCGCGGCCACGTTGCCGGCGCTCACCACGTTGCCCTGCAGCTTCGCGTCGGCCTCCGGCACGATCTTGTACAGGCCCCCGGTGTCCACCAGCGAGAAGCCTTGCAGCCGCAGCGCGGCGGCAAACTGGTTGAGCGCGGCCGCGGGCGGCACGGGCCGTTCGGTGGCCAGGTTGATCGTGCCTTTGACGCGCGGGTCAACGACGACGCTGCGGCCGGTGATGGTGGCCATCGTCCGGGCCACGGCTTCGATCTCGGCGCCCACGAAATTGAGCTGCACCGGCTCGCTGGCGCGGCCCTGGGCCCACGCGGGCAGGGCGGCCAGCAGCGACAGGCTCAGCAGGGCGGCCGCCGCCCGCGCAGGACGCGTTCGGCGGCCGGGGGGCAGGGGCTGGGGGCGGTTCATGGCGGAATCCTCGGGGTTCGGCTGGCGTCAGCCCAGGGTGATGATGGAGCGGTCGCCCTGGCGGCGGCCCACGATGTTGAGCAGGTTGGACAGCGGCTCCTCGCGCCCGGCAGCGGCGCGCGCGTCGCCGCTGAAGCGCAGCCGCCCGCCGATCCACAGGCCTTCGCCCTGCAGCAGCAATTCGCCACGCACGGTCTGCAGGTTGAGGGTGGCGGTGTTGCCGTCCGGTGCGGCCTGCAGGGTGGCGCGATAACTGCCCAGGGGCCGCAAGGTGGACAGACGCGAGGCCATGTCCACCGCGTCGACCACCACGGTGCCGTCAAGCTGGAGGCGGCCGCTGTCGCGGCGCAGGGTCAGGCCGGGCGAATTCAGTTCCAGCGCGCCTTCCAGGCGCAGCGTGTTCCACGGCGTGCCCAGGCCGGCCAGGAGAGCGGCCGGCCAGCGGGACGAAAACCGGTCAATGATCAGCTCGCTGGTGCCCGGTCGCGCGGTGAGCCGCATCTCAACCGGCGCGCTACTGCAGCACGGCAGGCTCACCGCCAGGGAGGCGGCCGGCCAGCCGCGCACCAGCGTGGGCGAGAGCCGCCAGCGCACGCCCTGGGGCAGGGTGGCCCGGTCGCGGCTGCCTTCGCCACCGCTGACCAGCACGTCGGCCCGCCCGTTCCAGACGGTGCCTTGCGCATTGACGAGTTGAAGCTGGCCCTGCGTGGCCGCGCCCACCGGATCGGCCAGCCAGCGGGCGGGCGCAAAGGCCACGAGCGCCACGACGGCGCCGATCCATCCCGCCATCCACGGCAGACGCCCACTCATCTCAGACACCCCCCAGGCCGGGGCCAGCCACGACCACCGTGCCGCTCCAGCCGCCTTCGGCGTCGCGGGTCAGCTGCGATTCGACCGGCACCAGCCGCGCGTTCTGGCGCACTTGCACCAGCCAGGCGGCCACGCCCTCCGGCCGCGCGCCGCGCAGCGTGAGCGTGGCGCGGTCGCCGAGCACCGCGATCTGCGCCTGCGCGCCGAGGGCTTGGGTGGCGGCCTCCAGGGTCTTGAGCGTCTGGTCGCGGCCGGGTGCGGCGCTGGCCTCCGCGCGCAGGCCCTCGGCCTGAGCCGCCAGCCGCTGCATGTGGCCGAGCTGGGCGTCGAGCCGCTCGTGCCGTTCCGGGGCGGCCCGCAGCGTGCTCCAGGCCGGCGCGACCAACAGCCACCACACCGCGGCCAGCGCCGTGACCGCCACGGCCACCCCCACCGCCGTGCGCTCGCGGCCAGACAGGCGCGCCCAAGCGGCCCGCGCTTGGGCGCGGGCTTGCTTGAGGGCGGGAGGCAGGGCGGTTTTCATGGGTCAGGGTTCCGGGGGGCGCACGCTCAGGCGGCTGCCGTCAAAGCGGGCGCGCCAGCCGGCGCGTTCCAGCGCGACCTGCAGGGCGCGCACCTGGTCTTCACTCTGCCGCCATCCCGCGAGCTGGAGTTCGCCGGCCGCGTAATTCCACTGGGTGGCTGTCAGCGCGTCACCGCCGGCGGCCCGGTCGAGCGCGGCCAGCAGGCTTTCCAGGTCGCCGGGACCCAGTGCGCCGCTGGCCTGCTGCAGGCGCGAGACCTCGCGTTGCATCTGCACCGGCGCGTCGATCACCAGGGTGACCGACGGGAAGGCGCTGCGCAGGGTCTGTTCGATGCTCGCTTGTTTGCGCTCCAGGGCACGCCGCTCCTGCCAGGCGGCGGTGTTGAGACCCAACAGCTGGATACCGACCAGGGCCGCGGCGCCCCAGCGCGCCCCGCGCCAGGCCGGCGCGGTGGAAAACAGCCGCCACGCCCGGCGCCAGCGCTGACGCCGCCGGGCGCCATGGGACAGGCTGAGCTCAAACTGGGCGAGGTTCCAGTCGGATTGGCCGCAGCGGATCAGCCAGTCGGTTTGTGGCAGCAAGTCCACGCGCCGACGCAGCGCCCGCTCAGCCAGCGCGGCCACGCCCGGGTCGGCCAGCCAGACATCGAGTTCGTTGTCGCTTTCGCCCAGCGCCGGCGGGGGCGTGAGCGCCGCGGTCGCGTCGAGTGCGTTGGTGCCTTCACGCAGCGGAACGCAGGTCACGCCACCGGGACCGGCGCTGCCCAGCCAAGCGTCGTCGCCCTCCAGGAAGGCCCAGTGCAGCGTGGGCGGGGTGTCCAGTTCGAAGGCGCGCGACAGGCCTGCGGCGATGGCGCCGCTGGCGGCGCTGGACAGCGCGGGCGCCAGCGAGGGCACGACGCGGGCCACCGGCCGGCCTGCGGCTTCCAGCGCGCGCAACCAGGATTTCAGGGGCGTGAGCGCGCACACCCCGACCCACACCCGCTGGCCCGACTGACCGCCGGGTTCGAGCGCAAAGTGCAGTTCACCCACATCGCCGAGCAGCCGGTCTTCGAGCAGGCCTTCGAGCGCGGCGCGCAGGCGGTTGGCCGACACCCGGGGCAAATCGATGCGGTGCCACGACACGGCCCGCGGCGGCAGCACCAACACCGTGTCGTCGTCGCGCGGCAGCAGCGACGCGGCGCACAAGCCCTGGTCGATCATGGCGCCGCGTTCATCGGTCAGCACCCAGCCGAGCTCGCTGGCCGGCCCTTGCGGGGCGCCAGAGGCAAAGTCGGTCGGGGTGGCTACGAGCACGGTGCGGGCGGACAAAGGCTGAGGGACAAGCGCCCCATTCTAGAGAGCGCCGGTGACATGCGACACCGGGGGTGGCCGTGGGCGCTCACCGCCAGGCCGCCCGTTCCCGCCACACGACCCGTACGTCGAGGTTGTTGCGCACCACCAGCGAGCGCTCCTCGATCACCGCTTCATCGAGCCGCAGCCGGCCGCGGACCTCGAAATACCGGGTGCGCACGTCGTGCGAACTCTCCACCAGCGCCGCGCCCAGCGCGGGGGGCAGAATGTTGCGCGCAGCCGACAGATCGCGGAACGGCGCGCGTTCCCGGGCGGTGACCAGCGCACGCGCTTGCGCCGCGTCCAGCCCCGGCACCGACGCCTGGATCGCCACCGCGCCGGCGGTGTTGAGGTTCA
>Ga0209278_1001328_pt1 | contig 15339 bp, 12 predicted proteins | sample JI81BgreenDNA_FD_187504 | JGI IMG/M metagenome (GOLD analysis project Ga0209278, IMG submission 187504) | Wastewater effluent complex algal communities from Wisconsin, to seasonally profile nutrient transformation and Carbon sequestration -... | ecosystem: Engineered > WWTP > Effluent > Algae... | reverse complement strand
TTCTGGCGGTTCTGTCAACAGTTCTCGGTGATAAATTGGCGTGTTATCTGCCAAAGCAGTTGCGGTAATTTCGGCAGCGATTTCGCCTTTAAAGAGAATTCGGACGATCGGCTCTTCGATGACTGTACCCGCTACTACGGCGTGCAATCCCCATCTGTGGAAAATATCGATTAATTCCTGTTCGCGTCCTTTTTGGGCAACAAACAACATCCGTTCTTGGGATTCTGAAAGCAGGTATTCGTAGGGAACCATACCGCTTTCTCGAACGGGAACTTTGTCTAAATCGAATTCAATGCCGACGCCGCCTTTGGCTGCCATTTCTGATGTCGAACAGGTGATTCCCGCCGCACCCATGTCTTGGGCGGCGACGACTGCACCGGTTTTGAATGCTTCTAAACAAGCTTCAATTAAGGATTTTTCTAAAAATGGATCTCCTACTTGGACTGCGGGGCGATCGTCCATTGATTTGTCTGTCAATTCTGCACTGGCAAAACTTGCTCCTCCCATGCCATCTCTGCCAGTAGTTGAACCGACGTAAAGCACGGGATTTCCGATGCCGGATGCGCCGGATTTGACGATTTCTTGAGTTTCCATTAAACCCAAGGCCATGACGTTAACTAATGGGTTGCCGGAATAAGCCGGATCGAAGTAAACTTCGCCGCCAACTGTGGGCACGCCGATGCAATTTCCATAATGGGAAATTCCCGATACTACGCCTTTGAACAATCTCTGAGTTTTAGCATCGTCTAAGTTGCCAAAACGCAGGGAATTTAAAAGTGCGATCGGGCGAGCACCCATTGTGAAGATATCGCGGAGAATCCCCCCGACACCGGTTGCTGCACCTTGGAAAGGTTCGACTGCTGAGGGGTGGTTGTGGGATTCAATTTTGAAGGCGAGTTGCAAGCCTTCTCCCAAGTCTACGACGCCGGCATTTTCTCCGGGCCCGACGAGAATTCGATCGCCCTCTGTGGGAAACTGTTTTAATAGTGGCCGCGAATTTTTGTAACAGCAGTGTTCGCTCCACATGACGCCGAACATTCCCAATTCAGCTTTATTAGGATGGCGGCCAAGACGCTGAACGATTTCTTGATATTCTTCTGGTTTGAGTCTTTCAGCAGCAATTTGTTCGGGGGAAAATGGGGATTCGGAGATGGGAGACATGGAAACTCGTTATAAACCACAGGCTTTATTCTAAATGCCCTGTGCTTGGTTAATCTAAAATCTATAATCTAAAATCTAAAAACCCAGATCCTTGCTTGGTTAATCTAAAATCTAAAATCTAAAATCTAAAATCGAATGACTTTACCTCAAAATCTCAATTTTGCTAACCAAAACTTGCGGAACCGTTCTTTTAAAGGGCTTGACTTATCTGGGGCGAATTTCAGCGGTTGCGACATTCGAGGCTGCAATTTCACCGGGGCGATTTTGAGGGGGGCAAATTTTCAGGGTGTCAGAACCGGACAAAGCCGCAGGCGGGTGAGAAATTTGATTGCTAGGGCTGGGGTGACAGCGGTGACAGTGACGGCTGCTGGGGCTTTGACGGGACTGATAGCCGGGGCGGATGCGGGGGCTGTGGCTGTGGCCGGAACCGCTGCTACGGCGATTGCTGCGACTCGGTGCGAAGCTGGAATTGTGGCGGGGGCTGTGGCTGGGGCTGCTGCTGCGATCGGCGCTAGCGGTATTGTGACATTTTTGGGCGGAGATACTCTCAGGGGAATTGTCTTATTTTTGGTTTCTGGGGTAATTCTGGGGTTAACTGCGATCGGCTTTTTTATCGCTGTTGAACAGATAGAAAAATTGTCGATAACGTCGTTTAGAAAAGCTGATTTAACTGATGCTGTATTCGATGCGGGGGTGGTTCTAGATGCAGATTTTTCCGATGCGCGAGGAGTGCCGTGGTAGACTGCACAATTACTGATTTTTTTGATTTTTTACCGAAAGCATCCAGGATACAAGCCCCCGGATTCATCCGTGGAAAAATAAAAAACCTGTATCCGATGAAACTTGCCGAACGTATTTATTCGTGGGGTGAATGCTTCAATTCTAAAATCTAAAATCTAAAATCTAAAATCTAAAATCGATTGACCCATTCCCGTAATTCTCGCACTGCTGTGGTTGCGCCTGTAGTTTGAGTGCGATCGATAAATTCCTCAACTTTTGCAGTAGGTAGCATCGGGAAAGCCCGCGAAAAATTGCACTCGGCATATTCGCCATTTTGCAATTGATAAAACTTGATGCTTCGTCCATCGTACCGCCAAATTTCGGGTACGCCTAAATCTGCATATAAATCGAATTGATTTAAGGAACTGCTGGTAATATCAATTTCCAGTGCTAAATCGGGCGGCGGATCTTGAGCAAAGTCTAATTCTGTTCTCCCTCTGACCAGTGCTTCATTCTGGATATAATAACAGGAATCTGGTTCTTTACCCGCTGCTTTTTTGCGTTTTTTGATCGTCATCGAGCCAAAGGGGTTGTACTCTAGATTGAGTTCTTCTATGAGAGTTACAATTAAGCGATCGATCAGCCTGTTGCGATTTTCATGTTCCGGTAGCGGCACCATAATTTCTAATTGACCTTGATGATAAGCAATTCTGGTGGAACGTTTGTTGCCCATTTCCGCTAGCAGGCTTTCATATAATTGCCAACTGATATTTGGCAGTAAAACTCGCTGTTCGGCGGGCGTTGATATTGTTAGCATTTTACTTGGATTTTATAGTTTGAGAATATTTTAGTTTATCCTTTTTTTTTGCGAACACCACAAAAAGTATCTGCCGACAGCTACGGTCATGCGCTACTCTAGTTAATAATAGACTGTGGTCATTAGTCCTTGTTGTATGAAGCTGCGATCGTTCTTTTCTTTCCTCATTGCTGGCGTCTTGGCACTCTTAGGCTTGAGTGCCGGTGGTTTTTACTGGCTGACAACTCACACTCCCCTGAATTTGCTCGCTGGCGGGCCGACAACTACTCCGGCTGCGGCTGTGTTTGTCTCGAAACAAGCACCTTTGTTAGCATCAATGCTGGTAAATCCCGATCGCCTCGAAGCATTGCGACAAGTTTTTGCCACTCCCGAAGAAAGAAGTCGATCGCACGCAGAATTTGAGCAAATCAAAAAAAGTTTCCTCGGCAATACAGGCCTCGATTACAGTCGAGATATCCAACCTTGGATAGGTGACGAAATTACCCTCGCCGTCACAAACCCCGATTTCGATGGCGACAGCAGCAACGGCAAACAAACCGGGTTTTTGCTGGCCGTTTCCTCCCAAAAGGTCGATCGCAGCCAAAAATTTCTTGACTCCTACTGGCGCCAACAATCTCGTGGCGATAAAACAGTGCAGTCGGAAATATATAAAGGCGTGAGAATTAATTATAAACAAGCACCAAAATCCCAGAAAAAATCTGCTTCGCTTTCGCCTTTTAATCCGTTTTCTCTGCCGACTTCCAAGTTGCCATCCAGCTTCGCAACAGCAGCCATCGGCGGTAATTTTAATTCTGGGAATAACCAAAGTTTTGTTTTATTTTCCAATAGCCCGATTGTGATTCGAGATGCAATTAATAACCTTGAAACAGCAAACCTAAATCTCAACAATACCCCGGAATATCAAAAAGCTTTGCAGCAGCTAACTCAAGGCAGAATCGCTTTAGCATTTGTCAATCTCCCGCAATCAGCAACCGAGCAAAATCCCCAAGTTTCTCTTAATTCCCTCGCAGTTGCTGTCGGAGTCAACCGACGGGGATTGCTGGCTCAAACTGCTTTAGTGACATCGCGAGAAAACACAGCTTCTCCAACGCTTTCCGAACCTGTGCAAGCCTTGCAATACATTCCCTCAGCGAGTCCTTTCGCGGTCGCCAGCACCGACTTAAGGAATTTTTGGGCTGATTTGTCATCGGCGGTTTCTACTAATCCAGAAGTCTCAAATTTAGTCGATCGCACCCTGGGAGATATTCAGCAACTTTGGGGCGTCAACCTGCCGCAGGATATATTTGACTGGGTACAAGGAGAATACGCTTTAGCAGTGCTTCCGAATTCGTCAAATGGTGCCGACTGGATTTTTGCCGCCGAAAACTCTGCTGATTCCCAAAAGGCGATCGACAAACTCGATGAAATTGCCCGCAGCAAAGAGTACAGCATCGGCAGCTTCACTCTGAGAAACCAGAAAATTACCGCTTGGACGCAGTTGACAACTAGCCAGAATTATGGTAAAGAAAATAATAGAAAAAGTGCGATCGAAACCGAGGCAAAAGGAGTCCGAGCCACCGTCGGCAAATACGAAATTTTCACCACTTCAGTAGAAGCAATGGACGCAGCACTAGAAGCAGCAGAAACAGTCTCTTTAGTTGCCAATCAAGATTTTCAAACCAGCATTGAACCGCTTCCGCCCTCTAACGACGGCTATTTTTATTTAGACTGGCCCTCCAGCAGGGCAATTTGGGAAAAACAAATCCCGCTGTTGAGGTTAATTGAACTTTCGGCAAGACCATTGTTCGATCACTTGCGATCGCTAACTGTCACCAGTACGGGAGAAATAACAGGAATTCGCAAAGCTACTATATTTATGCGGCTCAATTAGTTAGTAGTCAGTAGTCAGTAGTCATTAGTCAGTAGTCAGAAGTCAGAAGAAAAACAAGACACTATGCCCAATTCCCCATTCCCAATAACTAAGGACTAATGACTAATGACTACTGACTAAGGACTAAGGACTAAGGACTAATAACTACTGGCTGCTTCACATTTTTCTGTGGCCCAAAATAAGCTTGAAATACCTCTTTGGCGATCGGGGCGGCGGCAACAGAACCATAACCGCCATTTTCCACAACCACGGCGATCGCAATTTCCGGCTTCTGGGCGGGCCCGAAGGCGACATACAAAGAGTGATCCTCCTGTCCGATGACCTCCGAAGTCCCTGTTTTGCCCGCCGTCAGCGGAATCGAACCGTCATTCAATCCCTGTCCAGTACCCTCGGCAACTACCGCGATCAGTCCTTCCTTAATCACCTGAACTGTTGAAGGTTTCATCCCCGTATGTACCCGTTGAGTCTCCGCTGTGCCGGTCATAGAAGTCAAAAGATGAGGCTTCACGCGATAACCCCCATTAGCGATCGAACTCACCATTACCGCCCCCTCCAAAGGAGTCATCAACACCAACCCCTGCCCGATCGACATCGTTACCGTATCACCCGCATACCAAGGTTCTTTATAAAGTTTCTCCTTCTCCTCCGGCGTCGGGATTTGACCGTAATCGCCACCGCCTAGCCCCAAAAGATTCAAATCCGTATCCTTGCCAATTCCCAAGCGCTGTCCCCACTTAGAAATTTGCTCCGGCCCGGTACTAATCCCCAATTGATAAAAAAACGTATTGCTGCTGAAAGCCAAAGCATCCCGAAAGCCGATGTCGCCGAAACCGCCACTGTGTTCGTTAAAATCAATTCCCCCCACAGTAATGTAAGACGAAGTACCGAGAATTGAGTCCGGCGAAAATTTGCCCGACTCCAGGGCCGCGACGGAAGTCACAATTTTAAAGGTGCTACCGGGGGGATAGCCCTGCGTGGCCCGATTCAAAAATGGATTTTCCGGATCTTGAAGAGTTTTCCACTCATCCTTAGTGATTTTTCGCGTAAACAGATTGGGGTCAAAAGTCGGGTGGCTGGCCATAACTAATACCGCCCCGGTGTTGACATCCAGCGCCACTACTGCTCCCCGGCGGTTCCCCAGGGCTTTTTCGGCTGCTTTTTGCATGGACAAGTCTATGGTTAGCTGCACCGCCTCACCGGGTTTGGGCGGTGTCTCTCCCATCAGCCGCAATTCTTCATTTTGGGCATTTACTTCGATCAGCCGATCGCCCCACACTCCCGCAATCTTCTCGTTAGAGCTCGCTTCTATGCCCATTTGACCGACAATCATCCCCATCGGATATTCAGGATGAGCTTCCAAGTCGGCTGCGGTAGCTTCGCCGATATATCCGATCGCGTGAGATGCCAAACTGCCTTCGGGATAGTAGCGGTTCGCTTCTGGCCGCACTTCCACTCCCCGCATTTGTCCCACCTCTTCTGCTAGTGGCACGAACACCTCTGGCGGCATTGCTTGCTTGAGCCGCACCGGTCTATAGGATTGAGGATCGACCTCTTTTATTTTTTTTAAAATTTCTTTTGCTGGAATTTTAACCAGCGGACTCAACTTTTCTGCTGTCACTTTCCACTGTTCCGGCGTTTGTTCTTTCGGCCACAAATATACCGATCGAGCTAAATTGTTTGCAGCTAGCAACTTGCCTTTGCGATCGATAATGTGTCCGCGATTCGCCGGCATGGGCACTAGGCGAACGCGATTGTTTTCGGCTCGTTCCCGGTGTTGCTTCCCTTGTATCAGTTGCAATTCCACCAGCCGACTAGCGTGCAGGCCCAGCAAACCTGTTGCCACCAGCATTAACACGATCGCCCGGTGTATCGGACGATCCTGTTTTTTAGGAGTTTCCCCCAGGCTTTTGTCAGGAGAGTGAAATGCTGAGATCGAATAAACTTGTCGTTGCATCATTCTATAGGTAGATGTCAAATCCTAGATTTTAGATTCTTGAATTGTCAATTGTGAAGTATACATCATCAGACCGGGGCGATCGGGCCTTGACCCTTGGGGGAAGCGGAATGATTGAGCGTTAGCTATTGACTAATCACTAATTAACTCATGACTGCTTACTAATCCCCCAAGCACCAAGAAATAGCCAGAAAAATCAAGGTCAGGCTCAGCCAATTAGGCAGGTGGAGCCAGCCAGATAGACCTATAGGTAACAATACCAAGACCTGTGTCAATAGGGAACCGAGGGCCAACAGCAAGGCTAAAAGTATCAAATTTATCATCTTGACACCGTACAATTTCGGATATGAGTCGATCGCCTGTGGCAGAAATCCGAGTGGCACAAGCGAGCGCGATCGTAGAGGGATTGTCCTGATAGACATAAGGAAGATAAGCCAGGAGGTGTTGAACTAATTTAAAAAAAATTATTCTTCCTCCATAGTTTGTATTCCAGGGGCTGCGATGGGTAAATTCTGAGTTGTGATTTTAAGTTGTGACGCCAGGAGTATGGCCATGTTGTTTAATCAGGGAGCCAATTTCAAAAACGGTGCGCTCTTGGGTGCGATCGCGGCGATCGTCGCCCTACCAGTTTTAGCAGAAACAGCCAATTTCGGCACTTTAAGTTTATCGCGAGGTTTTGCAGCCCCAACAGCAGTTTTGAGAGGTTCCACAGGCGGATCCTACTCTCTATCTGCCATAGCCAACGCCGATCGCCACAAAAACAAATGTTTGGGTTTTGCCACCCCAACTCCCGACCACATCATAGTCTTGCAGCAAAACTTTTCAAAACTCACACTCCAAATCAACAGCGGAGGCAAGGACACAACCTTACTCGTACAAGGCCCCGGTAATGCGGTGCGCTGCGGAGACGATATAGGTCAGAATAAAGATGCTGGCATACTTGATTCTGACTGGCAAGCAGGCTCTTACAGGATTTGGGTAGGTACTGTCGAACCCGGAGTCAAGTCTAACTATACAATCTCAGTACAGGAATAGAACGCAGCGGCGCTGTTGGATGGAGACAATAAAATATCATCAAATTCTCCCCCAATCTCCCACTCTCCCACGGTTCCACTCCGTCATATCCCCCAATCTCCCGATCGACCGCTCACTTCCCCATCCAGTAAAATGTAAAATCGAAAGTGGCGTGTTTAACCAAAATAGGTAACTCCGAAAGTGCTAAAGACTCTTAGAGCTGACTTCAGTATAATTTTCGATCGCGACCCTGCAGCTCGCAACTGGCTGGAAGTTTTGTTTTGCTACCCCGGTCTTCAAGCCCTAGTGCTGCACCGCCTCGCACACTGGCTTTACGTGTTGGGACTTCCCTTCATCCCCCGCTTGATTTCCCACATAGCTCGCTTTTTGACCGGAATTGAAATCCACCCAGGGGCAACCATCGGCAAAAGCGTATTCATCGACCACGGTATGGGGGTTGTGATCGGCGAAACAGCGATTATCGGCGATTTTGCCCTAATTTACCAAGGTGTCACCCTAGGCGGTACTGGCAAACAAAGCGGCAAGCGTCACCCTACAGTCGGCGAAAACGTAGTTGTCGGTGCCGGCGCCAAGGTACTCGGCAATCTGCAAATTGGCAATAACGTCCGCATCGGCGCCGGTTCCGTCGTACTCCGCGACGTACCATCTGACTGCACAGTGGTAGGGATTCCCGGCCGCATCGTCTATCGATCGGGAGTGCGCGTCAATCCCCTAGAACACGGCAGTTTGCCGGATTCGGAAGCTGTGGTAATTCGCTCTTTGCTCGATCGTATCGAATCCCTCGAACAGCAAGTAAAAAGTTTGGTTCCTCAACCATCTGTCTCCTTAACTTCTGATCCCACTTCCCACAATTTCCACTCAGTATCAGAAGCTTTAAACCAAGCCAGCAATGTAGCCGTAGCCGAAAAAACACAGCTAGTTACAACCCCTAGCTGCAAGTTAAAAGATAAAGCAATTCAAGAATTTTTCGACGGCAGCGGCATCTAAAATTTGAATTGGCCAAACAGGGAATTGGCCAAACAGGGAATTGGCAATGGGGCCTGGAAGGTTATTGGTAACAAATAACCAATAACCAATAATCACTGACTAATGACTACCCAGATTTATCAGTGGAGTCGCTTTCTTCAATCTAAAATCTAAAATCTAAAATCTAAAATCGGTTGACTTCTTTTTCAAGGATTAACCGATCGCACAGACCAATTTCCCTCCCCGTCGCGCCGATAAAGCGATCGGTTTTGCGGTTCCCCCCGCAACTCCAACAAATCCACCGTTTCCGGTTCCAACAACAGCAAGCAAAAATTAGGCAGCGGCTCGATCGCATCTGGGGAAGCAGAATCAAAAGCACTAGCCTCGGCTTTGTCATCCCCCGGATGAGGCCAAGCAAACTGCGATCTAGCCGCCTCAGAAAGCTCCTGCCAAGTTGTGCACCGCGATGAACACAACTGGGCATCTGGATAATCTGCCCCTACCAAAACTAGCTTTCCAGCAATCCGAAATTGTTCGCGAGTTTTCGGGAAATACCAGCAAATTTCCCCCCAAGGATAGAGATTAATCTCCTCAGCCTTTTCACTGCGAATATCTGTAATAAACTTTAACTGATTAGTATCTGCTAAAAAGCCTCGAAACACCACAGTGCGGTTAGCCGGACGCCCGGTAGCCCGAACAGTTGCTAGTTGCAAGTAACGGGCAAAAGCAAGACTGCGGTTGCGGTGGAGGGCACGAGCTAAGGGCGATCGCCAAAGTGCTAGAGACATAAAGGAAGGAAGAAGGAAGAAGGAAGAAGGAAGAAACAGTTATCCGTGAATTCCCTGTCATGCTATTGGTAATTCTATGTCAAATTCACTCTCAAAACTCAAAACTCTTGAAACTCCCCACAGTGGCTACCACTGGGACGGTAGTTCACGCCGCTTTTTTGAAGGCTGGTACTACCGAATAACATTACCGATTCACGGACAATCCTTTGCATTCATGTATTCCATCGAAGACCCCAGAGGCGGTCAACCTTACAGTGGCGGTGCAGCTCAGATTCTCGGTCCGAAAGATAGCTATTTGTGTCGCACCTTTCCAGATGTAAATAAGTTTTGGGCGCACAGAGAAAGCTTAGGTTTCGGACATTGGGGCAAAACAGATTTACAAATTAAACCCCAATATTTAGAGCCGGCAGTATTCGACAGCAGCGTCGAAGAAGGCTATCAAGCTACTGCTACTTTAAATCAAGGTTATTTGCACGATCCGGGAAGCGGCAGCCACTGTTTTTGGCAGTACGAAATTCAACCTATCTATGGCTGGGGAAACTCTGAAGAAATCCAGAAATCTACCGCAGGAATGCTATCTTTACTGCCCGTTTTTGAGCCTGGATGGCAAATTTTAATGGCTCACGGTTTAGCCACGGGCTGGATCGATTGGAATGGCGATCGCTACGAATTTAAAGATGCTCCCGCTTACAGCGAAAAAAACTGGGGCGGTGCTTTTCCGCAAAAGTGGTTTTGGATTAATTGCAATTGTTTTCAAGGCGAAAATGATTTAGCTTTAACCGCAGGTGGTGGCAAGCGGGGCGTGCTGTGGTGGATGGAATCGGTAGCAATGATTGGTCTGCATTACCGAGGCAAATTTTACGAATTTGTGCCTTGGAATTCGCAAGTTAGTTGGACTATTGAACCTTGGGGAAGCTGGAAAATGCAGGCTAGAAACAGTCAGTTTGAAGTTGAGTTGATTGGCACTACAAACATTCCTGGTAGTTATGTGCGAACTCCTACCGAAAAAGGCATGGCTTTTTGCTGCCGGGATACGACGCACGGTGAATTGCGCTTGCAACTGCGAGAGTTGTTGGGGGGAAATGTGGAAAAAAATGGCAAGCAGCGTTCTAGAATTATCTTAGAGGCTCAAAGCTCTTTATCGGGTTTGGAAGTTGGGGGCGGGCCTTGGGATGAAGTTTGGCGATCGAATTAAGTCATTAGTCAGTAGTCAGTAGTCAGTAGTCAGTTGTCAGTTGTCAGTTGTCATTAGTCATTAGTCAGTTAATAGTTAACAGTAGTCAGAACAGCCATGATCAATTTACTCGGTTGGCAATTAGGCAAATTCTACCGCAGCCAGGGGTTACAAAAAACTTTCAAGGTGATTTTGGGACTAATTTTATGTTTGAGCACAATCTTGATGCCAGCGACAATTGCTAGTGCTGCCGGTGATTTGTCTCGCCAACCTGTTACCGAAATTACTGTTAGTTTAGGTAACGAAGCTGGGGAACTCAAATTCTTTCCCAATCTGCTAGAATTTGAATCGGGCAAGCGCTATAAATTAGTGCTAAAAAATCCCAGTTCGCAGAAACATTATTTTACTGCTAAAAACTTTGCTGATGCGAGTTGGACTCAAAAAGTTGAAGCTGGGAAAGTGGAAATTAAAGGAGCGATTCACGAACTAGAACTTAAACCGGGCGCTATGGCAGAATGGGTGTTTGTGCCGATGAAATCGGGAACCTACAACCTGCGCTGTACGGTAGCCGGACATACAGAGGCGGGGATGATTGGCAAAATCACGATCGCCTCTTAAATCCCAATCTGCGTTCAATTTCAGATTAATTACCGAAAATTCATCGAACTTTCGGCCCTCTAGACACTTTTCAAGTAGACTCTAGCGGAGCCATTGTCAGTCCAGCACGGCTCAATTGCATATGATAAAGTTCTGCTTGCTCTTGCGGGCCAACCCACACGGTGGCTTGGCCTTCGTGGTGGATTTGGTTGGCGAGTTTCCAAGCTCGATCGCTCGTCATCCCTGGAATGTATTTCGTCAAACATTCCACAACGTGCTGAAATGTGTTGAAATCGTCGTTGAGGACTATTACCCGATAGTTGGGATAAGGTTTGCGGGTAACTTGACTCGATCGAACGGGTGCTATGGTTGGTGAAGAGGTCATCGCGCGAACAGCCACTAAAACTACAAAATTCGTAAAAAAGTTACCTCTAAAATTATAACACAATTTCATATTTTTTCAACCCCTACTTGGTATTTTGATCCGCTTCGGGGTTTATTTTCACCACCGGGCCCTGCGTTAGATTTCTCCAGAAACTGTGGGGAGTAGGAGTTAGGTATCCTGCCCCCCATTGACAGGCTTTTGAGGAGAAATCTATGGCACCGCGCCGATTACACTAAAGTTAACACTCGATTGAGATCGGAAGTGTCGCCGTCAGAATACGCTTGCACCAGAAGTTGCTTTAAATCTTCAATCAGCGGATAGCGGGGGTTCGCTCCGGTACACTGATCGTCAAAAGCTCGATCGGCCATTTCCTCAACGCGAGCAAAGAAGAAATCATCACTCATTCCCTGACTGGCGATCGCCTCCTGAATCGTGCTAGGAATATCTACCTCACGCTTCAGAGCTTCCACCGCTGCGATCAACTTCTCAACTTTTTCATCTTCGGTATCGCCGCCCAAATTCAGATAGTCCGCAATTCGAGCATAACGCCACTTGCTGTTAGGATACTTGTTTTGAGAAAAAATCGCTTGTTTGAACGGAACATCCGTTGCATTGTAGCGAATTACATGGGAAATCATCAGCGCATTCGCTAAACCGTGAGGGACGTGGCAAGTTGCACCTAATTGGTGAGCTACTGAGTGACAAACCCCCAGAAAAGAGTTGGCAAATGCCATGCCGGCGATCGTAGCAGCATAATGTACTTTCTCCCGCGCTTTCGGATCGTTGGCACCATTTTTGTAAGCGCTGGGCAGGTATTTAAACAGCAAACGAATCGCTTCTAAAGCCAAACCATTTGTATACTCAGAAGCCAACACAGAAACATAAGCTTCTAAAGCGTGGGTTAGCGCATCAATGCCGCCGTAAGCAGTCAGTTTTCGGGGCATATTCAGCGTAAGTTCTGGATCGACGATCGCCATACTCGGAGTCAGAGCATAATCTGCCAGCGGATACTTAATCCCCGATCGTTCATCCGTAACAACCGCAAAAGGCGTGACTTCCGAACCCGTTCCCGAAGTAGTTGGAATTGCCACCATAATTGCCTTTGAACCCAAAGGCGGCAGTTCGTATACCCGCTTGCGGATATCCATAAACCGCATCGCCAATCCTTCAAACTCAATTTCTGGATGCTCATACATCAGCCACATTACTTTAGCAGCATCCATCGGCGAGCCACCACCAAAAGCAATAATCACATCTGGATGGAAACTATTGCAGATTTCTAAACCTTTGCGAACAGTAGCCAGCGAAGGATCGGGTTCCACATCGTAAAATGTGTAGTGATCGATGCCGATTTCTTCCAAACTCTCTGTGACTTCCTTAGTCAATCCCAATTCAAACAATGGTTTATCCGTCACAATCAAAGCACGTTTCTTACCTGCAAGATCCCTCAAAGCTACAGGAAGACAACCCGACTTAAAATAAATCTTGGGAGGAATGCGGAACCAGAGCATATTCTCGCGTCGCTCTGCTACGGTTTTGATATTGAGCAGGTGATGGGGTGTCACGTTGACAGAAATCGAATTATCGCCCCAGCTACCGCAACCGAGGGTAAGGGAGGGATCGAGGCGGAAATTGTACAAATCGCCGATCGCACCTTGAGAAGAAGGCGTATTAATCAGCACCCGCGAAGTCTCTAATTTGCTTTCAAAATAACGAATGTGTTCCTGATTGTGGGGGGCGGTGTAGAGTACAGAAGTATGTCCGTGTCCGCCAAAAATTATCAGCGCTTCAGCTTTGTCTACTGCTTCAGTAAAGTCCTTGGCGCGGTACATGGCGAGAATCGGCGAAAGTTTTTCACAAGCAAAGGGTTCTTCTTTACCTATCGTATCCACTTCTCCAATCAAAACCCTGATGTTTGACGGCACTACAAAACCCGCAATCTGCGCCACCTTTTGCACCGATTGTCCGACTATTTCGGCATTCAATCGACCATCAATTAAGATTACCCGCCGCACTTTTTCTCGTTCTTCAGCATTCAGGAAATAAGCACCGCGCTTGATAAATTCCAGTTGCACGGCATCGTACACCTCATCCACAACAACTACCGATTGTTCCGAAGCACAAATCGTGCCGTTGTCGAAAGTTTTGCTGAGCAAAATTGAGCTGACAGCCATTTGGATGTGGGCGGTTTCATCGATGATGGCGGGAGTATTTCCAGCGCCGACACCGAGGGAGGGATGTCCTGAAGAGTAGGCAGCTTTTACCATTCCCGGCCCGCCAGTTGCCAAAATTAGTTTGATATCGGGGTGCTGCATCAAAGCTTGGGAAAGTGGCACAGTTGGCTCATCAATCCACCCAATAATATCCGGTGGTGCGCCGGCTGCTACAGCAGCATCGAGGAGGATTTTTGCCGCCGCAGCCGTGCAGGATTTGGCGCGGGGATGGGGCGAAAATATAATGCCATTTCTCGTCTTGAGCACGATTAATGACTTAAAGATGGTGGTGGAAGTCGGGTTAGTTACAGGAACGATTCCCGCTAGCAATCCCACTGGTTCGGCAATGCGTTCGTAGCCAAAATGCCGATCGGACTCGATGATACCACAAGTCTTGTCGTTTTTATATTTGTTGTAAATCATTTCCGAGGCAAAATGATTTTTGATTGCCTTATCTTCGATGACTCCCATTCCCGATTCTTTGACTGCTGCTTTGGCTAAGGGAATGCGGGCGGCATTAGCGGCTAAAGCTACTTGCTTGAATATGCGATCGACCTGTTCTTGAGTGTAGGTGGCAAATTCAGCTTGGGCTGCTTTTACTTTTTGAATTAGGACTTCTAATTCTTCTAAATTGGTAACTTTCATGTGATTTTTCGTGATGTGGATTTCGGAAAAATTATTGCCTCAATCTTTGATTGGTAGGGAACCTGCAGATCGACGCAGATAATTTCAAGATTGTGGGTGACTTGTGAACGTGGCCTTTTAATTATTATATACCGCTAGCTCCGATCGCATTGACCCCGCGACTGCGAAAAATATCAACTGTTTGTTGCACGAGTTCCGGTGAAGCTGGAGGTGTATCCTTGAGTTCGTAATCCAATTTTAATTGCTCCCATTTGTATTCTCCCATTTTATGAAATGGTAATACTTCGACTTTTTCCACATTGTTCAGATTGGCAATAAACTCCGCTAATTTTTCTACGTTTTCGATGTGATCGGTGAGGTGAGGAACTAGAACGAAGCGAATCCACGTCGGTTTGCCAATTTCGCTGAGATATTTGGCCATTGCTAAAGTAGGTTCGATGGAAACATTGGTGACTTTGTAATACAGTTCGGGAATGTAGGATTTGATGTCCAACAAAACCAGATCGGTCATTTCCAGAACCGGTTTAGCAACGTCTAAAACACAGAAGCCTGATGTGTCCAGCGCTGTATGCAAACCCATTTGATGACAGCGGGTAAAGATTTCCTTGACAAAATCCGGCTGCATCAATGGTTCGCCGCCGCTGACGGTAACGCCTCCTTTCCGTAGGTAGGATTTACATTTTATAATTTGCTCGATTAAATAATCGACGGTTACTTCTTTACCATCGTGGGAATTGCGACAGTCGGGATTGTGACAGTACAGACAGCGTAACGGACAGCCTTGGGTGAAGACGATAAACCGGATTCCGGGGCCGTCTACTGTACCAAATGTTTCGATTGAGTGAATGCGACCAATTCCAGACATTTAATTTGCTGTTTGTTGGTAAGGATTTTGAGAGTAGGGATGATATCAATTCCGGTTGCATTGGAATGATTAAACCGCAGAGTACGCAGAGAACGCAGAGGAAGAGAAGAGAGAGATGAATACAGGACGATGCTAACGGATTTGAGATG
>Ga0209278_1001321_pt1 | contig 15399 bp, 15 predicted proteins | sample JI81BgreenDNA_FD_187504 | JGI IMG/M metagenome (GOLD analysis project Ga0209278, IMG submission 187504) | Wastewater effluent complex algal communities from Wisconsin, to seasonally profile nutrient transformation and Carbon sequestration -... | ecosystem: Engineered > WWTP > Effluent > Algae... | reverse complement strand
AACTTCTTTATTTCAAAATCCACCAGCTTTTTATTTTAAACAAACTGTAAAAGAAAATGAAATCATAGATTTCTCGTATTTTCTTAGTTTTTATACTCAAAGTTTTATTTTAAGCACTTTTCACCCTCCCTGTGCTTAGTTATTCACCTTTTTATTAGTCATTTAACAGACAGTCATCAATAAACTGTTGGCTAAATTTTTCTCCTTTTTGCAAAACTGTTTTACTCTTTGTGCTAGCCAGAGGTGTAGATAGGATTGTATGTTTACTTTTTATTTTAAATTTTATTTAGACTTTTTATTTATGAAAAGAATACATCTCTTTTTGCTTGCTATTATAGCATCCACAATCGTTATTTCTTGTAAGAAAAATGATTCAGAACCCGCTCCGAACCCGAATGTTACAGGTAGTTTGGAAGTAGAATTTGAAAATTTTGTAGGTACTCAGAAATTTGCTTTTGGGACATCATATACCAATCCTAATACAAATGAGAGCTTTACACCCACTATGTTGCGTTATTTTGTGAGCAACATCGAACTAAAAACTTCAACGGGTACGGTTTTTACAATTCCACAAAATGATAGTTATTTTCTAATAGATCAGGAAAAACCAGAAAGCCTTAAATTTACATTAAATGGCATTCCTGAGGGAGATTACAATGAAATTTCATTTACAATAGGTGTAGATAGCCTTAGAAATACAAAACCTGTTGGCGAAAGAACAGGCAACTTAGATATTTCTGGAACGGCTCAGGGTATGTACTGGTCTTGGAACAGTGGTTACATTTTTGTGAAATTCGAAGGAAGTTCTCCACAATCTACAGCAGCAGATCAAAAATATCGTTATCATATTGGTGGTTTTGGAGGATATTCTTCAAAAACTATTAATACAATTCGTAAGAAAACCCTTTCTTTTGGTAAAGATATAGCCAAAGTAAGAGCAAAAACAGCTCCTACAGTGCATCTGATTACAGATGTGATGAAACTTTTCAATGGTTCTACACAATTAAAAATAGCTGATAATAATACTGTTATGTTTAGTGCTTTCGGAGTAAACATAGCCAACAATTATGTAGATATGTTCTCTTATGATCATGTTCATAATGATTAAAAATATCAATAGTTGGCTGTAAAATTTATTTTACAGCCAACTATCTTAATACCCCTTTGCTTTATGAACGTACCTAAAAAGCCTATACTTTCTAAAGTATATTATGTAGATCAATATGGACATCTATGTAAAAACTATACTTTTTGGGAGAAAGTAATAAAAAATATTGGATTGATAATTAGGATAGTACCACCTATTGTAACCATTATTATAGGAGGTTTGCTCATTGCAGAGATAAGCTTATTTATAGGTTTATACTATTGGATGTCAAATCCTATGGTAACTGAAACAGACTTGAGTTTAAAAGTTTATGTTGCCCTTATTGCCCTAATAGGTGTTATCTTGTTCATCAGTGGAAAGGCTATCTTATTTTTTGTCTCTGAAGATAAAAAAAGAGCCAAGTTATTTTTCAAATCAAAAAGATCTAAAAACATATGAAAAAAGTATTGATATTATTTTTCTTTTCTATCATAGGTTATCATCTTCAAGCACAATCTATTGGAGAGAAATGGAAGGAACTCAAAGAGTTTCATACTGTAATGTCTCAAACATTTCACCCTTTGGAAGAGGGAAATTTAGAGCCTATCAAGACTCGTAGCACTGAAATGGCTGAAAAAGCACAAGTTTTGGCAAAATCTGCTATTCCAACAGAATTTTCTACACCTAAAATTAAAGATGCTGTAAAAAGATTAAACAAAGGTAGTAAAGAACTCAACAAACTTATAAAAGGTGGCAAAGCCTCCGATGAGCAAATTAAGAAAGATTTGACTGCATTACATGATGTATTTCATGAAATTATAGGTTTGTGTAAAAATGAAAAACACTAGAACAATGAGAAAAAAGTACTGGCTATATACCCTTTTATGTCTGTTGAGCCATGTTGCTTGGGGGCAAAAACTTTCAGGAAATGTTAAAAATAAACAAGGAGAAGCAATTGATTTTGCAAAAATCAGTGTCTTGAATTTATCGAAGTCAACATATTCTGATAAAAACGGAAATTATGAAATAGATATTCCACAAGGCAACTATGAGGTTTCTATTAGTGCCACTGGTTATGCTTCGCAAATTAGAAAAGTAGAAGTAAAAGAATCTGTTACTCTGGATTTTGAATTATCTGAAAACATAGAAGTACTGGATGATATTGTCGTAACTGCTCAAAAAACAGAGCAGAATGCCATTCAAACACCTATATCTGTTACCAATCTTTCTGCTAAAAAAATAGAAGATACTAGAACTTGGGGACTTGGTGGATTAACAGCTTTGGTACCAAATTATACATACCAAGAGTTAGGCGTTCCTTTTCAACAAGTGCAGTCTATTCGTGGTATTCAGGTATTTAGCGAAAATCCTGCTGTATCTACCTATATTGATGATGTTAATAATATAGACATTCTTGCCAATGGATTTGCATTTACAGACATAGAACGTATAGAAGTATTACGAGGTCCACAAGGTACACTATTTGGTAGAAATGCAATGGGTGGTGTGGTCAATATCATTACTAAAAAACCAACCAACAAAACAAGTGGTTTTGCTGAGGTTGGAATGGGAAATTTAGGTTTACAACGCCATAGTGTTGGCTTTAAAACACCTATTATCAAAAACAAATTATTTTTTGGATTCAGCGGCTTATTTCAAAAACAAAATGGTTACTGGAAAAATGATACAACAGGGACAGGAGCTATCAATGGCAATGCAAATGGTAAAACTGTTGGAGGAGAGAATAATTTATATGGTAATATATTCTTAAAGTGGATTGCCAACGAAAAACTTGAGTTTACACTCAATTTAAAAGGACAGAGAGATTGGAGTAACAATACTGGCTTTTTTGTTTCTCAAACTGATAGAGATTTGGCACTTGCGAATCCTGATAGAATTAATTTGGCAAGAGTAGGCGAACACGAAAGAAATATCTTAAACTCATCTTTAGTAGCTAAGTATTTTGGAAATAAGTTTACCTTCACTTCAATTTCAGCTTATCAAACGATTGGTTTATCATTTAAGGACATTGATTTCCCTGGTTTCTATCATTCATTTTATGAAAGTGCTATTGGCGAAAAACTACCACCACAACAAGTGTACAGTCAAGAATTGAGAATTAATTCAAGTTCTGATAGTAAACTACAATATACGGCTGGCTTTTATGGATTTTCTCAAGTAGGATATGAACCTTCAACGAACTTAGCCTTTGAAAGTCCATTATTTCCAGATACTTATTCAATTTTTAGAAATAAGGCAAATAATTTTGGTATTGCAGGATTTGGTGAACTAAGTTATCAGCTTACTAAAAAGTTAAAAGCCACAGCAGGCTTGCGTTATGACTACGAAAAACGTGAAGCTACCTTTAACGGTTTTGGAGATGCAATATTTTCGGGTGGGGTATTTACCCAAATTGTACCCGATACAACAGTGAGTGGCAACTATTCTGCAATTTCACCAAAATTTGCTTTGAGTTATGCTGTAAATGAACGTTCTAATTTTTATGTAACTTACACTCGTGGTTTTCGTGCAGGTGGTGTAAATGCTCAAAAAGTACCAAACAATGTTCGCCAAACTTTTGACCCTGAATACTCAAATAATTATGAATTAGGCTACAAAACATTTCTAGCTAATAATAAATTGAGCATTGGAGTATCAGCATTTTTAATTCAATGGCAAGATTTACAGTTCTTTAATTTAGTTGCACCTTTTACGTATGCAAGGGAAAATGTAGGTAATGCTCAATCAGCAGGATTAGAGCTAGAAGTTTCAGCCATACCCGTTAAAGGATTACAAATAGATGGAAGTTTTGGTTTAAATCAGACAGAATACAAAGATTTTGATTTAAAACGAGTAAATTTTGTAACAGGTACAGAAACATCTACACCTATAGGAGGGAATAGCCTCTCTAATGCACCAAGCCATACTGTTTTCTTGGGAGTTCAATATGAGTATGCTGTTTCTAAAAAGTTGAAAGCTGTTATTCGTGGAGAAGTTCGTAATATTGGAAGCTATTATACTGATATTCAGAACCAAATTAAACAACCAACTTATACATTTATTAATTCGAGAGTTGGGTTGAGTTACGAAAAATATAGTTTATTCTTTTGGGGACAAAACCTTAATAATGAAAGGTATTTGGCTTTTGGTAATCCTGATAGTAGTTTTGGTAGAAGTGTGAGAACAGCAGCACCAAGAACTTTTGGATTTACTGCTCAATATAAATTTTAACCATAAAGGAGGTTTAAATCATTTTGAACCTCCTTTTAAATAAAAAGATATGTATAAAATAATCACAATATTACTGGTAATTGGACTGTTTGCTTGTCAGAATCAGCCATCCAAAGAAACCAAGAAAGTAGTAGAGGAGACTAAAAGTAGCTCAACGGAAAAGGCACATGATACTTTGGTACCCAAGCATCAACAAGATGAAATGACCATGATTTTAGGGAAACCTAAGAAGAATATTAAAACAGTAGGAATATTGGTATATGATGGTGTCAATGAACTTGATTTGATGGGACCTCGTTATATTTTAGGGCAAATAATGGGTGTTAAAATCGATTTAATTGCATTGAAAAAAGGAAATATCAGAACCGTAATGGGAACAGAAATAGTACCCAACACAACCATAGATTCTGTAAATCAATTAGATATCTTAGTTATTCCGGGTGGTTTCAAAGGTACAGTCATAGCTACTTATGATACTAAATTACATGAATGGATTAGAAAAATTGATAAAAATACAACTTATACGGCTGCTGTATGTACGGGTGGCTGGATACTTGGTGCAACTGGTCTTCTCAAAGACAGAAGAGCAACTTCAAACTGGTATCAGGCAGAACAAATGATGACGAAGTACGGAGCTAAATTTGAGTCAAAAAGATTTGTAAATGATGGTAAATACTGGACATCGGCAGGAGTAACAGCCGGAATGGATATGTCCTTGGCAATGCTGAAAGATATTTGGGGGGATAAATATGCTCAAGCTGTAATGCTTGATATGGAATATGACCCTATGCCTCCTTTGGAAGGTGGTTCTCCCAAGAAAACACCCAGTGATGTATTAAGCATGATGAATGTTATGTATGGAATGGGACTGATGCCTTTGATAGACAGTTTAGAAAAAGTAAAAAAATGAAAAGAATAATTGCATACACAGCCCTATTATGTGCTTTCTGGAGTTGTGGTAGTGAGGATGCTCATCAGAAGCATGACCATGCCACTACCCAAACAGATACAACCAAGAAGAGTATCAAAAAGATGGCAATGACAAATATAGGTAACAATCATATTCATATAGAATATACTGCTCCTGCTGTCAGAAACCGAATTGTTTGGGGTGGTTTGGTGCCTTTTGGTGAAGTTTGGGTAACAGGGGCACATCAGGCAACATCTTTTACTTTCTCTGAAGATGTGGTCATTCAAGAAAAAATAATTAAAAAAGGAAAATATGCCTTTTTTACAATCCCTGAAAAAGACGAATGGACAATTATATTCAATACTCGTTGGAAACAACATCTTGCTGATGAATACAATGAAAAAGAAGATGTACTGCGTTTTAAGGTAAAGCCTCTTGAAAACATTCATACCGAAAGACTGACATATCAGGTTGTAGATGAAGCAAATGGAAAAGGGTATGTAGAAATGGCTTGGGAAAAAATAAAAATAAAGTTTCCCATACAAAATAAAAACTAAATCATTGAAATGAAGAAGGCTATGAATAAAAATATTCTTTATATTGTCATTACAATTGTAATGTTTTCGTGTAAATCAAGGGATTTGGAGACACCCATATCATTTCAAAATCCATCGAATTTCCCTGAACCACACTACAATTTATCCCAAAACCCAATTACAACAGAAGGCTTTAAACTCGGTAAAATGCTGTTTTTTGACAGTATTTTGAGTAGAGATGGGACAATTAGCTGTGGTAACTGTCATATACCCAGTTCAGCTTTCACACATCATGGACATGATTTGAGCCACGGCATAGACGACCAACTCACACTTAGAAATGCCCCACCCATTATGAATTTGGCTTGGCAAAAAGAGTTTTTTTGGGATGGAGGAGTATTTGATTTAGATTTGTTTGCTCTTGCACCCATTGAGGCTCATAACGAAATGGATGAAAGCATTGCCAATGTTTTAAATAAACTCAGAAAACATCCAACATATCCCAAAATGTTTGAAAGAGCCTTTGGAACATCCGAAATCACTTTAGATAGATTTTTGAAAGCTTTATCCCAGTTTCAACTCATGGCTATTTCTGCCAATTCGAAATACGATAAATATATTAGAAATGAAGGAGCAACCCTTACAAATGATGAATTAGCTGGTTTAGAAATTTTTAAAGCAAAATGTAGCTCTTGTCATCAGGGAGAGTTGTTTACAGATTTGAGTTATCGAAATAATGGCATCATACCTCAAAGATTTAAGCTCAATGGTGTTGATACCATTGATACAGGGAGAGAACGCATTACGCTTAACCCAAACGATAAATTTAAGTTTAAAGTACCCAGCTTAAGAAATGTAGAAATTACACGTCCTTATATGCATAATGGTTCTTTGAGGACTTTGGAACAAGTTTTAGACCATTACCAAACAGGTGTTAAAGATAATCCGACATTAGACCCCATTTTAAAGCAAAATGGCAGATTAGGAATAGCATTGACAGATGACGAAAAGAAAAAAATTATAGCATTCTTAAAAACACTCACCGATGAAGAATTTCTTAAAAATCCGATTCTATCAGAAGAAAATCCATAAACGAAGCATAATCTTGTTGGTATGGATACTTTCTTTGGCATCAACTCAAAATACTTGGGCTTGTGATATTTGTGGCTGTGGTGTAGGAAGCTACTATTTTGGTGTAATGCCTCAATATCATAAACATTTTATGGGTTTGCGTTATAGAAGTATGTCTTTTGAATCGCATCTGAATTCTCAATTGCTGAGAACAAAGGAGTATTTTCATACGACAGAGCTTTGGGGTAGGTTTTATCCAACCAGTAAACTACAAATTATAGGGTTTGTACCATATTCATTTAATAATCAGACTGATATTAACAACCAATCCAAAAAAATGCAGGGGTTGAATGATTTGGTTTTGATGGCAAATTATAATATTTTAAATGCTTCTACTATTCAAGATACCATTGTACGAAAATTTAAACATAGTTTGTGGATAGGAGGAGGGGTAAAATTACCTACAGGCAAGTATAACTATGAAGAACAAGATGCAGGACAAGTAGCCAACCCAAATTTTCAGTTGGGAACAGGAAGTGTGGATGTTTTAGTAAATATGTTTTATAATTTTCGTTATAAAAACTGGGGCTTTAATCAGGATATTGCCTATAAAATAAATACCAACAATGCTAAAAATTATCGTTTTGGTAATAAAATCAGTGGAAACAGCAATATTTTTTACATCAAAAAAATAAGCAAAAAATCAAGCCTGATGCCTTATGCAGGGATTTATTTTGAACAATCGGCTTTAGATACTCGAAACAATGAAAAAATCAAGGAAACAGGTGGGTATTTGCTGGCTTCTAATGCAGGTATGGATATATATTGGAAACAGAAATTAAATATTGGAATAAATTATCAAATGCCTCTTTCTCAAAATTTAGGAAATGGTGAAATCAGGGCAAATAACAGAGTTGTTTTACAGGCTTCTTGGCTGTTTTAATTTGGAATGAATATTACTGTAAACATAGCGTTAAACAATCATAATCAAAATAATCGTTTGATATTGACCATATTATTATTAGGGTCTTTATTAGCTCAATTCATCATTATCCAACTTTTAATCATTATTCTACAAACACCAGATATTCTAATTAAGAAAGTAGATAAGGTAGATACTCATATTTCTCAAGCTAAAAAGGAATTAGTAGCGAAACTCAATAATTTTGTTAATAAACTAAAAAAAGAATCTAAATCTCACCAAAATACTAATGTTACAGGTTTTTCTTTTATTTTATATTGTGATGTAGTTACAATATTTGATTTTCATAATAATCATTTTTTTATTATTCATTTTTTCGACTCTTATAAAAACCTCTATACCTTTTCTCCTCATCATCCCATTAAACATCCTCCACAGATTGCTTGATTCATATTATGTAGATACTCTCTAAAATCAATTGAGTACATCTATAATTTCATCCAACTATCATCTCTGAGGTGATGGCAGATATTCCTATTTTTTATTATGAATCATTAAATATCAATTATTTATGGATTTTCCTATTTTTCATTTAGATTTTCTAAATAATCGTTGGTTAATAGGCATCATAGCTGTATTGCATGCTCTTATTAATCACTCTTTGGCTGTTGGTTTGATACCAGTGGTGATCATGTTACAAATTAAAGGTCTCAAGGAATCTACAAATCAGGTTTTAAGTGAATCTTGGAATAATTTGGCTTACAAAATCATGAAAACAGCCTTCATTATTACCACTACTGTTGGTGCTATGACAGGTGTAGGGATTTGGTTTTCAGCATCTTTAGTAAATCCTGCATCTATTGCAAGTCTGATTAGAGTATTTTTTGGGGCTTGGTTTGTTGAATGGATAGTCTTTGTAACAGAAGTAGTATTGATTTTATTATACTTTCTGACATGGAAACATTTTCATACAGGTAGATTATTTGATAAAATAAGACATCTTAAGATAGGTATTTCTCTTGCAGTCTTTTCTTGGATTACTATGGCTATTATTGTGGCTATTCTTTCATTTATGATGGATACGGGCAATTGGAATACCAACCGAACATTTATTTATGGTTTTCTAAATCCGTTGTATGTGCCTCAATTACTCTTTAGAACAACACTTGCCATGACCATGGGAGGTATGGTAGCTATGTTTTTAACCATGATTTATACCAAGAAAGACGATGCCATACGCCCTTTAGCACTCAAAACTCTTTCTAAATGGATGCTTGTATTTGCTCCATTAACAGGATTTGGAGCTTGGCTTTACTACTATATCATTCCTAAAAGTTTAGTGGGTAATATGCCTGTAGCTATGGGAACTATGGAGTTTGAAAGTTGGTACAGCCAGATTATTATAGTGGTAGCAATAGCTATTGGACTAGTAGCCATTACAGCCAATTGGGCTTATTTTAAACCAAAATCTCTACCGAAAAGTTTAGCAGGTATTTCCCTGATTCTAACTTTCTGGCTAATGGGGCATTTTGAACGTTTAAGAGAATTTATCAGAAAACCCTATGTAATAGGCGAATATATGTATTCCAATGGATTAAGAGCAGAAGAATATGATTTGCTACAAAAAGATGGGGTATTGAAACACGCTAATTTTTCACCAGTTCGAGAAGTAAATGCAAATAATACAATAACAGCTGGTAGAGAAGTCTTCTTGCTGACTTGCAGTCGTTGTCATACAACAGCTTATGGAATCAATGCGATTACCGACAAGTTTGGAAAAATGTATGGCTATGATAAAAAATGGGATTCTGATGCTATGAAAGGATATATTCAGAATATGCATAAAGCCCGTTATTTTATGCCTCCATTCCCAGGCAATGAGCAGGAATTGGATGCTTTGGTTGCATATATTCAGAAACTGAAAGAATATCCAGAACCTTTAAGAGGAGCTCAAGATGGTTTAGGATTCCCAAAAGAAACAGCTTCAAGTATATACGAAACGCAAAGTGTTGTCAAAAAATAATTCTCTATTCACTCAAAAAAAAACTTTATGAATATATTCTTTTTGCAGGTAATTGTTCAAAAGGATGTTCCCCTGCCTTTGCCATTCCCAGAATGGTTTTTAGTAGGATTATTGGTGATATCCTTTTTGGTTCATATTCTTTTTGTCAATCTTATGGTAGGAGGTTCAGTATTGGTTCTTATCTATCAAATTTTAGGTTTAAAAAAGAAAGATTATGATGTATTAGCTCACGAAATTACAAAAACCATCACTGTAAATAAGAGTTTGGCTGTTGTAATGGGTGTTGCTCCTCTTTTGATAATCAACACTTTATACACTACATATTTTTATACAGCCAATGCTTTGACAGGCTTGTTCTGGATTATGATTATTCCACTGGTTTCATTAGCGTTGCTGATTTTGTATGCACATAAGTTTTGGTGGGAAAAACTAGAAAATAACAAGTTTTTGCATATCAGTATGATAGCAACAGTTGTAGCTATCTTTCTTTTTGTACCACTGATATTTCTAACTAACATCAACTTGATGCTTTTTCCAGATAAATGGTCTGCAATAGAAGGGTTTTTCTCAGCTTTAGCTCTACCTAATGTATTTCCAAGATACATACATTTTCTAAATGCCTGTCTGGCAGCAACAGGCTTATTTTTAGTTTGGTACTTGGGTAAAAAAGAGTATAGTTTTGAGGAAAAAATGCCTTCTATAGAGAGAAATAAAGTTCGCAAACAACTCTATACATTTACATTTTGGGGATCAGCAGTACAGTTTATCATTGGACCTCTTGTTTTATTCACATTACCAACACAAGGTTTAGGTTGGAATATGATGATTGTGATATTATCAGGAGCATCTATTGCCATCTTTGCAATGTTTTACCTATGGAAGGAGCTTAATGCTTCTCAAGAAAATATAGGCTCTCATTGGGGGAAAATAACAGTTTCTATGGCTGTTGTGATAATTTTTATGGGGACAGGCAGACACTTGTATAGAGCTAACGCTTTAGCTCCACATCAGAAATTAGTTGCACAAAAAACTGCCGAATATGAAAAACTGATAGCCTTGGCAAAACTGGAGAAAAACAAACCAAAAGTTGAATCAAAAGAAGAGAAAGAGCTACCGAAAGGACAGAAAATCTTTAAGGAAAACTGTGCTGCTTGTCATGCAATAGATAAACTATTGGTAGGACCTTCTATGAAAGAAGCATCTCAAATCTATAAAGGAAACCTAAATGCACTGATGCAATGGATTAAAAAACCAGGTAAAAAACGAGATGGAGCACAAATGCCTGCTCAGTCCCACCTTTCTGACCAAGAGTTGAAAGATATAGGGGAATGGATACTTTCACTAAAATAATAACTCAAATTTATGGAACATAAAAAAGATTATTTGACGGAATGGTTTGTAAGAACCTATGAGAAAACAACAACATACATTGCATACACTTTTTTGTATGGAATAATTTTAACAATCGCTTACCTAATTGTCAATCATTAAACTATTTCGTATGAAGCAAAATATAAGTGTATTTCAAAAACTGAAGAGTAAATGGGGGATTCATAGTAATTGGAGCATCATAGCTATTTTACTCACATTTACGCTATCGGGAAGTTCCGTCGTGTTTATCAGACCCTATTTATTTGATTTTTTAGGATTTGATGCAAATACGTCATTTATCATAAAATCAATTGTGTATCTGATTTGTATATTTCCATTGTATCAAATTTTGCTATTGCTGTATGGTAGTGTATTTGGGCAGGGACAATTTTTTTGGACAAAAGAAAAGAAACTAATGATATGGCTGTATGAAAAATTCTTCCAAAAAACAAAAAATAAAACAGTATAATTCTTTTTGGAAAAGTTTTACAATTATATGCTTACTTATCTTAATGGGAATAGTCATGTTGTTGTTTTTTTTCCAAAAATAGAGATAAAGGGAGTATACACTCCCTTTATTTTTTAAAAGAAAAATGAAAAACTGAGTCTTGCGAAAAAAGGAGTTCCAGGTGTGAAGTGAATTTCAGAAATAGGTTCTGCTTCGTTTTGCAATCTGCTTTCTGTATCAAATTGAGTCTCTTTCCATTGAGTATTGAGTACATTTTGAATAGATAATCCTACTTCCCATTTGGGCATCGTATAGTTAAGAGCAGCATCCATTACAAAATAACCTTCTGCAATAGTAGTATTGGTTTCATTGGCAGGTCTATCAGCCATATATCTATACCTCAAACTGCCATTCAAACCTTTTTGGGTTCTGTAAGTAATCCCACCCACACTTGTAAAACGAGGAGCTAAAGGGAGGAAACTTTCTTCTTGAGCGACATTTAATGCTTTTGGATTCGCTAAACTCACATCCAAGTCAGCATAAAGATTTTTAACAATCTCATATCTGAGTGATACATCCCAGCCAAATCTACGAGTTTGTCCACCTGCCTCTACAACACCTTCATCACCCACATATACAAATTCTTGGTCTAACCACAAATACCAAATGGCAGATTGAGCAACTAATTTTTTACCTATTTTAAAAATTCCACCCAAATCTGTTCCATAAGCAGGAGGCAAGACTTTTCTTCCTTGTTGTTGTACAGCTACCCTTGTATCATTGCTGTGGAATCCTTTTCCATTGAACAAATATAACTGAATGAAATCATTGGGTTTATAATGAATATTGAGTTTGGGACTGATAATAGTAGAATTGGATTGTAGTTGAGAGAAAGAAAGTTTATCATTATATGCATTATAGAAATAATCAAACCTCAAAGCTCCTGTTATTTCAAACTTCTGAATATTAATTTTTTGAGAGAAAAAACCTCCTACATTCATTTCTTTAATATCTCCAAACATCAAAGAGTTGATATTTTCATTTCTATTTTTGGTTCGAGAGAGTTCAATATCTTTAATATCATCATATCTTGCCTGAATACCTGTTTGGGTGGTAGTTTTAAAGTTCCCTAGATAATATTCTTTTTCGTAAGAGCCATTATACCCCCAAATATTTCGATTTTCTTTTTGTCTAATCTGATCGCCATTGATGGGGTCTTCTTTAAAAAATGTAAAATTAGAATAAAGTTCAAACAAATATTTACTATAAAACAACTGATTGTGAAGAATACCACCGTTTTGCAAATAACTCATCGATTCTACATTAACATTGTATCGCGAAGTTTGTCCTCCTTCCTTATCATCAATAGCTCCATAAAATCCTATCAAACCAGATTCTATTGCCCTGTTGGGAATTTGTCCAGAAGCATTCCATTTACTTGTAAAACCTGTCAGAGTGGCTGTAAGCGTATTGTTTGGATTCAGATAACCATGATATTTTAAAATACCATTTAAACGGCTAAAATCCTGAGGACTATCAAAATAGCCTTTGGTAAAAGAGCCTTCTCCTGCAAAATACAAGCTCTGATTTCGTTTTTCTTTCTTATCATTCAATAAATTGATGCCCGTAATACCTCTTAAAGTATTAAATTGCCCTGTTTCTAACTTAAAAAAATTCTTCTCTAAAAACTTTTTCGTTTGAAAATCAACAAATCCAGCAGTAGTAAAATTACCTTTGTTGGCAAAATAAGGTCCTTTGTTAAAATTAACTTCTTCAATCAGTTCAGGAATTAAAAAATGCAAATCGGCATAACCCTGCCCATGTGAATGACTGACCATATTGACAGGCATTCCATCAACAGTGATATTGATATCTGTACCATGATCAATATCAAAACCTCTTAAAAATATTTGTTCTGCTTTTCCACCTCCAGCATGTTGCCCAATAAATAGCCCTGGTACCATTCTAAGAATTTCTTGAGAGTTATTAATAGGTCTGAGATGAATGTCTAAATCGCTGATTGTTTTAAAAATACCCTGATTAGCATTGGACTCTACAACTATTTCAGAAATACTTGAAATAGTTTGTTGAAGATAAATAATAGAAGGTTTTTGAGAATTGAGTAAATCTATCTGAATTGTTTTAGCTTGAAATCCGACCCCTGTTAAAATAACAGTAGAAGTGTTTTGAGGAATATTTTTGAAACTGATAAAACCATTCAGATCTGATTTTTGATGAAATGTTTTTTCCTGATTATAAGCAGAAATATAAGGAATAGGTACTTTATTGAGGGAATCTACAACAAAAATACCTTTTTCCTGAGCGGATAATTGAAAAGACAAATTAAAAAAGAATAAAATTGAATAGATAAAATTTTTCATTTATTGTTAATTAAATATTGAGTTTTGTTATTCATAATGAAATTGAATATGATTTATTGCTTAAAATTAGGCATATTTTTTAATTACTTAAAATTATATAGGCATTTAAGTAGGCTTACATACTATTTTAAACTAAAAACGTTTATTGGTAAATAAAAAAGGGCGTTTCATAAAACAACACTCTTTTTTATCCGTTTAAACTACTATAATTGCTGTCCAAAACTGCTACTATAAACTATCATGAAATCACAAGAACTTATTATTAATTTTGCCCCAACAGGCAATGTCCCAACATCCAAAAACTCTCCATACATACCTGTCAGCACCAACCAAATTATAGAAGAAGTAATAGAAGCCTATGAATTGGGCATTACGCTTGTTCATTTACATGCCAGAGAAGAAGACGAAAGTCCCAGCTATAAAGCAAGTATTTATGGTGTCATTTTGGAAGGTATTCGTAAATACTGCCCCGATATGGTATTGGGCGTTTCTTTAAGTGGCAGAAACTTTCCTGAAATAGAAAAAAGAACAGAAGTATTAAGTCTAAAGCCTGATATGGCTTCTTTGACGCTTAGTTCACTAAACTTTAAAAATCAGGCAAGTTTAAACGAACCTGAAACCATCAATATTCTTGCAGAAAAAATACAGGTTTGTGGTGCAACACCCGAATTAGAGTGTTTTGATGCTGGTATGCTCAATTATGCCTTGTATCTTATTCAGAAAGGCAAACTAAAACCTCCATTCTATTTTAATCTGATAACAGGTAATATCTTCGGAATGCCCAATGACATGGCTCATATTGGTACTTTTATCAAAGATTTACCAAAAGAGGCTGTTTGGGCTTTGGGTGGAATAGGAGATTTTCAGCTGGCAGCCAATAGTTATGCCATTACAGCAGGAGGGGGCGTAAGAGTAGGTTTGGAAGATAACATTTGGTACAATAGTAAACGAACTCAATATGCCACCAATATGGATTTGATCAAGCGAATCCATACATTAGCTGAGATACACGAAAGACCTATTATGAAGCCTGCAACATTTGGTAAAATGGGATTCTTCAATAAAAATAGGGTTTTTACGAAGAACGATATTTTAAAAGAGGCTGTGTAATGATGGATAGAATAGATATTTTAGGGGCTAGTATTGATACCTTATCCATGATTTTTGAGATACTAGCTCATCAGCCCCATATTCCACAAGTCAGAATTATTCAGAATACTTCACATGCTTTGGATGGAGATTTTCCCCATCCAAAAGTTTCTTATACAAGTGTTCATATAGAAAATATTGAAAATAAGCTCCTTAATAAAGTTGTTTTAGGTGTTTATCAGGTAAAAACTAAATATGCTGTCTGGAATAGTTTTTTAGAACAATTTCCAAACTTAGATGAATATTTATGTAATATTCTGCACCCTCAAA
>Ga0209278_1001320_pt1 | contig 15413 bp, 13 predicted proteins | sample JI81BgreenDNA_FD_187504 | JGI IMG/M metagenome (GOLD analysis project Ga0209278, IMG submission 187504) | Wastewater effluent complex algal communities from Wisconsin, to seasonally profile nutrient transformation and Carbon sequestration -... | ecosystem: Engineered > WWTP > Effluent > Algae... | reverse complement strand
GGGATAATGATGGCCAGCGTGGCCGACGACGAAGTGACGGCAGCCGCGAACTCTTTCGGGTAGCCCTTCTTCTTCATGGCCGGAATCAGGATGGAGCCCATGGCGGCCACGTCGGCCACGGCAGAGCCCGAAATCTCGGCGAAGAACAGCGAGGTGCCGATGTTCACCATGGCCAGGCCGCCCTTGATGAAGCCGAACAGCGCCGACGCAAACGCGATGAGGCGCCGCGACAGGCTGGACGAGTTCATGATGGCACCGGCCAGGATGAACAGCGGGATGGACAGCAGCGGGAAGCTGGTGGCCCCCGTGAACATGGTGATGGCACCACTCAGGAGCGAGTCGGTACCGCCATGGATGACCATGGCAATCATGGCCACCACGCCCAGCGAAACGCCTATAGGCACGTTGATGAGGATCAGGGCCACCAGGCCCAGGAGCATGAGTCCGGCGGTCATTGTTGCATCGCCTTCTGAAGTTCTTTTTCCATCTCGGCTTTTTCGGCGTCAATCACGCCTGCGCCGCGCGCCTGGGCCAGCAGTTCGGGCAGGCTGAAGAGCTGCGCCAGAATGAACAGGGCCGATCCGATGGGGATGACCGACTGGGTGAGCTGCGTAGGTACCCAGGGCAAGCTCACCATGGTGTCGCCTTGCAGAATCTGCAGCACCTGAAAACCGTACCAGCCCAGCACCGCGAAAAAGCCAATCACCACCGCTTCGCCGAACAGCACGGTAGGGACACGCAGCACGGGCGGCATGGCATTGACCAGTCCGGGAAAGCCGATGTGCGCGCGCTTGAGCGCCGCCAGCGCAGCGCCGTAGTAGGTGAGCCAGGCCAGCGCAATGGAGGCCACCTCGTCGTACCAGACCATGGCAATGCCCAGCTTGCGGTAGGTCACGCCCATGAGGACGATGACCGCCAGCGAGGCCAGCAGGAAGATGACGAACGCCGTGAGCGTGCGTTCAAAGAAGGTTCTCAGGGTGCGGAACACGGGTGCCGTCCTTCGGTAGAGGGGAAAGGGAGCGCAGACAACCTCCCCGGGCCGGCGTTCTTTGGCCAGCTCCAGGGCTTGGAAGGGGAAGATCGTTAGGCGGGAGTGCTTAGAAGGCAGCGCCCAGGGCCACGGCCTTGTTCACCAGGTCGGCACCGCCGGGCACTTCCTTGCCGAACTCTTCGTACACGGCTTTGCTGGCGGCAATGAAGGCGTTCTTGTCGGCTTCGTTCACCTGCGTGCCAGCGGCCTTGATCTTGTCGAGCAGCTCGTTGTCCAGCTCGGCGGCGGTCTTGTACACGAAGGGCTGCACGTCCTGTGCGGTCTTTTCCAGAATCTCGCGCACATCGGCCGGCAGCGAGTTGAACTTGCGCGCACCCGCCGTCAGGAAGGCCGGTGTGTACACGTGGCCCGTCATGGAGATGAACTTCTGCACTTCCTGGAACTTGGAGGAGTAGATCTGCGTGAGCGGGTTCTCCTGCCCGTCCATCACGCCGGTCTGCAGGGCCACGAACACCTCGGACAGTGCCATGGGAGACGGGTTCGCACCGTAGGCCTGGAACATCTTCACGCGCCACACACCCGGTGGCACGCGCAGCCGCATACCCTTCAGGTCTTCCGGCTTCACGATGGGTTTGGTGTTGCTGGTGATGTGGCGGAAACCGTTCTCCCAGACACCCAGGATCTTGAAGCCTTTTTCCTCGGCCATGGGCAGCATGGTGGGGCGCAGGATTTCGGTCTCGATCTTCTTCATGTGCTCCCGGTTCTTCACCAGGTAGGGCATCTCGAACATGCCGAAGGCTGGCACGTTGGAGGACATGATGGTGGAGGGAATGGACAGCTCCAGCGTGCCCAGACGCAGCTTCTGCATCATCTCCGAGTCACCGCCGAGCTGGCTGGAGCCAAACACCACCACCTTGGCCTTGTTGCCCAGGCGCTCGTTGGCCAGACGCGCGAACTCGTTGGCCGAGCGTTCGAACAGCGAGCCCGGGCCGCCTACGTGGCCCAGCTTGATTTCCATCTGTGCGTGGGCGGCAGTGCCCAGCAGCAGCGCGGTGGCACCGAGCAGCGTGGCGGCAGCCGCCTTGCGCAGGGAGCCGGTCAGGGCCTTCAACTTCAGGGTGGGTGCTTGCATGTCTTGTCTCCTCGTTGTTCACGTCCGCTTGAATGAAACCCCCGCTCACGGACGACACGGGGTACCGGGGTAACTCGGTGGCTGGGTTCTTGTGGACTCAGCCCTTGGCCAGGCCACCAGGGTGGCGGGTGAAGTAATCCATGATGGCCGTCACGCCCGAGCCCGCCAGCGGCACACCGGCCGCCTTCAAGCCCATCTCGCAACCAGCTACGGTAGCCACCAGGGTCAGGTCGTTGCTATCTCCCAGGTGACCAATGCGGAACATGCGGCCCTTCACCTTGCCCAGGCCAGTGCCCAAGGAGCAATCGAAGCGTTCGTAAATCACCTTGCGCACGGCATCGGCGTCCACGCCTTCGGGGGTCATGACGCCAGTCAGGATGGGGGAGTACACGGCCGGGTCGGCGCACTGGATGGGCAGGCCCCAGGCGTTCACGGCGGCACGCACCCCAGCCGCCCAGCGCTGGTGGCGGGCGAATATGGCGGGCAGGCCTTCCGCAAAGATCATGTCGCAGGCCTCGCTCAGGCCGTACAACAGGTTGGTGTTGGGGGTGGAGGGCCAGTAGCCGTTCTTGTTCATCTCCAGCATCTCGCCCCAGCCCCAGTAGGCACGCGGCGTCTTGCAGGTCTTGCTCACCTCGATGGCACGCGCCGACAGGGCATTGAAGCCCAGGCCGGGCGGCAGCATCAGGCCTTTCTGCGAACCGCTGATGGACACATCGATGCCCCAGGCGTCGTGTTCAAAGTCGGCGCCGGCCAGGCCGGAAATGGTGTCCACCAGCAGCAGCGCCGGGTGCTTGGCGGCATCGATGGCACGGCGCACCGCAGCAATGTCGCTGGTCACGCCGGTGGAGGTTTCGTTGTGCACCACGCACACCGCCTTGATGCTGTGGGCGCTGTCTTCCTTCAGCCGCTTCTCGATCATGTCGGCCTGCACGCCGTGGCGCCAGCCGTCGGGCATGGGCAGGGACAGCACCTCGGTGCGGTAGCCCATGGCCGTGGCCAGCTTGTTCCACAGGAAGGCAAAGTGGCCGGTCTCGTACATCAGCACGTGGTCGCCGGGGTTGAGCACGTTGGCCAGCGCCGCTTCCCACGCACCCGTGCCGGAGGACGGGTAGATCATGACCGGCTGCTCGGTCTTGAAAATCTTTTTCATGTCGGCCAGCACCTTCAGGCCCAGCACGCCGAACTCGGGGCCGCGGTGGTCGATGGTGGGCAGGCTGATGGCACGCAGGATGCGGTCGGGCACCGGAGAGGGGCCGGGAATCTGCAGGAAATGGTGGCCAGTGGGGTGTGCGTTGAGGCGTAGCATGGGGAGAGATTGTTCTGATTGAAGGACCATTTTTTGTATGCAAAATACAATTGTCAAGGGTTAACAGCCATAAAATGGGGTTTACCCGGTGTATTTTTGAATACAAAATTCGGTCCATGACGGTCAACCCCTTGCCCATCCCGCGTCCGGTGCTGCACGAGCAGGTGGCCGGGCGCCTGCGCCAGATGCTGGTGGAGGGCGTGATTGCGCCCGGTGCGAAGCTCAACGAGCGCGCTCTGTGCGAGGAGCTCAGCATCTCGCGCACGCCCCTGCGCGAGGCCATCAAGATGCTGGCCGCCGAGGGGCTGGTGGAGCTGCTGCCCAACCGCGGCTCTGTGGCCCTGCAACTGAGCGAGGCCGATGTGCGCCACACCTTCGAGGTGATGGCCGGGCTGGAGTCGCTCTCGGGCGAACTGGCGGCACAGCGCATCACCGACGCGCAGCTGGCCGAGATCAAGGCCCTGCACTACGAGATGCTGGCCGCCTACACCCGCCGCGACCTGTCCACCTACTACCGCCTCAACGCGGCCATACACCGCTGCATCAATCTGGCGGCGCACAACCCCGTGCTCACGGCCACCTACAACCAGGTCAACGCCCGCCTGCAGGCGCTGCGCTTCCGTTCCAACCAGGACGGCGAGAAGTGGAAGCACGCGGTGGAAGAACACGAGGCCATGGTGAAAGCCCTGGAGGCGCGCGATGCGGCTGCATTGCGCCAGGTGCTCATGAGCCATCTGGACAACAAGCGCGAAGTGGTCATGGAACAACTGCGCGCCACCCCCCGAACCGGAGATACCTCCCGATGAACGCGCCCCTGCCTATGAATGTGGTCCGTCGTGCCACCGATGGTGACGCTGCAGCCCCCGTGCCCGGCGGGCACCTGTACGACCACGTGGCCCGCTTCAGCAACGAGGTCGCTGGCCGCCTCGCCGAGCGGCTGTCCAGCCAGACCCAGGGCGAGGTCCTGTTCTCCCCGGCCGACCGGGGCCGCTACGCCACCGACGCCTCCATCTACCAGCAGATGCCGGTGGGTGTGTTCGTGCCCCGCACCGAAGCCGATGTGCAGGCGGCCATCGACATCTGCCGCGACCTGCAGGTGCCTATCGTTCCGCGCGGCGGTGGCACCAGCCAGTGCGGCCAGACCGTGGGCTCCGGGCTGGTGATAGACCACACCAAATACATGCGCCGTGTGCTGGAGGTGGACCCCGATGGCCGCACCGCCACGGTGGAGCCGGGTCTGGTGCTGGACCATCTGAACGCCTCCCTGAAACAGCACGGCCTGTGGTACCCGGTGGATGTGTCCACCAGCGCGCAGGCCACGCTGGGCGGCATGGCGGGCAACAACTCCTGCGGCAGCCGCTCCATTGCTTACGGCAACATGGTGCACAACGTGCTGGGTGCAGAAGCCTGGTTGTCCGACGGCACGCGCCACCACTTTGGCGACTACAGCCAGGCCACCGGCACGGTGCGCGCGATCGGGGATTTCGTGCGCGACCTGGCGATGGAACACGCCGACGAGATCGACGCGCGCTGGCCCAAGGTGCTGCGCCGCGTGGCCGGCTACAACCTCGACATCTTCAGGAACCAGAACGAGCGGCCCTACACGCACGACGGTTCGGTGAACCTGGCCCATTTGCTGGTGGGCAGCGAAGGCACGCTGGCGCTCACCCGCTCCCTGACGCTGCGCCTGAGCGAAGTGCCGCGCGCCAAGGTGCTGGGCGTGGTGAACTTCCCCACCTTCTACCAAGCCATGGACAGCGCCCAGCACATCGTGAAGCTGGGCGAGAACATGGCCGAAGGCGCGCTGTCGGCGGTGGAGCTGGTGGACCGCACCATGATCGAGCTGTCGCTCAAGAACCCGGCGTTCGCGCCCACCATCCGCACTGCGCTGTCGCCGCACATCAATGGTGGCAAGCCCGAAGCGGTGCTGCTGGTGGAATTCTCTGGCCCTAGCAAGGCGGGCATTGCGCACAAGATTGCGGAGCTGGTGGAACTCATGGGCGATCTGGGCCTGCCCGGCAGTGTGGTGGAAATGCTGGACGACGCGCCGCAGAAGAACCTGTGGGAAGTGCGCAAGGCCGGCCTCAACATCATGATGAGCTTGCGTGGCGACGGCAAGCCGGTGAGCTTTATTGAAGACTGCGCCGTGCCCCTGGTACACCTGGCCGAATACACCGAAGGCCTGACCGAAGTGTTCAGGAAATACGGCAGCCGCGGCACCTGGTACGCGCACGCCTCGGTGGGCACGCTGCACGTGCGGCCCATTCTGGACATGCGCCAGGCAGGCCCCCATGGCGAGAGCCTGGGCGCCACCAAGATGCGCGCCATTGCCGAAGAAGCCAGCGAACTGGTGCGCAAGTTCAAGGGCGCGTTCAGCGGCGAACACGGAGACGGGCTGTGCCGCGGCGAGTGGATCGAGTGGCAGTTCGGGCCGCGCATCAACGTGGCGCTGGCGCAGATCAAGCAGAAGATGGACCCGCTGCAGCTGTTCTGCCCCAACCGCATCGTGAACCCGCCGCGTATGGACGACACCCGCCTCATGCGCTTCCCGCCCAGCTACCGCGTGGTGCCCATACAGCCCGTGCTCGACTGGAGCGCCTGGGACGTGCAGAACGACCCAGTGACCGAAACCACCACCGCCCCCGGCACCGGCCAAGACCCCGCTGGCGGCTTCGCCAAGGCGGTGGAAATGTGCAACAACAACGGCCACTGCCGCAAGTTCGATGCCGGCACCATGTGCCCCAGCTACCGCGTCACCCGCGACGAGCAGCACCTCACGCGGGGCCGCGCCAACACGCTCCGGTTGGCGCTGAGTGGCCAGATTGAAGGCCTCTCCGGCGCCGACGCGCTGAGCAGCGACGTGGTGCACGAGGCCATGGACCTGTGCGTGGGTTGCAAAGGCTGCAAGCGCGACTGCCCCACCGGCGTGGACATGGCCAAGATGAAGGTGGAGTTCCTGCACCACTACAAAGCCCGCCACGGCCTCACGCTGAAGGACAGGCTGGTGGCGCAACTGCCCGACTACGCGCCCTGGGCCGCGCGGCTGGCCCCGCTCATGAACCTGCGCGACAAGCTGCCCTGGCTGGCCGGCCTGAGCGAGCGCGTGCTGGGCATTTCAGCGCGCCGCACCTTGCCCCAGTGGCAAACACAGCACTTCTTCAACACGCCGGTGCAGTCGGCCACGGCCCATGAAGTGCTGGCCGCCGAGCGCGGTGTGGTGCTGTTCGTGGATACCTTCAACGGCTACTTCGAATCGGACAACGCGCACGCGGCACTGCGCGTGCTGCAGGCCGCCGGTTACACCGTGCACGTGGCCAGCAAGCAGCAGCCCGATGGCAAGCATCTGTGCTGCGGCCGCACTTACCTGGCTTCGGGCCAGCTGGAGCAGGCGCGCCAGAAGGCCAGCGAATCGGTGCAGGCGCTGCTGCCCTTCGCGCAAAAAGGCATCGCCATCGTGGGGCTGGAGCCTTCGTGTCTGCTCACCTTCCGCGACGAAGCGCTGGTCATGGGCCTGGGCGATGCGCCCCGCACCGTGGCCGACCACGCCCTGCTGTTCGAGGAGTTCCTGGTGCGCGAGGACAAATCCGGCAAACTGCAGGCGCTGAAGGACCAACTGGCCCCGGTGGAGCGCCCCTTGCTGCTGCACGGCCACTGCCACCAGAAGGCCTTCGATGCGGTCTCTCCCATCCTGCAGGTGCTGCGCTGGATACCGGGTGCCGAGCCGCGCCTGATAGAGAGCAGCTGCTGCGGCATGGCGGGCAGCTTTGGCTACGAGGCCAGCCACTACGAGGTGTCGCAGCAAATGGCGGAGCTGTCTTTGCTGCCCGCCGTGCGCGCCGAGCCCACTGCCATTGTGGTGGCCGACGGCACCAGCTGCCGCCACCAGATCCACGACGGTGCACGGCGCGATGCCGTGCACGTGAGCCACCTGCTGGCCGGCCTGCTGCGCTGACCCCGGGGTCAGCACTGCCTGTTCAGGGCTGCAAGGTCAGAGCTGTACGGAGGCTTCGGCGATCCCGTCGAAGGCCACGCGCACCAAGTCCCCGGCCTGCGCCATGAGGATGCCGACCCAGGTCCCTGTGGTGACCACGGTGCCTGCCGGCACGGTACCGAATTCGGCGGTGGCATGGCGCAGCCACAGCGGAAGCAGCCACGCCGGGTCGCTCATGGAGTGGGTGCCGGTGTGCACCACTTCGGGCCGCGCGCCTATCTGCACGCGGCAGGTCTGGGCGGTCCAGTCCACGCGGCGGTAGGGCTGCCACGCAGACAGAATCAGGGCGCTGTGGGCCTGCAGGTCGGCCAGTTTCACCAGCGGCGGCGCATCGAAGCTCTGCTGCAGGCGCGTGTCCACCAACTCGATGGATACCGCCATGGCATCGATCAGCACTTCGGCGCTTTCGGGCGTGAGCGTGGCGGCCAGCGCGGCATCGACCGGGCGGCCCAGGCGCAGGGCAATCTCGGCCTCCACGCCGTGGCGGTTGAAGTGCCAGTGGTGGGCCGCCGCACTGGCGGGGCTTGGCCATATGCCGGCATCGGGCAGCGGTGCGTGCGTGAGCGCAGCGGTGCGCGAGGGCCCGCCGGACTTCCACGCGGTCGGCACACCGTTCTTGAACCAGCCCTGCGTGGCGGCCATGGCGCGCTGCACGGCATAGGCCTGCTCGGCTTGCGTCAAGGTCTGGGCAAAGGGCGCGGCGTCGGTGGGTGTGCGCTGGGCGCGGGCCTGGGACAGGGCCTCGGCCAGCTGCTGCACCAGGTTCAAGTCGGGGCGGTGGGATGTGGGCATGGGGTCGTTCATGTGTCGGTGGAGGTGAAAAAAGTAGAAGCCTTGGGTGTTCCTCGGGCGTCCAGCGGATGATGTGCGGCACCAGCGCGGCCAGCGCGGCCAGCGCGGCTTACTCGTCGGGGGTGGCAAGCACCTCGGGGGTTTGGGCCAGTTCCTGGGTGCAGCGCAACTCGGCTTCCAGCACCAACGCAGCCAGCGGTGGCAAGCCGCTGTACGTCGTTGCAGGCTGCGTATGGCGCAGCGCGGCGCCCGCTTCTCCCAGCGCAGCGGTGATGCGCCAGTCCAGCGCCAGCTGGCCGAACAGGCAATGGCTGCGCGCTGCCAGCTCCGCGTACAGCGCGGGGTCCCAGGGCATGGGTGGCCACGGCGCCGTGGCTAGGGTGGATGTCTGTGTCTGCGCGTCCAGAATACGCCACAGCGCGGTGCGGCCGCTGCCATGCAGCAGGCCCGCCAGAAACCCTTCTATGCGCGGTAAGCCCTGTGCCGCGGCCAGGTCGGCCGCCAGTTCGGCTTGCCGCGATGCGTGTGGCCAGGACCGTTCGGCGGCGCAGCCCATCAGGCCAGCGCTGTCGCCGCGGAACAGTGGTCGCAGCACCACGCGGGCAATGGCTGCCTGCAGACCGCCTGCGCCCAGAACGGTCACGGCGCCTTCCAGAGTCTCTATCCGCTGGCGAGTGCGGTAGTGGGGACTGCGCGCCAGCCGCATGACTTCGGCGGTGAGCAGGGGGTCACGCACCACGCGCTCCACGATGCTGGCCAGTGGCAGGTCGTCCTGGCGCATCAGGCTCAGCAGTTGTGGGATCACCGCCGGTGCGCGTGGAACCAGGTCGGTGGGCAGTGTGCTGCGCGCCAGCACCGCGTCCACGGCGCGCAGAGCGGCCTGCCCCCATGGGTGTGGCGGGCTGGCCTCGCCGTGGTGGGCAGCCAAAGGGACCGGAGTACCCAAGGTCCACGCCAATGTGTCGGCGTGCGTGGCCCACAACGCGGGCTCGTTGTTCGCGGCGGGCGCTGGCGTGGGCAGGTCGGTGGGTGGGCTGGCCACCCCCCCACCCTGGGTCTGTTTGCCCCAGCGGTTCAACCAGCCAAACATATGGACATTCCTGTGTACTTCCTGTTTGCTCAAGGGCACGGCCGATCTGGGCCGGCGTGCGCCGCTGGCGCTAGGATAACGCCTCTGCCCACCACCGCTGCCCCGCGCTCAACCAGGCCCTCTATGTCCTCTACACCGGCTTTGTCCCCTGTCCTGGGCCCGTCGCAAGCTGCGGCTGCCTTGCCCTACGCAGAGCTGGCGCGCAGCATAGGCGCGCTGCTGGCCAACCCTGCGGTCCATGTGCCGCCGCGGCTGGTGCAGCCCTTGCCGGGTGGTGGCTCCCTGTTTGTCATGCCCGCCCATGACGATCGCATCGCCATCACCAAGCTCATCACTTTCGTGGCGGGCAATGCGGCACGCGGCCTGCCTGCCATCCAGGGCGATATCGTGGTGTTCGATGTGGCCACAGGCCAGCGCCTGTGCCTGATCGATGGACCCACCGTCACCGCGCGAAGGACCGCAGCCGTCTCTTTGCTGGCTGCGCTGCGCCTTGCCAGCGCCACGGCCCTGACCGGCCCGCTGCTGATAGTGGGAGCGGGCGTGCAGGGCCGCTCGCACCTGGAAGCGTTCCACGCCGGGCTGGGGGTGCAGGAGGTATGGGTGGCCTCCCGCTCTGCCCAAAGCGCCGAGGCCCTGGCCGCCCATGCCCGAACCCTGGGCATGGCGGCCCACACCACCGCCGACCCCGATGCCGCACTGGCCCATTGCCCGCTGGTGGTGAGCACCACGCCGGCGCAGCAGGTGGTGCTGCGCGCCGACCCCCGCCCCGACGCCTTCGTGGCCGCAGTGGGTGCCTTCACGCCCGCCATGGTGGAGTGGGATGCGCCCGTGGTGCAGCGCCTGGCGGCCCGCGGCCGCGTGGTGGTGGATACGCGCGATGCCGACCACGAGGCCGGCGACCTCATCCGCGCGGGTTTCGATGTGGCGCAGTTCCCCGCGCTGTCCGACATCTCCGAGTGCGGGCCAGAGCGGCAGTCCTCCGCCCCGGTGTTCTTCAAGAACTGCGGCTGGGCCGGTTGGGATCTGGCGGCCGCGCGGCTGGTGGTGGACGCCGGGCTGGCACCAGCTCCGCAAGGCTGAGTGGACCCAGTTGGCCCTGACTGGTCTGGCTGTTGGCCGCAGCCAGTGACAGAATAGCGAACTGAAAGCAAGAACCTTGCGCCACCGCAAGCACGGAGCAACTCATGGCCTACAACGAACTGCGCATGGACAACCACTGGTTGCCCTTCACCCCCAACCGTACCTTTGGCGAGGACCCGCGTGTGTTCGTGGCCGCCGATGGCATGCACTTCACCACCCACGACGGCCGCCAGGTCATCGACGGTATTTCCAGCCTCTGGTGCGTGGGCGCAGGCCACAACAGGAAGCCCATCAACGAAGCCATCAAGAAGCAGCTCGACACGCTGGATTACGGCACCGCCTTCAACGTCAGCAACGACAAGGCTTTCCGCGCTGCCGAACTGATTGCCGCGCTGTGCCCGGGCGATCTCAACAAGGTGCTGTTCTGCAACTCCGGCTCCGAAGCGGCAGACACCTCCATGAAGGTGGCGCTGGCCTACCACCGCGCACGTGGCGAAGGCCACCGCAACGTGTTCATAGGCCGCGAGCGGGGTTACCACGGCGTGGGCTTTGGCGGCATGAGCGTGGGCGGCATTCCGGCCAACCGCAAGGTGTTTGGCACGGCCTTGCTGCCACGCGTGGACCACCTGCGCTTCATCCACGACCCGGTTAACCATGCCTACATCCACCACCAGGAGCCGGTGTGGGGCGAAGACATCCTGACCGAGCTGGAGCAGCGCATCCTGCCGCTGCACGACCCCAGCAACGTGGCCGCCGTCATTGTGGAGCCGGTGGCTGGCAGCGCCGGCTGGTATATCCCGCCCCAGGGCTACCTGAAGCGGCTCAGGGAGATTTGCGACAAGCACGGCATCCTGCTCATATTTGATGAAGTCATCACCGGCTTTGGTCGTCTGGGTACCCCGTTCGCCGCGGATTATTACGGCGTGGTCCCGGACATGCTCAACTTTGCCAAGTGCGTCACCAACGGCGTCATTCCCATGGGCGGTGTGGTGTGCCGCCAGCACATATACGACGCCATGATGGGCGCCCACGGCAGTGCGCCGCAGCACGCCATCGAGTTCTTCCACGGCTACACCTACTCGGGCCACCCGGTGGCCTGCGCGGCGGCCATTGCCACCATCGAGCTGTACCAGCAGGAGAACCTGTTCGAGCGCGCGGGCGCCATGGGGCAGGTGCTGGGCGACGCCATGCACAGCCTGTGCAAGGGTCTGCCCAATGTGGTGAGCATCCGCACGCTGGGGCTGGCGGGCGCGGTGGAACTGGCGCCCATTGCCGGCATGCCGGGCAAGCGCGCCTTCGATGTGTTCATGGACTGCTACCACCACGGCGTACTGGTGCGCGCAGCCGGTGACAACCTGGTCTTCTGCCCGCCCTACATCGTGGAGCGCGCGCACATAGAAACCATGGTGGGCGTGCTGGCCGACGCCATCCGCCGCCACGCCTGAGGGAGCGGTCTCTGCCGTGACCGTGGGCTAGCGCCGGAACTGCTCGCGCAGTTCGGCGCAGTAGTCCCTGGGCGGCAAGGGTGGCGTGCGCCAGGTGAGCACGCCGGGCTCCACGCGCAAGTTCGACGCCGACCCCGCTCCCTCGGTGGCCTCTGCGCGCAGGTGAACCACCAGCACCTGCGCCGGCCATGGCACGCCCCGCTGAGCCAGGTGCTGCGGAACCCCCACGTCGGGGCGCATGTGTTCGTTGCCTCCCACCAGCACCACGCGGCGGCCGGGCTGGATGGCCTCCTGCACCGTCTGCGCCAATGCCACGTCCCGCGCCACCTGCACCCGCACCATGGCCGGAATGTGGGCTTCAGGCAGCAGCTTGCAGTGTCCTTCGCGGATGTTGGTGCGGTGCTGCTCCATGGCAGCGGCCGGTAGCAGTGTATCCAGGGACGCCTGCGCCATGGCGCTGCGCATCTCGCTGGCGGGCAGGTTGCCGCCCAGCACCGGTATGCCCGCACGCACCGCCTGCATCACCAGCGGACCGTAGCGCGCCCAGGGCCAGCCTTCCTCGTTCCATTGCAGCGCCACCTGTGCCTCGGGTTCGCTGGCGGTGGTGGGCAAGCTCGCGGTGCTCGTGCCGCGTGGCGCCATTTCCAGCACCAGGGCGGCCACTGAGGGCAGCTCTTGCAATACCTGCCGCTGCAGTTGCTGGTGGGCATCGGCGTCGTGCTGCTCGCCCAGCAGCAGCACCGGCTTGTTGCCCAGGGTCTCCAGCAGGCTCGGGATGAAGCTGCTTTGCGCCGCCGCAGGCCCTCCCAGGCAGCATGCCGCAACCAGCGCTACCAACCGCAGAAAAGGCCGCTGCCTAGAGCCTGTGGGTAGGGTGAATGTGTTCATGACCCGCATGGTAAGGCTTGACCCCCTGGGGTAAGGTGGTGTGGGCATCCTGAACGTGTGAACCTGAGCCAGTAAGATGGACCCTATTGAGTTCTCAGCCTTTACCTTTACCCCACCACCACCCAGCCACCACCCCGCGATTACCGCACCCCAGGAGGACACTATGGCCAAAAAATCTCCCGTCATGAAAATGGACATCGGCATCAGCGAGAAAGACCGTGCCGCCATTGCCAAAGGCCTGAGCCATCTGCTGGCCGACACCTACACGCTCTACCTCACCACGCACAACTTCCATTGGAACGTGACCGGGCCCATGTTCAACAGCCTGCACGTCATGTTCATGGAGCAGTACACCGAACTCTGGAACGCGGTGGACCCGATTGCGGAGCGCATCCGCGCGCTGGGCCATGTGGCACCAGGCTCCTACGCCGATTACGCCAAGCTCAGCAGCCTGCCCGATGCGCCCTCCGTACCCCCGAAGGCCATGGAGATGGTGCGCCTGCTGGCCCAGGGCCACGAGGCGGTGGCACGTACCGCGCGCAGCCTGTTCCCGGTGGTGGAGAAAGCCAGCGACGAACCCACCGCCGACGTGCTGGTGCAGCGTCTGGCCGTGCACGAGCAAACCGCGTGGATGCTGCGCTCCCTGCTGGAAGAGTGAAGGCCGGGCTGGAGCCTGCACCGTGATGCCAGGGACTGGGGCCGGGGCATGAGCCCTGGCGTGAAGGCTGCACGCCGGATTCTCCCGACTCTCGCGCTGGCCCTGGCCGCTGCGCTGCTGTGCGTCTGGTGGCAGACGCCCATCCCCTGGATGATCGGGCCGCTGGTGGCCACGGCCCTGGTGTCGGTGCTGGGTGCGCCCACGCAAAGCTGGGACCCCCTGCGCAATCTGGGCCAGTGGGTCATTGGCACCGCGCTGGGCCTGTACTTCACTCCCGCCGTGGGTGCGCTGGTGGCCAGCCTGTGGTGGGCCATTGCGCTGGGCATTCTGTGGGCCATGTTGCTGGGGCTGGGCTTTGGTGCCTGGCTACAGCGCGTGCACGCGCAGCCACTGGCCGAGCTGGGCCCGGAGCGCCTGCGCACCACCACCTACTTTGCCGGCGCCATTGGTGCAGCATCGGAAATGACGCTGATTTCCGAACGCTACGGCGCCCGCACCGATCTGGTGGCCTCCGCCCACAGCCTTCGGCTGTTGCTGGTCACGCTCACCATTCCGTTCGCCTTCCAGTTCCTGGGCCTCAAGGGTTTCGATGTGCTGCCGCCCAGCGCCTCGGTGGTGGACCCCGCCGGATTGCTGCTGCTGGCCTTGTTCACGCTGGCAGGGGCTCTCACCATGGACCGCCTGGGCCGCGCCAACCCCTGGTTCATGGGCGCGCTGGTGGTGACCATGGCGCTCACGCTGTCCGGGCTGCAGTTGTCGGCCATTCCGCCGTGGTTGTCGAACGCGGCGCAGTTGTTCATTGGCATCAGCCTGGGGGTTCGCTTCAACCGCGCCTTTGTGCGTACCGCACCGTACTGGCTGGGCACCGTGGCGTTGGCCACCTACGTCATGATGCTGTTGTGTGTGGGTTTTGCCTGGGCCGTGGCCCACTTCACCGGGCTGCATCTGGCCACCCTGGTGTTGGGCACGTCGCCTGGCGGGATTGCAGAAATGGCCATCACGGCCAAGGTGCTGCAACTCGGCGTGCCGGTGGTGACGGCATTCCAGGTGTGCCGGCTGGTGGCCGTGCTGATGCTGGTGGAACCGGTGTTCCGATGGTGGGTGGCGCCAGGTGCCGTGCGCACCATCTGAGCGCGCAGGGCAAGCTGTGTAAGGGGGTAAGGGGAGGAAGGGGTGCGTTAGTGCACCACGACCGGTGTCTGCGCCAGCGTGGCGTAGCCTTCCAGGGTGTCTTCCACCTCTTCCTGGGTGGGCGTGTTTTGCTGCCAGGCGTGGATCTGTTGCTGGAACATTTCCGCCCAGGAGCCGTCGAGGTACACCTCTTTGCCCGAGCGCTTGTCCACGATCTCGAAGCCGTGCCGGGGCATGGGCGGATGGGCCGAACCCGCAGACTGGGCGGCGGAATCTCCGGGGAGCGCCACCTCGTCCGGGGAGGCAGTGGCCAGCAAGTGCACCACCGCGAACGTGTCCGAGTCGTAGAGCATGTGCATGTGATTAATGTCCTCTAAAAACAGAGACCCTGCAAGCAGCCCGGTCCCGTGGTTTCTCCCACTTCAGGTGGGGTGTTGCGCACAGGATTCAAGTGCAGGCGACGCAAGTTGCGTGCCTGCGCGCAGGTGCCATCGGGCTGCCACGGCGGGGTGTCAAACACGTTGCGTGAGCACCTGGTTGACCACGTCGCCCCCTGGTTCGCGCACCTCGATGCGGGCTGGCACAAATCCCCAGGCGGGTACCAGCCAGAGCGCCAGGGATTCATCGCCCGGTTCGCGCGGCTGGCGGCGCAACGGCCAGGCTTCTGCGCTGCCCGCGGGCACGGTGAGCTTTTGCGGTGCCATCCACTCGAAGGTCCAGGGTTCGGTGTCGCTGCGCCCGGCCACCGGCAGCGTCCAGGCCGAGCCCGGCGCGGGCTGATGTTGGCCCGTCCCGTCGGCCAGGGCAGCGGCCAGCCCGCCGGCCAGTTGCAGGAACAGGCTCAGGCGGTCTTGTACGCCGGCGGGCAGGGCGGCGCTGTGGCTGCCACCCCCGCCCGGGGTGTAG
>Ga0209278_1001319_pt1 | contig 15414 bp, 19 predicted proteins | sample JI81BgreenDNA_FD_187504 | JGI IMG/M metagenome (GOLD analysis project Ga0209278, IMG submission 187504) | Wastewater effluent complex algal communities from Wisconsin, to seasonally profile nutrient transformation and Carbon sequestration -... | ecosystem: Engineered > WWTP > Effluent > Algae... | reverse complement strand
TTTGTGAAGGAAGGTCGTCAAAGTAAAACGCAAATTCTGTCGGTAAACCAAATTTTTCGGCTTTCCATTTCAATTTTTTTATTATAAATCCTTCAGTCTTTTGCATTTTAAAGTTCTGTCAAATATGCCAATTGAAAATTTAGTGAGTGTCCAAATACAATTGCCTACAACGTTCACGGCTTGCTGCTGTGCTGGTATTTTATAATTGTCAGCCTGGCAACTGAAGCCGATTGAAAAAACAAAGTACAAAATATATTCTGTTGCTCAATAGCGTAATGTCGGCTGGAACTGCTGCTGATAAACAAACAAAAGCTGATGTTACGTAGTGTCAGCCAGCATAGCAGCAAACCGATGTTAGCGGATGTATTTGTCCCGAAACGTCTGCAAAAGTTCATTCCTGTTCTTGCTCAAAACTTGGTAGTCATAAATAGATGAATCGAAAGCTGTCTTACAGTTTTGTTTCAAAAATTCATGAATGATTTGTCCTTGTCCTGTCAGTATAAGACAAGCCGCAGAATTTTTCCAGTACGCAAACCAATATGGGCTTTTCTTGTCAAGTGTGTCTAAAGTAAGTTTGTATAATAAAACTGCTTTGCTAAAGTCAGATTTAGAAGAAAGTGAGTCGTTAATAAGCTCTTTAAAAAGTCCTCGTTGAAAATAAAGGTCAGCTGAATCTGGCTTGAATTTTATCAGTCGAGTTGACGTTTGTGTTGCACTGTTAAAGTCGCCAAGAGCTATTTCAAAGAAAACCATCTTTTTATAAGACTCAATGTGATTACTGTCAAGCCGAATAGCGTCTTTTAGTAACCTAATTGCTTGTTTGAATTTGGAAGTGTCTTGATAGTGATTTGTCAAAGTGATAACGCTGTCATTTATCTCGTCCACTGAAAGCTTGTGTCCATTTATATTATTACAAGCTGTCAACAATATGAAAGCTGTCACTAATGGTAATTTTGATTTCAAGATGGTTGTAATTGATATATCCGCTAACGTTCGTGGCTTTGTGCATGTTGTGGACTTTGATAACTGTCAGCCCGTTACAGAAGCCTAAAGTTGTTTTATAGTTCAAATTTAGCTAAATAGGAGAGTAGAATTCCGTCAAGCTGGAACAAAAGTTGAATTATAAACTATTGCCGATTGCTTCAACGTCAAGCAACAATTGCACAAAACCTTTTGTTGGCAGAAGTGCTTTTAATCGGGTTTGTAAATTTCCCAGTATTCTTTTGGTGTTACTATTTTAGTTTCTTTATAACTTAAAAAAGTAAAGTCTTTTGTATTGCCAGTTATCACAAAGTCTGCCTTGCATTCTTCTGCTAACTCTAAAATCATGTTATCGTCTTTGTCAGAAATTAGGTCAAGCTTTATAGTTGGTTTAAACTTTATGGATTTAGTTTCTATGTCTGCTAATAATGATTCAGCCTTAATGAAAAAGTTTTGAAATTTTGAAAATTTTGGTCTATTCAAAACTTCATAGTACTCAGCTAATAATTCATCCGAAATGCAAAGTTGAAACTTGTCCTCAAAGAAAAAGTCATTGATAATTAAATAGGGATAATTTCTCTGAATTAGAGACGAAACAATGACATTAGTGTCAATTACGATTTTTTGCATTTTGTCTTACAGCTTTAACTTCATCAGTAATTTCGTCCATTGTCATTTTAGAAAGTCCGTATTTATTTGCAAGTTCAATACATTTATTTAAGTTTTGTTTTGATAACTCTCTGCTAACAATTTCAATGAAGTCTGTGAAACTCAAATTGTCATTTTTGATGCCAAATTTGCTGTATTCAATATCTGAAATAGACACATTTAAGGTTCTCATTGTTTCTAACAATTTATTTGTTCAAATATAAACGTTTTCTCTCGACGTTTGAAATTTGAGTATTGTCTATTTGCATTTCTGCCAACGTTCGTGGCTTTGTGCATGTTGTGGACTTAGTTAACTGTTAGCCCGCTACAAAAGCTCAAAGTTGTTTTTGTTGTTTAAATTTAGCTAAATAGGAGAGTAGAATTCCGTCAAGTTGGAACAAAAGTTGAATTGTGAACCATTGTCGATTGCTTCAATGTCAAGCCACAATTGCACAAAACCTTTTGTTGTATGGCGTAAAAAGTCTTGCTAGACGAAATTTCGTCTGCAAGGCTTTTTAAAAATGATTTAGCAAAAGTCAAGTCAATTTGTGTCAGCAAGTATTGCTTAAGTTTTTCGTTTGAGATTAAAAATGTCCTTACGATAAATGTGAACTGCGTCTTTGTCAACTTATGAAACTATTTAAGAAAGGCGTTATTTGTCAACAAGTAAAGCACAAAAATTCACAGCGTTTATAAAATTTCATTTTGTCTTTCATAAAAACATTCAAACACAATTCAAATTGGCAAAACTTCTTGGCTTAAAGTAAATAATCAAGTTTCAAAGCTCTAGAGTTGTCAGCAAAATTACCTTACGAATAGTTTTTGTTATCAACAATAAACGAAAGTCTATAAGCAAATTCTAAAACTCAAGTTGTTTTTGTTTATGTCAACCGAAGTTCGCCGCCAATATTGAGTAAAATCAGAGTTGGAAATTTATGCCATACAACGTTCGAGGCTTGGCGTTGTGGCTGCAATAGCGTTCTGTCAAGCTGGGAACTAGTGTTGAGTAAAGATAATTAGTTGATGTTAAAAATGGTCAGCCGATTAGCGTAATGTCAAGCTGAGAACAACAGTTGAATAGCGATTTGTTGTTGAGGTTTAATTCGTCAAGCTGCCATAACGCCAAACCTTTTGTTGGCTGCAGCTATTTTTTTGCTTCATCAAAACTTACCATTTAATCATTTTAATAAAATTATCAAATTTTTCTATCCCTTTATCTAACGGGTAATTTCTAACAAATTTTGGTTGATAATATGGAGCAGAGTAATATACAAAATGCCATTCGGATTTATCGACATCAAATGTGATATGCAATGTTTCTCTGTCCCATTCGATTATTTCATAAAGTCCAATCACAAGTTTATTCATAGAAGTCAACCCATACAATCTATTCTCCATTCCAGTCTTACGAATATGCTTTACAAGTTGGAGAATATTATTCTTATTTTGTCCTGCAAAACAATTTTCGAAAGAATGCTCAATGTCTTCCCAGCTTCTCGTCTTACATAGTTTTGGAGTGTAATTGCTTAGTGGCTTCATTGCTATTGACTTTGTATAAAGTGGATTTGGATTTATTTCAGGCAAATTTTCTCTCATTCTATTTTTAAATTTAATGGTTCTTGTCTATTTAATAAGTTAGAAAAGTTCTACTAAGTAATGTTTCAATATAGTTCTGACTAACGTAAAAAATTAGTCTTGATTATCAAATGTTTATAAGTTCAAAAAAATGTCTATTTCGTTAGCTTAGGAATTTATTTCCGTCGCCGGGAAAGGTCGAATTGCAGCCAACGTTCGAGGCTTGCCGCAGGGCTGGAATTTTATGACTGTCTGCCCGGCAACTGAAGCCGATTAGATTTACTGATGATGAAGTTAACAACTAAAAGCCTAATAGAATTCGGTCAAGCCCGATATTAGTTGATAGTAGTAAAACTGCCGATTGTTATTCCGTCTGCCAGCCTTGCGGCAAACCTTTTGTTGGTAGCCGTTTTTCTCGTCAGTTAAAAATATTTCTCCAAACACCACTTGATGTATCGTTCTTTAATATTGTCAATGTCAAGTATTTTGTAAATAAGTGAATTTTTTGGTAGAAACTTTTGTGCACAAGAATTAATCTCAAGATTGAAAACCCGCTTTTCATTACTAAAGTCTTTATGGTCATACCGAAATACTGGTTGTCCAAGTGGAACAAAGAATTGGCACTGGTATATCGTAGTGTCATTCTGTTTAATAACTTCAACTCGTAGTCTATTCCAGTTGTCAGTAACGACCATTAAGTATTCAATACTTGGTCTTGTCAAGATTAGGAAAGAGTCAAGTCGATAAAAGCTTTGAATTTTTTGGGTTACTTCTTTTCTTTCCTCAGCAAAGTCCTTGTCAAAGAATAATTCTTTTTCAAGGGACTTTGCAACTGCCGAAATTTCTTTTTTGTTTGGTTGTGTCAACTTTGGCTTAATGAACGCCTCTGTAAAATTTTCTTTTTGCGTATTTAATTGGGATAGCCAATTCTGAAAATATAGACTGTTAATCTCGGAATACTTTTTAGTTGAAAGTTGAATCGTGTCCTTCGTAAAAGTTCTTCCGTCTACACCCGCTGAGTATTCAACCTTAAAATACTTTGTCAATTTGAAATTCTCTGTGCCTGAAGGGCTAAACTCAATTTGTTCGCTTCTTCCATATATGCCAGGGTCATTCCAAGAGTTGTGTCCTTTTGCGTATGTAAAAATGATTTTAATTATTGAGTCAGTTGTCTGACCATATGAAAGTTGTCCAATAAGAAGAAATGCAAAAATTATTAATCGTCTCACAGGTTAATTTGTATAGGATTGTGATGTCTGTTTAAAATTCTGACTAACGTGAAAAATTAGTCTTGATTATCAATTGTTTATAAGTTTTAAAATTTGTCCATTCCGTTAGCTGAGGAATTTATTTCCGTCGCCGGGAAATGTCGAATGGCTACCAACGTTGAAGGCTTTGCGGTTCGTTTGGGAATTTGAAAAACGAATGTTCACAATTTAATAAAAAAGTAAAATATGGAATATAAAGTTGAAGGGCAAAGCGTCAGCCCAAATGACGCAAAACCTACTGTTGGCTGTGGTGCTTCTTTTTTGGTTCGTTTAAAATACTATGTAAAGAGTCTATTGTCTTTTTTAGAAGAACGAGACTATCAGATTTTTTTACTACTTGCAATTGTAGTAATTCTAACTGTGTGCTTTGCGTTTGTTTCAACAGTTCTCTTTGATTGGATGCGTCGCTTAAAAGATATGTCTGGTATGTAGCATAGGTGCTAACTGATACAAAAGCTAAAGTTATAAGTGCTATGTACAAATTCTTTTTAGCAATCATCCCAGTTAAATTATTAGTGTCAATTACAGACTGTCCGCTTTGTTCGTTTATTGCAGTTTGTCTTTCTAGTAATTTTTCTTGCCTATTCTGAGTTATTTTGTCTGCTATGTAGTTGTGTCCAAGCAGTTCAAGATTTACTCGTATGGTGTGTTCTTCTAAATAGTTTGTTGGGCTTCCGTTCGCAAGTTGTCCTAAAATAGGAACTGAAAAGTTTGAAATAAATTTAGAACTAATAAGACGATGCAATGTCCTTGCAACATTTTGTAACTCTGCTTGATTATGTTTGTTGTCACCTAAGTAGTTTATTAAAAATGGCGTTATGTCTTTGTCTTGATGCAAAGAGTTTGTCTCGTATAAATAAACAAGTATTTTATGAAAAAGGTCAGTCATGTTTTTAGAAATAAACGTAATGTCAAAAAGCATTACAGCCAACGTTCGTGCATTTGTGTAGTTGCAGCTTCGCTACCGTCAGTCACAACAAATGCTTGGCGTTAGATTAGAGATGAAAATTAGTTCATTTGATGATTAGAAAATGTCCAGCTAGAACAAAAGTTCATAAAAGTTCAAAAGTTGAGGATTAGTACAACACCTGCAATGACACAAATGCTTTTGTTGCACGTAGTAAAACTTCGTGGTAGACGAGTTTCGTCTACCAGCATCGAATGAAAAGTAATTACGCTTGAAATTCTGTCCATTAAAAACCATTATCAAAGCAACAACATTCGATTTACTCCTTTGTCCTTACGGTAAATGTTGAACTGCGTTGCGTCAATCCGTGATGAAGTAATGAATAGCACTTCTTTGTCAACCGAAATGTTGTTACAAATAGAAAAGTCTGATTAAAATGTCATTCGCTACGTTCAAAGTCCGAATGCAGCGTTTTGAAATGAATCTTAAGTTTCAAATTGCTTTATTGTCAAGCTAAAAAAATGTCAACGACTAAATAAAAGTAGGAGAGGCATCAACGAAAATTTCAAGCAAAATGAAATACTGTCAACCCGAGATAATCGAACTGATTGTAACTGTCCAAATGAAAGTTTGTCAACCAAAATTGAACCAAATAAAAACCTGAAAACCAAGTTTGGAATTTATTACGTGCAACGATGGTGCATTAACGCCGCAAGGGTGTCGCCCCGTAGTGGCGGTAATGCAATGTTAGCTGCTGTTTTAGTCAACTAAAAATTTAATAACATGAGATACGGAGAAGTAATAAAAGATTTGCGTGTTAATAAAATGAAACAAACGCAAAAAGCGTTTGCAAAAGGTGTCAATATTAGTCAAGTTTACTTATCAATGATTGAATCTAATAAAGTCGAACCAACGATAGAAATTGTTACAAAAATAAGTAAACATGTAAATGTTTTGTTACCTGCTTTATATCTGTCATTCATAAGCGAAGATGATATAAAGCCAGAAAAGCTAGAACATTTTAAAGTATTATTCCCTATAATGGAAGCTATTGTAAAACAGTATGTTCATTAGTTGATGATTTGTCATCTAATAGCAGCTAACGTAAAAGCTTTGGCGTTGTGGTGGCCTTAGCAAACTAATGCCCAAATAACAAACTAAAGTAAAATATTATTCAACTGTTGAGATTAAGAACGTCCAGCCGCCATATCGCCAATGCATGGTTAGCTGCCGTTTTTGTCCAACGACAAAAAACAAAAACAATGAAAGAGTATTACAAGAAGTTTGATAAATATGCTGATGAAAGACATAGAAATGCACTTGATTTGAATTTCAAATACATTGATGGCAATAGATACGAGTTGCCGTCAAATTGGGGAAAAGAAGGAATAATAGTTGACTTGTCTACAACAGGACGAGAGCAACTACAAATTGTAAAGTCCGTTTGTGTGCAATTAATTGCTATGTATGACAGCCTTGAATTTAGCGCAAGTCTTTTGCAGCAACAAATTGAATTAGGGTTGCCCGATAATGGCAGCTAACGTTCACGGCTTTGTGCATGTAGCGGTATTAATAACGTCCAGCGTCAGCACTTGCATAAAGCTAAATAGTAGTACTAAGATTAATTAACAACGTCCTGCCGCTATTGCACAAAACCTTTTGTTGGCGGTAGTTAAAATTTCAAAATAATGGATGGAACAAAACAGGCAATTGTCCTAAAAGTAGGTGACAGATTTTATGCTCGTCACAGTAAAGAAAGAGTAACAACAGCATGGTCACTGGCAGGTGCTTTTTTATTTTTAGAAGGAACAGCAGTGAAAATTTCTGATGTCGAAGAGTTCTTAAAAAGTAAAGGTTATAATCCTATTCGTAAGCTCGTTGAGGTGGTCGATTAATTACCGCCAACGTTCGAGGCTTGGCGTTGTGGCTGCATAGCGTTCTGTCAAGCTGAGAACAACAGTTGAACAGCGATTTATTGTTGATTGCTTATTCGTCAAGCAGCCATAACGCCAAACCCTTTGTTGTGTGCAGCCAAAGTCCTACAGTTTAAATTCAGTTTTGATACTTTTTAAAAGCTTTTCCAATCTCCTTTTTTCAGCAATTTTAAACTCAGAGTTCTTGTTGATTTTTGAGTAGTCAATAAGATTACTTTTTGTATTGTCAAGAAGGCTTTTTAATGATTTTTTTCTGTCTTTATCTTGTACTAAAGTTTTAATTATGTGTTCAATTAATGCAATAATTGTATGTCTTGTTTTTGTTTCATACTCAGTCAAACATTTCAATATGCAAAATTCGTGAGTCAAATTATTATGGTCTAGCAATGAAATTTTTGCCCCAGTCTTTTCTAAATACACTTGAATAATCCTAAAACTTGCAATCTTATTAATTGTTGGATTTCTCTTTAAAATTTCAGAGTCGTAGATTGAATTCAAAGTATGAGCACCTGCATAATTTCGCAACTTATAAATGTCTAAGTTTTCAAATTCTTTAATTAGTTTTTCTCTGTTAGGAAAATTAGTCATATTCAATAAAGTCTCTAAAGCACTTTTTTGAAGATAGACTGCATTTAGAACACCATAAAGTCGTAAATATACTTCTCCAATTCCATTTGTCTTACTACCTAAATAACCTAATTGATACTCAAAACAATCTTGAATTGCGTATTCAGTGTCACATAATAGGTCAACACTAGCCCTGTACTTTTTCCAGTCATAGTCATTTTGAAATTTCAACTTTTTCCTATACTCTCTTGCAAAATTTTCGGAATTGTCTAACCCAGTTCTTGCATAGTCAAGAATTGGCAAAAGCAAGCAGATTAATTGCTCTTTTGTATGTTGGTCAGATTTACTGATGTTATATAATTTTGAGTGTCAAAATTGGTTGCACACAACGTTGAAGCATTTGCGATGGCATGGCAATAGCGAATTGTCAGCCCGGAGCAAATGCTAAATTGAAAAACTGATGTTGAAGTTAAGAACTAATGACCAACAGTGTAATGTCTGCCGAAACCAAAGCTGAAAAATGATTTGCAGCCGATTGGTCCAACGTCCAGCCATGCTATTGCAAATGCATTGTTGCCTGTAGTGTTATAAATCGTCGAGCGTCGCTGTCCCATTGAAGACTAGTTGGAGATACTCAACATAGGGATACCCTTTTTCAGTAATTTCTTTAATTAATGCATCTCTCTTGTCATACTGCTTAGTAAAGTGATACGCTATAGAGAGATTGCCTTTAATACCTAAATCTTCAGCATCTAATTTAACGGCAGTTTCACCCAATTCAACTGCCTTGGTAAAGTTGTTACGTTTAAGCTCAATGATTAACAAGCTACTGTATGCTTTTCCGTGATTCGGATTTATGGAAATTGCCTTATTATAATATTCGGCTGCCTTATCATAATTCTTACCTTTCCTTTCAAGTATGCCCAAGCCTGTTAGCCCTTTAAAATCTTTAGGATTAAGCGACACTGCTTTACTTAATACAACATTTGCCAAACTGTCATTCTCTAACTCCAAAGCCACGGTACCTAGAAAGCTCCAACCTTGATAATCGTTGGGAAATTTTTTCGTGTAGTCTTCTAGCTTTTTTTGGCATCCTACGTAATCTCCTTGTCGAAAGTCATTAACAGCAGTCTGCAAAGCAACATTGTCGCTCTTATTATTAGTCGAACAGCCAATTAGTATTAATATACTTGAGAAAAAAATAAGTTGTTCTTTCATTTATCGTGAAGTTTGGGGGAAACATTACAGGCAACGAACAAGGCTTGGCGTTGTTGGGGCATTCTAGTTCCGTCAGCCCGTAACTGAAGTTGATAATTGCAATATTGCTGATGTTTGATTCATAAGCCAAATTTATAACGTCCAGCCCGAACTGAAGTACAATAATGGACAAATGTTCAGGCAATATTCGTCAAGCCCCAATAATGCCAAACCTAATGTTGCCTGTAGTTTTATTCTCCTGTTATAACAATTGAGTTTTTGTCTTTAAGTGCAGCCAAATAGAAATCTACTAATGGCTTTACATAAAACTTATACAATTCTGTTTTGTCTGGCGAACCCCAGTCTTCAAGTTCTTTTTTTACCTCTTTTGAGGTGTTGTCATATACTTTTGAAAAGCCATTTTCAGTGTCTATTTTATTTAGCTTTATCCAATCTACAACTTGCTTAACTTCTGATGTTGGTAAAAAACCACCAATTTCCCTGGCACCAATGCTTTTCTCAATGTGGTGTCCAAAAATCATTTTATATGGAACTGTATTTGTCCCACCATAAGGGTCGATATTGTTATTAAAAATCATACACAAGTCGCCTGTCAATTTATACAAGTCCACTTTAGAAGAATTGGCTCTATCTAATTCGCCTTGTAGGTCTGTCAACTCATCAAGTTTCTCAGCCTTTCTTACTCTGTATAAGTTAATTGAAATTCCCATAACGTGTCTTTTCTTGTTATAATAATTATTGAGTTTTGTCTCACCAGTAAAGTCTGATGAGAATGATGTAGTCATTGTCAATACAATGAATATGATAAATGTATTTGTGAGTTTACGCATAGTCTGAAAAATTACAGGCAACGTTCGTGGCTTTGTGCATGTTGTGAGCTTTGATAACTGTCAGCCCGTTACAAAAGCTCAAAGTTGATCTGTTGTTCAAATTTAGCTAAATAAGTGAGTAGAATTCCGTCAAGCTGGAACAATAGTTGAAGGTAGAATGATTGTTGATTGCTTCAACGTCAAGCCACAATTGCACAAAACCTTTTGTTGGTGGCTGGGCTTCTTTCACTTTCAGTTTTCCCATTCAGAAATGTCAATGTCCATTCTTTGCCTTCTAAAATCTTCAAAGTCCTTATAAAAATCTGTTCTTGGATAATTTTTATGTTCTTTCTTACTAGTCCAGGTTAAATGAACAACCGCAAATCCGTTGTCGGAGTTTTGATTATGAGTCACAAATAAAACATCGTCATTTCTTTGGTCTCTACACAATGCCGAATAATCAAAGTCAAGCAAAACGTGATTGTCTGTCTTACCTTTAAAAATATTAATGAAAGATTTTTCTGATTTTACTCCTAACTCTTTTTTGAGTTCATTCTCCATCGCAATTTTTTCTTCAATAGAAACATAGTACCAAGGTTTTCCAACTAACTCTTTTGGTCTGTCCGATTTAAAAAAGTCATTTATAACGTGTCTATAAAGTCCTGCGATGTCAATACGTTTTGGTTCATATTTTAAATCTTCTATGTCGTCAATTGTATAGCCGCCAATAGGATATAAAAAGTAGCCGTTTTGAAGTTGAACATTTAGCCTTAACGAATACCATTCTTTGTAGTCAGGTTTATTCGTTTCCCCAAATCTCCAAACTAAATTTTGCACTTTGTCAAAATAATTTTGATTGGGAAAAAATTCTCCATACACACAACCCATACTTTCGTCACCTAATGTTAGGTCAGTCGTTCCAATTAAAAATTCATTTGAAAATACGTTTGCTTGCATTGTTAGGGGTGTCATTTAGCCTTGCCACCAACGTTCAAGGCTTTGTGCAGGTGTGGACTCATTTAACTGTCAGTCCGTTACAAAAGCCTAAAGTTGATTTGTTGTTCAAATTTAGTCAAATAGGAGAGTAGAATTCCGTCTTGCTGGAACAAAAGTTGAGTTGTACACTATTGCCTATTGCTTCAACGTCAAGCCACAATTGCACAAAACCTTTTGTTAGCAACCGTTTTTTTATTAAAATTCTATTTCGTGCAGTTTACAATAGAATTTAGGGTCACACCCAAACTCTATGCATCCTGCATATTTGTATTTCATGTTTTTCTTGTCCTTTATATACGTGTCATCCTTTCTCGTCACTAGTCCGTAAATGATTGGAATAATACTGTCTTTATGATTTTGAGGACATATAGGGATGTAATTTTTAGGATAGTCAAAAAGACACGGACCGTCTATACTAATAGTGAAAATGAACTCATTTTCTGATACAACAATACTATCAATAATCGATGGTGATTTTCCTAGTCCGCTAATTTGGACTTTATAATTTCCTTTTGGTATTTCTGTGAAATAAATTTTTTGAAGTCCGATGTTTACCTGCGTCGTTGTAATTACTTTGGAATTATTGAGCAACTCTAGTTTTGCTGGGACATAAGGAATCGTAATCTTGAAAGTATTGTTGTTGTCATTAGCTTTTTGTCCACTAGATAAATGATAGATAAAGAAGAAAATGACTGAAAATAGTGTTTTCATAAAATGGTTGCTAACGTTCACGGCTTGGCGTTGTGGCGGTTTTAGTATTCCGTTTGCCCGTTACGTCAGTTGATTAAAGTTAATAAAGTTGATGTTCTATTTGTTTGTTCAATGCTTGAATGTCTGCCGAAACTCAAGTTTATTAGCATCACAAATTTTCAAGTTTAGCATTGTCGGCCGCCATAATGCCAAACCGATTGTTGGCTGCTGTTTTATATTCTTTCAATAATGTAGCTGTCCCTTGTCGCTTGCTTACCATTCTCATCATAAAATGTAAAGTTTTTCATTGAGCCATCTTTTTGCAATTCGCCTTTCAAACGTATTTGCCCGTTTTTATAACGATTGGTAAAGTAACCAATTCTCTCCCCGTTAACATATGTCATCTCAATCAGCAAAGTTCCAGAACTGTCCGTCTTAGTCCATAGTCCTTGCTCTACACAATTAACATACTGTCCGTGAATAAAAAACTTTTGCTTTTCAAATTTGTCGTAGAAATATTCAGTTGTCTTGCCGTTCTTGCAGCCATTTACCATTTCCATTTTTCTCCAATTACCAGATGTATCATAACAGACTAACTCTCCATTTTCAACTTCTTCGTCATAATGTGCTTTCCACTCGGGATTTCCGTTTTCATAATAGCAAATCCAATCACCATTCCTTTTCCCTTTTTTGGTTTGTCCAATGGCTCGCAATTTTCCACTCTCAAAAAACACTTTTTTTACCCCAATACTGTCTTTCGTTATCGGCAATTCATATTCGATAGTTTCCTGTGGGTTTCCATTTGTAAATTTTGAAATTGTTACAGTCTTTGTTCTGTCGCAACTTGGAAGAATTGCTATCAACAACCAAATTTGAATTATGTAAAGTGTCTTTAACATAGTAGTGTGTCAGATAAAATAGCAGCCAACGTTCCTGGCTTTGTGCATGTTGTGGACTTTGATAATTGTCAGCCCGTTACAAAAGCCCAACGTTGATTTATCGTTCAAATTTAGCTAAATAGGAGAGTAGAATTCCGTCTTGCTGGAACAAAAGTTGAGTTGTACACTATTGCCGATTGCTTCAACGTCAAGCCACAATTGCACAAAACCTTTTGTTAGCAGCTGGTTTTATTGATGTCTGTCCAGCCATATTTTTTGAGTAAGGCTATTTGATTTGATTTGTCGTCTTGCTTCTCTAATGCATTTTTTATTTTGTCAATAGAACTTTCAAATTTTTTGTGAAGGCTAGTCACTGAAATATAAAATGAATTAATTTCATCTGTTTTTCTAACGAAGAAGCTAGTGTCTTCACTTAGGATGAACTTAAATTCATTTGATTTTCTGTCTTGTCCATAAAGTCCAAAGCTATGAAGCATTGAATTTCTTAGTTGATATATTTCATTTGATAGGTCAACGTCTGTGTCAATATAGGTACTCACAAAATCTTTAAACCTTCTGCTTGAATTTGAGACTGAGTCTTCACCACTATGAAATTTGGCAAGTAGATCAATCCCTGCCATAATAGTCATTGTCCCTGGCCAAATTGCTTTAAATCCAATTAATTCAGTCCTATTGTTAGGATTTATACCAAAACATGTATAGATATCTCTTCGTAATAACAATAAGTTACTAAATCGAGTTATTCCTGAGACATCCTCGATATATTCAAAGAAATTATCCATAGTGTAACGATTTTTTAAACTAGCTGCTAACGTTCAGGGCTTGGCGATTGTTGGGGCAACTGCGTTTCGTCACGCCTGAACTGAATTTAAATATAGTTACTAATGTTCATTGTAAATTCTTCTGCTGAACAGCGTTCCGTCGAGCCTGTGACGAAAGGAACATACATTTACTAATGCTCATTGCTTTTCCGTCAACCCCCAATATTGCCAAACCTTTTGTTATATGCCGCTTTTCTTCTTCCTAAAGTATGTACCAACTCTTATATCCACAATTTTATTTTTTCGAACTTTAAACTGTCGTCTAAAGAAAAACATTGGCTTAAAAAAAGGTCGAAGTATAATTTTGTAATCAATATTTTTTTTGGTGTCATTAATAAAATGATAAGGTAAATAGCCATAAAAATGAAATTCTAAAGAATTTTCCTTTTTTAAATTACAGGTATAAAAATCCATTGACCTATGCAGAGCATAAACAACAGAACTGTCACTCTTTTGAACATATAAAATTTTAATAGGGTCACCATAGATGTCAATAAAGTTAAATTGAGAAGTACTGTCGGTTTTTGATTCTAGTGTGTCTATTTGATGTAGTGGATAAATTACTGTGTCCACCTGACTTACAATTTCAATAATGTCTTTTGTCACAAAACCCCAATTTCCTCTTGTTGTAAAATGATATTCGTCTGGGTGGTCAAATGGATGCAAATATGGATTTGGATTAATTCTTGTGAAACTGAATGTTTTATCAGCATTAAAAGTAAAAGTAGTTTTTGGGACTTTGTCCATAGAGTATGAACCAATAAAATTTGTTTCTGTCACCTTGCAAGATGAAAGTACTAAGAGAGCTATTAAAATATTAAAAGTTTTGATTTTCATTCAAGCTTTGTCGAAAAGATGCGATAAGGTTGCTGTCTACATAAAGTGGCATATAACGAACAAGGCTTGGCGATGTTGGGGCTGCTGCGTTTCGTCACGCCTGAACTGAAGCCAAATATAGTTACTGTTGTTGATTGTGATTACAAAAGACGAATAGCGTTCTGTCGAGCTGGTGACGAAAGGAAAATAGTAGTAAAAAAGTTGATGTTTATTCCGTCAAGCCCCAATATTGCCAAACCTTTTGTTGGCAGCAGGCTTTACTTCTTATCATTTAATTTTTCTAATTTTAAATGTGTCGGTCTCAACAGGAATTTTCCAACCTATTTCTGGGTCAATATTTTTTTGTTCTAAGATCAATGTATATTCTGTTTTTAAACTGTCAACAAAAAGCTGTTGTACGCCATTTGAAATTCCTAAACTTTCTCCTTCATCAAGTAATTTAAATGAAACATTATAAATTTCTGGGAACTGCTTATTAAATGGAAGTTGAAGTCTAAATTTTGGCTTAGCATTATCAACTCTTTCATTTGCTTTGTTATACCAAATTTCGACAAAAGCTGTGTCTACAGTCAATAGAGAACTGTCTAGCAAAGTAAATTTTACTTTGTCACTAACAAATAAAAGCTTCTCTTTTTTTACACCTGCAACTTCTTTTGCATTTGAATTCAAATTAAAAGCTATAAAAATGTAGGTCAGAAGGTTTCCAATAAGCATAGGTAGAAATAGTTTACCAAGTTTAACTTTATAAATTATACTTACCGTTTTGGCTTCAATTAAAACACTACCTAAACACATTAATAAATAAGTCATAAACCAATTTACTAAGGAGAAAGTACCTTGAATAAAATTGTCAGCAACGGCGTGCCAACCAATCATAACAAACATTATTAAAAAAGTACCAATAATTCCAGACATTAAATTTCCAACTAGTGAAGCCCCCAAAGCCTTCTTCCAACTAAATTTTAGATATATTTTTAAAGCAAAGAATTCAATTATTATGGTAGCAATTATTAAATACCAAAACTTCCAAAAAGATTCATTGATATAAATCGCAGGCCAAATTACATTCAATAGTCTAGGCACAAATTAGAATTTTAATTTTGTCTATATTTTAAGCGTCAAAATAAGTTTGCTGCCAACGTTCGTGGCTTTGTGCATGTTGTGGACTTAGTTAACTGTCAGCCCGTTACAAAAGCCCAAAATTGATTTGTTGTTCAAATTTAACTAAATAGGAGAGTAGAATTCCGTCAAGCTAGAACAAAAG
>Ga0209278_1001318_pt1 | contig 15418 bp, 14 predicted proteins | sample JI81BgreenDNA_FD_187504 | JGI IMG/M metagenome (GOLD analysis project Ga0209278, IMG submission 187504) | Wastewater effluent complex algal communities from Wisconsin, to seasonally profile nutrient transformation and Carbon sequestration -... | ecosystem: Engineered > WWTP > Effluent > Algae... | reverse complement strand
TGTTGCAGAGCGTGGAGGCCTAGGGCCACGAAGCTTGACGCATCGGCCATGCCGATGACGCCGAACACGCCGCATTCCTCCTTCAATTTGTCATCATCGAAGGGGTGCGAGAGGAAGGGGCGCATGGGGCCTCCGAATCCGTGGAAGAGGATGGGAGTGATCTAGAGCTTTGTGACAGGGAAGTCACGCCCCTTTGCCGCAGCGCGGCGGGTGCAGGGGCGCAGGGCAATGGTGCGGATCAGCCGGAGGTGGCGGGGGCTGCCTCGACCGGGGCGTCCCCGGCGACGCAGACCTGCGTGAGGTCGTTGTAGCGGGCGACGATCCAGCCGGGGGCATCGGTCGGCACCTGCGCGTCGAGATTGTCCTGGAAGGTGGCGAAGACCTTGGCCGAGCGGCTGTCATCCACCATGGGGATGGCGTTGGCGGCCACTGCGCGGTCATAGACGAGGAAGGCAACGGCGACGAGGAGGACGCCGCGCGCCACGCCGAAGAGGAAGCCCAAGCCTTGGTCAAGCCCGCCGAGGGCGGTGCGGTGGATGGCAGAGGATAGCAGGGGGGTAAAGAGCGAGGCCACGATGAGGGCGGCGGCAAAGACCACGGCGAAGGCCGCGATGACCGAGAGTTCGCAACTGTCGCCGAGGAATTCGCCCACGACGGGGAGTTCCTTGACGAGCGGCTGCACGGGGGCGGCGAAGAGGAAGGCCACCAGCGCGGCACCGATCCAGCCGACGATGGCCATGGCCTCGCGCACGAAGCCGCGGCTGTAGGCGAGGATCGCCGAAAGCACGATGACGCCGGCAACGACCGCGTCGATCAGGGTGAAACCTTCCATGTGCCGTCCTGCTCCTGTCCCTGCCGGGGTTCTTCAGCCTGCCCCGAACATTTCGCCCACGAAGGCCGTGAGGTCGGGCATCTGACGCACCCGCATCCCCGTTTCCACCCCGATCTTGGAGCGGTCCGGCGCAATCGCCTGTGAGAAACCAAGTTTCGAGGCTTCTTTCAACCTGTTTTCGGTCTGGCCCACCGGGCGCAGCGCCCCGGAGAGGGATATTTCGCCGAAAAGGACCATGTCGGGGGGGAGGGCCACGTCTTCGCGCGCGGAAAGGAGGGCAGCGGCGACGGCAAGGTCGGCGGCGGGTTCGGAGACGCGCATGCCGCCCGCGACGTTGAGGAAGACGTCGAGGCCCGCGAAGGGGATGCCGCAGCGGGCCTCGAGCACGGCGAGGATGGTGGAGAGGCGGCCGCTATCGAGGCCGACGACCGTGCGGCGGGGGGTGCCGAGGTTGGAGGGGGCGACGAGGGCCTGAATTTCGGTTAGCACCGGGCGCGTGCCTTCGATGCCTGCGAAGACGGCGGAGCCGGGGGTCGATTGCCCGCGATCCGACAGGAAGAGGGCGGAGGGGTTGGTGACCTGTGCAAGGCCGTCGCCCGTCATTTCGAACACGCCGATTTCATCGGCGGGGCCGAAGCGGTTCTTGACGGCGCGGAGGATGCGGAACTGGTGGCCGCGTTCGCCTTCGAAATAGAGGACGGTATCGACCATGTGTTCGACCACGCGGGGGCCTGCGATCTGGCCTTCCTTCGTCACATGGCCGACGAGGATGATGGCCACGCCGCGCCGTTTGGCGAAGGTGACAAGCTCATGCGCCGCCGCGCGGACCTGCGAGACGGAGCCGGGGGCCGCTTCGACCGTGTCGAGCCACATGGTTTGGATCGAGTCGATGATGGCGAGTTGCGGGCGTTCGGCATCGAGCGTCGTCAGGATGTCGCGGAGCGCGGTTTCCGCGCCGAGGGCAACGGGCGCGTCGGAGAGGCCCAAGCGCTGGGCGCGCATGCGGACTTGGGCCGAGGCCTCTTCGCCGGAGATGTAGAGGCATTTCAGGCCGCGACGAGCGAAGCTGGCGGTGGCCTGCAAGAGCAGGGTGGATTTGCCGATGCCGGGATCGCCGCCGACGAGGATGGCGGAGGCGGGAACGAGGCCGCCGCCCAAGACGCGGTCAAGCTCGTCCATGCCTGAGGCGGCGCGGGGGGGCGGGGCCTCTTCGGTGGCGAGGTCGGTGAGGGGGATGGTCTTTCCCTTGGCTCCAAGGGATTTGGGGCCGGTGGAGAGGGGGGCCTCTTCCACGATGGAATTCCACGCGCCGCAGGCATCGCATTTGCCCGCCCATTTGCGGTGGACCGCGCCGCAGGCGGTGCAGGTGAAGGCGGGGGCGGATTTGCTCATGCCCTTCTGGTAGCGGTTGGGGGTGGACGGTTCAAGGCCGCTTCGGGACCTTCCGTGTCAGGCTGGTTTTGGAGCGGTGGGGCGCGAAAGGCGCTTGCGGGGGATGAGTGCTGCGGTGGTTTGGGGCGCGTTCTTCGCCCCGGTCATTTCCCCGGTTTCGGGAGTTGGACGACCGTGGCATCGCGGCTTTCGTCCGGCTCCATCGCATAGCCGATTTGGGGCAGGATCTCGCGAAGGTCCGCCTCCAGCCGTTTGATCTGCCGTTCGGCCTGACGCTCTTCCGCCTCGATATCCGTGAGCCAGCGGCGAAGTTCGTCGACGGTCTGGCGGGCGAGGGTGATGCGGTCGGTGAGCGCGGTCACCTCCTCTTGCCGCTGTTGCAGGAAGAGCCGGGCGCGGGCGACGCGGTCGTCGGAATAGGTGCGGGCGAGGTCGCGGGTCAGAAAGCTCATCTGGGCGGCGAGTTGCAGGAGTTCGGGTTCCAGTTGGGCGAGGTCGGGGTGGTTGCGCAGATGGGCAAGGCGGGCGCGCATGGCTTCGAATTCGCCCGACAGGGCGAAGACCCCGGCGCGGTCGGCGGCATGGGCGAGGCGGTAGGCATGGGCCACATCCTCCAGCCCCATGGCGAAGGAGCGGTGGCTGCGTTCCAGCCGGGCCATGCGGGTATTGGCGGGAAGGAAGAGGCACATAAGGCAAAGGAGCGCGGTGAGCGCGATCTGTGCCCAGATGCCGGATTGCGCGATCTCGGTCGTGCCGAAGCGGAGGGGAAGATGCAGCCATGGCAGATGGCCTGTTGCGGCGAGCAGACAGAAGGCGACGGCTGTGAGGGCGAGAAGGACCAGAAGGCCGTGGGCGAGGCTTTGCGCGGAACGGAGCGCGCGCTGCAGGCTGTTGGGCAGCGATGGGGACATGGGCGAAAACCGGGACACTCTTTAACCACCGCGGCAGGAAATGCGACCGAGGAGGGATTCGGCAACGGTTTTCGGAAGGTGCCGGGAGACCTGTGGCCAATCGCCCTTGGGGGTGCTGATTGTACTGAAAGTGGAAACAATCAGCCGAAGAGCAGCGTCACGACCATGGTGGCGGGCAGCACCCAGAGCAGGGTTCCCACGATCCAGTGGCCCCAGATGGGGGCGGGCCAATCGCCCAGAACATGTTTGCCCCATGCCCAGACCAGCCAGAACCAGCACAGCATGGAGAAGACGAGGCTGGTCTGTTGCAACTCGATCTGCGCCGGGCGCCATGGCAGCACGAGCCAGAAGCAGAAGGCGATGGCGAAGACGGCAAGAGGCGGGGCCCCTTCTACCCTTTGCCGCCAGCCCGCGATGGCCGCGACCGCGATGGTGGCGGGAACGGCGGTCACGAGGCCCCGCACGGCAGGAGAGGCGGAGAGCGTCGCCAATGCCTGCCCGATCCAGTCGTCCATCAGCGCACCGCGGCGATTGGGCCGGTTGCCCGGCCGTGGATGAATTGCTGGACGTAGGGGTCGGGGGTGGTGTCGAGGTCGGCAATGGGCCCTGTCCACTGGATCACGCCGTCATGCAGCATCGCCACGCGGTCGGCGATGGCGCGGACAGAGGTCATGTCATGGGTGATGGTCATGGCGGTGGCGCCCATCTCGGTCACGATCTCGCGGATCAGGTCGTTGATGACGCCGGCCATGATCGGGTCGAGCCCGGTGGTGGGTTCGTCGAAGAAGATGATCTCGGGCTCCGCCGCGATGGCGCGGGCGAGGCCCACGCGTTTCTGCATGCCGCCCGAGAGTTCGGCGGGGAAGAGGTCGGCAGTTTCGGGTTTCAGGCCGACTCGGCGGAGTTTTTCGATGGCAATCTCCCGCGCCTCGGCCTTTGGCCGTTTGGCCGGGCCGCGCATCAGGCGGAAGGCGACGTTTTCCCAGACGCGGAGGGAGTCGAAGAGCGCGCCACCTTGGAAGAGCATCCCGAAACGGGCGAGGAAGGCGTCGCGGTCGGCCCTTGTGACATCCTGCCCGTCGAGGGTGATGGAGCCCGCATCGTGGCGTACGAGACCGAGGATGCATTTCAGCAGCACGGATTTCCCGGTGCCGGAACCGCCGATGATCACCATGCTCTGCCCCGAGGGGACGGTCAGGTTGACCCCGCGCAGGACACGGTTCTTGCCGAAGGTCTTGGTGACGTCCTGAAGGTCGATCATGCGGAGAAGAAGAGTTCGGTGAGGATGTAATTGGTGGCGAGGATCAGGACGGATGCGCCCACCACGGCGGATTTGGTGGCGGCCCCCACGCCCTGCGCGCCGCGTCCGGAATTCATGCCGTGATAGCAGCCCATCAGCGCCACGATGAAGCCGAAGGCGGCACCTTTCCAAAGGCCGGAGATAACGTCCCAGCTTTCGAGGAAGTCATAGGTATTCTGAAGGTAGGTTGTGGAGTTGAAGCCCAGGCGGTTCACACCCACGAGCCAACCGCCCGCGATGCCGATGGCGTCGCCCACGCCCACCAGAACCGGCACGGCGAGGGTGGCGGCGAGGACGCGCGGGACGGCGAGGTATTTGATCGGGTTGGTGGAGAGGGTCACCAGCGCGTCGATCTGTTCGGTGACCTTCATCGTGCCGATTTCCGCCGCGATGGAGGAGGCGACGCGGGCGGCAACCATGAGGCCGCCCAAGACGGGGCCGAGTTCGCGCACCATGCCGATGGCGACGATGGAGGGGACCACCGCCTCGGCGTTGAAGCGGGCGCCGCCGGAATAGATTTGCAGCGCGAGCGCGCCGCCGGTGAAGACGGCGGTCAGCCCGACGACGGGAAGCGAGAACCAGCCGATCTGCATGAGCGCGTGGAAGAATTCGCGCGGGTAGAAAGGCGGGCGGAAGATGTGGCCGATCACGTTGGCCGCGAAGAGGGCCACGCGCCCGATGGCGGCGAGTGCCGCCAGCACGGGACGCCCGATGGCGGCGAGGGGTGAGGTGAGGGCGGTCACGCCTGCCCCCCCTGACGGGTGACGTAGCGGCGGGCGTAGCGGGGGCCGATCGAGGTGAGGATCTCGTATCCGATGGTGCCTGCGATGGTGGCGAGGTCGTCCACGCCCTGATGCGGGCCGAGGATGTCGAGGCTGCGTGGGATTTCGGCGAGGTGGCCTATGTCGGCGGTGATGAGGTCCATCGAGACGCGGCCGATCAGGGGGACGGGCGTGTCGACATCCCAGAGATGGACCTTGTTCGAGAGCGTCCGGGGCAGGCCGTCGGCATAGCCTGCCGACAATGTGGCGATGGTGGTCGCCCGGTCCGCCGTCCAGGCATTGGCATAGCCCACGGTTTCGCCCGCCGCCACTTCGCGCGTCTGGATGACGGGAAGGGAGAGGGTGACGGTGGGCTGGCCTTCGGCGAAGGGCTGGCCGCCATAGAGGCCGATGCCAGGGCGGGTGAGGTCGAAATGGTAGTCGGGGCCGAGGAGGATGCCGCCGGTGGCGGCAAAGCTGCGCGCGACGCCGGTGCCGTCGGTCATGCGGTGGAACTGCGCCAGTTGTGCCGCGTTCATCGGATGGTCGGGTTCATCGGCGCAGGCGAGGTGGGACATCAGGAAATCGGGGCCCGCCTTCAGGACGATGGGCGCGATGGCGCGCCATTCGGCCTCTTCCATGCCAAGCCGGTTCATGCCCGTATCGAGCTGGATGCCGAAAGGGTGACCCGGCAGGGATTCCATGTGGCGCGTGACCTGCTGGATCGAGTTCAGCATGGGCGTCAGGTCGAGATCATGGATCATCTCGGTATCGCCGGCCATGTGGCCGCCGAGGATGCCGATCTGCGGGCCGGGGCCGAGGATCTGGCGCAGGCGTGCGCCTTCTTCGGCCACGGCGGTGAAGAAGCGACGGGCGCCCGCGCGGGCCAGTGCCGGGGCGACGCGGTCCAGTCCGAGGCCATAGGCATCGGCCTTGACGACGGCGGCGGTCTGCGTGCCGGGGGCGGAGAGGCGATCCAGCGCGCGCCAGTTGGCGGCGATGGCGTCGAGGTCGATGGTGAGGGTTGCTGTGGCCATGGTCCGGGGGTTTTCGGCAGGGGCGGGGCTGCGGTCAAGGGAATTCTGGGTGCGGGGGCATCACGGGGTGGCGAGGCGTGATCTTGCGGAGCGGCTTGCGCCGCCGGTCTTTCCTGTCGCCTGCGCGCGTGCCGCGCTTCGGCTCCGTGGTCAGGGGACGTTCCGTCCCCTCTGTCGGCGCGGTTCCCGCGCCGCCATTCACCCCTTGAGGGTATTTGCGGCCGAGACGAAGGGGAAGGCGCGTCAGTCGCGCAGGCCCGCCATGGCGCGGTCGAGATGGACATAGCCGCCATCGACGAAGAGCCATTGGCCCGTTGTATGGCCCGCGCGGGGGGAGAGGGTGAAGACCACGGTATCGGCAATTTCGCTGTCCAGCGTCATGCGTTGGCCGAGCGGGATGCGGTTCGTGATTTCGGCCAGTTTCTCGGCGCGGTCGGGGAAGGTGTCGAGCCATGCGTCATACATGGGGGTCAGGACTTCGGCGGGGATAACCGCGTTGACGCGGACGCCATGCGGGGCGAAGGCGGCGGCCCATTCGCGGGTGAGGCCCAGTTGCGCGGCCTTGGCGGCGACGTAAGCCGAGGTGGAGCCTTGGCCGGTGACGCCGGTCTTGGAGGAGATGTTAACGATCGCCCCCTTCTGCGCGCGGAGGTCGTGCTGGAGGAGGTGGGTGAGCGTGTAGTAGTGGACGAGGTTCTGGTTGAGCGAGGCGCGGAAGGCGTCGGGTCCGGCGTTCAGGTCGATGCCGTCATTGGTGCCCGCGTTGTTGACGAGGCCGTAGACCTGCCCCCAGCGGGCGTGGACTGCGTCCACGGCCTGGCGGATTTCGTCGTCCTTGGACAGATCAACCTGCACGAAGCCTGCCTTGGGCTGAAGTGCGGTGATTTCGGCCATGAAATCCGGGGTTGGCGCGCGGCGGGCGAGGATGGCGGGGATCGCGCCTTCCTTGGCCAGACGGCGGGTGATGGCGCCGCCGATGCCCTGACCGCCGCCGGTGACGACGACGACCTTGTCCTTCAGGTGGAGGTCCATGGATTTCCTCAGTAGCCGCCGCCGTCGCCCTGCCAGGGCTGGGCGAGATTGCCGAAGCGGGTGAAGCGTCCCTCGAAGCTGAGTTCGACGGTGCCGATGGGGCCATGGCGCTGTTTGCCGATGATGACTTCGGCCTTGCCGTGGACGCGGTTCATCTTTTCGTACCATTCGGCGAAGCGGGGGTCGTCTTCTGGCGGCTTGAGGCGTTCGTGGTAATATTCGTCGCGGTAGACGAACATGACGACGTCGGCGTCCTGTTCGATGGAGCCGGATTCACGCAGGTCGGACAGTTGCGGACGCTTGTCGTCGCGGGATTCGACGGTCCGCGACAGCTGCGACAGGGCGATGACGGGGATGTTGAGTTCCTTGGCGATGGCCTTGAGGCCTTGAGTGATTTCCGAGACTTCCTGCACGCGGTTCGATTCGCCCTTGGAGGTGCCCTTCAGGAGCTGGAGGTAGTCGACCATCAGCACGTCGAGGCCATGGGTGCGCTTCAGGCGGCGGGCGCGGGCGGCGACCTGTGAGATGGGCAGGGCGGGGGTGTCGTCGATGTAGAGGGGGCAGGATTCGAGGGATTTCGCGGCCTCGACGAAGCGGCGGAATTCCTCTTCGGTCATGTCGCCGCGACGGATCTGTTCGGAGGGGACTTCGGAGGCTTCGGAGAGGATACGGGCGGCGAGTTGTTCGCTGCTCATTTCCAAGGAGAAGAAGCCCACGACGCCGCCTTCGACCGCGCCTTCATTGCCGTCATGGGTGCGGCCGCGGCGATAGGCTTTGGCGATGTTGAAGGCGATGTTGGTGGCGAGCGAGGTTTTCCCCATCGAGGGGCGCCCGGCGAGGATCAGGAGATCGGAGGGGTGGAGGCCGCCGAGTTTCCGGTCGAGGTCGATGAGGCCGGTGGAGATGCCGGCAAGGCCGCCGCCGCGCTGATAGGCGGCGTTGGCGGAGTTCACGGCTTCGGTCGTGGCGCGCAGGAAGGAGACGAAGCCGCGCTGGGCGACGCCCTGTTCGCCAAGCTTGTAGAGGTGCTGTTCGGCCTCGGTGATCTGTTCGCGGGGTTCGGAGGTGACGTCGACCTTGGCGGCCTTGGCGGCGATGTCGCGGCCAAGCGAGATGAGTTCGCGGCGGACGGCGAGGTCGTAGATCATCTGGGCGTAGTCGCGGGCGGCGAAGGAGGAGATCGCGGCACCGGCGAGGCGGACGAGATAGGCGGGACCGCCGAGTTCCTTGAGCCCGTCATCATCCTCGAAGAAGGGTTTGAGGGTGACGGGGGAGGCAAGCGCGTTCTTCTGGATGCGGGCGGCGGCCTTTTCATAGATCCGCTGATGGACGGGGTCATAGAAATGTTCGGCCTTCACGAGGGCGGCGATGCGGTCATAGACATCGTTGTTCGTGAGGATCGCGCCGAGGAGTTGCTGTTCAGCCTCGATATTGTGGGGAAGCGCCTCGGGTTCTGCTTGCGGCTGGGCGCTGGGCAGATTGGGGCGGAGGGTCGCGATTTCGGTCATGTCTGCCTCGGTTCATTGCTGCCGGGGTCGCATATGCCCCGGTTCGGCCTGCGGGAACAGGCGGGAACAACCCTGTGGATAAGCGCGGGCCGAGTCGCACGCGCGGGCGTCAGGTTACCACATCTTGCGGGCAATGTCCGGGCTCTGCCCAAAGGGGCGGGCGCTTCTCCGCCTGCGCGGGTGAGTCCTGCACAAAGCATCCACAGGGCCGCCCACAGGAAACTGCGCTGCCCCCTAGACCTTGGCGCGGGCGGCCTGCCAGGCGCGGGGATCGGTGAGGAAGACCTCCACCTCGGCCAGTGTTGCCGCGTCGAAGGCGGCAGAGGCGCGGGCCTCGGCCAGCACATCCCACCAAGTGCAGAGGTGGTGCAGGGCCACGCCGTGATCGGCGAGGCGCTGGGTCGTTTCGGGGAAGATGCCGTAGTAGAAGATGACGGCGGTATGGGCGCAGGTGGCACCCGTTTCGCGGATCGCATCGACGAAGGAGAGTTTCGATCCGCCGTCGGTTGTGAGATCCTCGACGAGGAGGACTCGCTGGCCTTCGGTCATCGCGCCTTCGATGCGGGCGTTGCGGCCATAGCCCTTGGGCTTTTTCCGGACATAGGTCATCGGCAGGGCGAGGCGTTCTGCCACCAGTGCCGCAAAGGGGATGCCTGCGGTTTCGCCGCCGGCGATGTTGTCGAAAGCCTCGAACCCGGCCTCGCGCATGATGGTGACGGCAAGGAAGTCCATCAGCGTGGCGCGGATGCGCGGATAGCTGATCAGCTTGCGGCAATCGATATAGGTGGGAGAGGGCAGGCCGGAGGCCAGCGTGAAGGGTGTCGCGGCGTTGAAGTGGACAGCCTTGATCTCCAGCAATGCGCGGGCGGTGAGGCGGGCGATTTCCTCTTTCGGCGGGAAGGCGGTGGGGATCATGGGCGGCTCCTGTCGGCGGGGAGAAGAATTTTCGCCGAAAATTCTTCGGCGCGGCGGTGGGGGCCAAGGGTCTTGGCGAAGGTTTTTCGGGGCGTCAGGCCTCCACGTGCCAATGCACGGGAAAGCCGGGATCGAAGACGGTGACGGGGCCTGCCTCGGTGAGGATCTTGGCGGGCCATTGGGCGGGGGCTCCCTTGGTGAGGGTGATGCTGTCCGTATTGGGCGGCAGGCCGTAGAAGCGCGGGCCGTTCAGGCTGCTGAAAGCCTCGAGCCGGTCGAGCGCGCCTTCCTCCTCGAAGACATGGGCGAGGAGCTGCATCGTGTTCGTTGCGGTGAAGCAGCCCGCGCAGCCGCAGGCGTGTTCCTTCAGCGCGTCGACATGCGGCGCGCTGTCCGTGCCGAGGAAGAAGCGGGGATCGCCCGAGGTGGCGGCGGCGCGGAGCGCGAGGCGGTGCTTTTCCCGCTTTGCCACCGGGAGGCAGTAGTAATGCGGCTTGATCCCTCCCGCGAGGATGTGGTTGCGGTTGATGATCAGGTGATGCGTGGTGATCGTGGCACCGAGGTTGTCGCCGCCCGCGCGGGCATAGGCCACGCCCTCCTCGGTGGTGATATGTTCCATCACCACGCGCAGGCCGGGGATGCGGCGGCGCAGGGGATCGAGGACGGTGTCGATGAAGACGGCCTCGCGGTCGAAGATGTCCACCTCATGTGCCGTCACCTCGCCATGGACGCAAAGGGGCAGGCCGATTTCTGCCATGCGTTCCAGGACGGGGATCACCTTCTCGATGTCGCGCACGCCGGAATGGGAATTGGTGGTGGCCCCGGCGGGGTAGAGCTTCACCGCGGTAACGATGCCTTCCGCATGGGCAGCGGCGACGTCGTCGGGATCGGTGCCCTCGGTCAGGTAGAGTGTCATCAGGGGCTGGAAGTGCATGCCTTCGGGCAGGGCCGCGAGGATGCGGTCGCGGTAGGCTGCGGCCTGCGCGCCCGTCACGACCGGGGGCACGAGATTCGGCATGATGATGGCGCGGGCGAAGTGGCGCGCGCTTTCGGGCAGAACGCCCTTCAGCATCGCGCCGTCGCGCAGATGGAGGTGCCAGTCATCGGGGCGGCGGAGGGTAATGCGCTGGGTCATGGTCTCGCGCCTAGCGCAAATGCCGCGCGCTTTCCAGTGCGCAGTGATCCCGGTTTGCGATGTCGGCTGCCGTCAGTCCCGAAGCAAGGGGGCGGGTGCGGCCTCTGCCGCCTCGCCTTCGGACGGGAGAGAGGAGGGCAGGCCGAGTTGCGCCTCGAGTTCCACGAGTTTGCGCCGGAAGCGGGGGCCACCAAGACGGCTGACGACCGACTTGCAGATCATCAGCGAAAGCCGCGGCCGCCGGGCGAGTTCGGTCTTGCGCAGCAGTCCCTTGAGATAGGGGGAGAAGCGGCGGCGGGTGCGCCAGAGCCTCGCGAAGAGGATGCGGTCGAGCCGGTTCTCGCAGGCCGCAGTCAGCAGCGAGGGCAGGAGGTCCATGTGTTCGATCCCGGTTTCGACCGAATCGCCGAAGTGGCGTGCAGGCAAGGGGGTGACCCAGTCCGCCCGGAACAGGGCTGCATGCATCGCGTTCTCGGGATATTGCGGATCGTAGAGGACGAAGACGCGGGCCGCGCCTTCTGTCATGTCGGGGGCATAGCCGTAGCGGCTTGTGAAATCGAGGCGACGCTTTGAGGCGGTGCGGCTGTCCCATCCCGTCACGGCGGGGTCGAGCGTCGCGCGCGGGCTGACGGCAAGGACCGTCGCGCCGGGGGCGCAGACGCAATAGGCGCAGGCCGCATAGCCGCCATCGCCTGCGCCGTAGAACAGGACGCGGTCGAAATCCTCGAAGAAGGCGTCATCGACGAGACGGTCGAAATAGCCCCAGACGGCGGGATCGCGGAACCACGTCTCGCCATCGCAGATGATCGTCAGATGCGACCAGCCGTTCGCCTTGGCCACGTCATGGCCAAGGGGCATCTGCCCCTTTCGTGCCAGAATTCGATCCAGCGATTCGAAGGACACGAGGAGGATGGGACCGTCGTCATGGAAATAGGCGAAGTGGTTCTTGCCAAGCGATTCGAAATACCCTTCCTCGGCACAGAGTTCGTCGATGTGCTGCATCCATGCCGTCCGGTCCAGCCTGGGCTGGGCCGAAGGTGCCGCGGCCTCGCTGCGGTCGGTCTCTGACAGGTCGCCATCGGCGGTGTCGGTCATCGTCGGATGTGCCTTCTGCTCGGTTCGGTCGCGGGCTGGTTCCGGACTCGGGTCTGATGATGCGCCCTGTTTATCGGAGGGTCGGGGCAAGTTTATGGCAAATCCTGAGCCGATAAGGGCAATTGCAGAGCTTTTGGCGGGAATCTGCCAAGGGCGGCGGATCAGCCCCGGGGCAGGGCATGGGTCCAGATCGCGCGGGCCTCGGCGGCGGTCAGGGCGCGGGTCGGTGGGGTCATCATGAGGCGGCCGAAGAGGGCGCGGAAGGCTTCGTCCTGCATGAGGTGAAGGAAGCGCGCGCGGCGCCAGTCCAGCGCCCTGCCGTGCAGCGAGGCGAGGATGCCGTCGCCATGCAGGCTGTCGCGCAGGGGACGGCTGTCCAGCGCGAGGATCGAACGGTCCTCGACATCGCAGAGGTTCCGATCCACCCAATAGCCAAGGTCGAAGGCCGAGGCGTCGCGGTTGGCGCGGCCGCGATCGGCCTTGACCAGATAGCCCTCCATGCTGCCGAGCGCGTAGTGATTGAGCTGGGCAAGTGCATAGTTCGGCTGCCCGAGCGGCGAGAAGATCCGCGGCGGCCCGCCGGGAAGGGAGCGGCCTGCGCTGTCGAACCAGCGCTGCCTGTCGGTGACTTGTCCCTTGGGCCGGTGCACGCCCGGTTGCCCGAAGCGGCCGTCGTTGCGGTAGAGCGTCTTGAACATGACCGCCCGCCATGGCCATTCCAGTGGGTCCGGCGCGGCGCGGGTGAAGGTTTCCGTGACCGCACGGTCGGTCAGGCCCACCACGCCCGCATTGCCGAACATGCGCCATGTCAGGGTGATGGCATCCGCAGCGGGCAGGGCGGCGAGAAGAGCGGGGATGGTGCGGTCGCCTGTGTGGATGTTGACGAATTCGTCTATGTCGAGCGTCAGGACCCAGTCGGCGGCCTTGGTCAGCGGATGCGCTGCGGCCAGCCGCAGCGCCTGCCATTGCGGCCCCTTCTCATGCGGGCCGTCATTCCTGACATGGGTCAGCCAGCCCATTTCCTGCAGCCGGTCCAGCATCAGATCGGTCCCGTCGGTGCAGTCGTTGGAGAAGGCCAGCACGTCGGTGATGCCCGCTGCGCGATGATGGGCCAGCCATTCCAGAAGGAAGCTGCCCTCGTTACGCACCGTCAGGATCGCCAATACACGCATGGGCCAAGGGTTGGCATGCGACGGCGCGCCTTGCAAGCCTGGGCTCTCTCCCCCCTCCATTGGTCGCATGCGCGCCTCTGGCGGCTTGACCCCCCATCGGGGCGGGGCCAAGCATGGGCGGCATCCGCAAGGAGGGGGAGAGGCCCGTGCAAAGATTGCCAGCATCCATAGACGAGGTGATGACACTGCTTTCCGGCGAAGGCTATGTCGCCTCGCGCGCGCTGGCGACGGTGGTCTTCCTGTCATTGCGGCTGGGCCGGCCCCTGTTCCTTGAAGGGGAGGCGGGCGTGGGCAAGACCGAGATCGCCAAGGTGCTGGCCGCAGCGCTGGGCCGAAGGCTGATCCGGCTGCAATGCCACGAGGGGCTGGATGCCGCCTCTGCCGTCTATGAATGGAATTTCGCCGCGCAGATGATCGCCATCCGCACGGCCGAGGCCGGGGGCGGCGCGGATCGCGACGCGCTGCGGGCGGAACTGTTCACCGAGGACTATCTGGTGGAGCGCCCCCTTCTGGCCGCGATGCGCCCGCAGCCCGGTGGCGCGCCGGTCCTGCTGATCGATGAACTCGACCGAACCGATGAACCCTTCGAGGCCTTCCTTCTGGAGGCTCTTTCGGATTTCCAGGTGACGATCCCGGAACTGGGCACGGTGAAGGCCCCCGAGCCGCCGATCGTGATCCTCACCTCGAACCGCACGCGCGAGGTGCATGACGCGCTGAAACGGCGCTGCCTCTATCACTGGGTGGATTATCCGGGCTTCGAGCGGGAGTTGGAGATCCTGAGCGCGCGCGCGCCCGAGGCCTCGGCCGCGCTGAGCCGCGAGGTGGTGGCCTTCGTGCAGCGCCTGCGGTCGGAGGACCTGTTCAAGAAGCCGGGCGTGGCGGAAACCATCGACTGGTGCAAATGCCTCTTGGCGCTGGATGTGATCCAGCTTTCGCCCGAAGTCATCGCCGATACTCTGGGCGCGATCCTGAAGTATCAGGATGATATCCAGAAGCTGCAGGGCTCTGAAGCGAAGAAGCTTCTGGACGAGGTGAAGAAGGGGTTGGTCTTCACGTGACGCCTGTCCTTCGTCTCGGTCCAAATACCCAAAATGCGACGCCTGCCCGATGCGGGCTGCCGGGTCTCTGGAGTGTCGGGGGGTGCGGGGGGCGCAATGCCCCCCGCCCCGGTCAGGTCAGGGCGTGACGATGGAGGCCCCTGCGCTGCCCGAGAATGGCAAGCTTGCGCATAACATCGCGCATTTCGCCCGCGCGCTGCGCCGGGCGGGGCTGCCCATCGGGCCGGGGCGGGTGATCGATGCGATCCGGGCGGTGGAGGCGGCGGGGTTCACCGAGAAGGTGGATTTCTTCTGGACGCTGCATGCCTGTTTCGTCAGCCGACCCGAGCAGCGCGCGGTCTTCGAACAGGTCTTCCGCCTTTACTGGCGCGATCCGCAATTCCTTGAACACATGATGACCCTTCTGCTGCCCGCTGTGCGTGGGGTGCAGGAGGAGCGCCTTGCCGATGCCGCCGAGAAGCGGGCGGCGGAGGCTTTGTTGGACGGGCGGGAGGTGGATCTGCCCGAACGCGAAGAGGCCCGGCGCGAGGAAGAGACGCAGATCGAGATCGATGCCTCGGCAACCATGTCGCATGAGGAGCGGCTGAAGACGCTGGATTTCGAACAGATGAGCATGGCGGAAGTGGCAGAGGCCAAGCGCATGCTGGCCCGGCTGGCCCTGCCGGTGCGCCCGCTGGTGACGCGTCGGATGGTGGCCGATCTGGCGGGACGGCGGATCGATGCGCGGCGCACGCTGCGCGCGGCGCTGCGGCAGGGGGGCGAAGTCACGCGCCTGATGCGGCGCGCGCCGGGGGAGCGGTGGCCGAATCTCGTGGTGCTTTGCGACATCTCCGGATCGATGAGCCAGTATTCCCGGCTGGTGCTGCATTTCGTCCATGCGGTGGCGAACCGGAAGGGGCAGGGCTGGGCGCGGGTGCATGCCTTCACATTCGGCACGCGGTTGACCAACATCACCCGCCATCTGCGCAACCGCGATGTGGATGCGGCGCTCAAGGCGGCGGGTGCCGAGGCGCAGGACTGGTCGGGCGGGACGCGGATCGGGGCCTGCCTGCGCGCCTTCAACCGCGACTGGTCGCGGCGGGTGCTGGGGCAGGGGGCGGTGGTCCTTCTGATCACCGACGGGCTTGACCGGGACGACAGCGGCGCATTGGCGGCCGAGATGGAGCGGCTGCATCTGTCCTGCCGCAGGTTGATCTGGCTGAACCCCCTGCTGCGCTGGGATGGGTTCGCGCCGAAGGCCATGGGGATACGGGCGATGCTGCCGCATGTG
>Ga0209278_1001316_pt1 | contig 15424 bp, 16 predicted proteins | sample JI81BgreenDNA_FD_187504 | JGI IMG/M metagenome (GOLD analysis project Ga0209278, IMG submission 187504) | Wastewater effluent complex algal communities from Wisconsin, to seasonally profile nutrient transformation and Carbon sequestration -... | ecosystem: Engineered > WWTP > Effluent > Algae... | reverse complement strand
CACCCAGACGTCCGCCGTGAAGGCGCGCAGGATGGCGTAGAAGGGCAGGAAGTACCATTCCGGCACGATATGCGCGGGCGTCGCCAGCGGGTTCGCCTCGATATAGTTATCAGGGTGGCCCAGATAGTTCGGCATGAAGCCCACGATGGCGAAGAACACCGCAAGGATGATCGCCAGCGCGAAGAGGTCCTTGATCACGTAATAGGGCCAGAAGGGAACCGTGTCCTTCGCGGCCTCTTCCTTGGACCCGCGGCGCACTTCGACGCCGGTCGGGTTGTTGTTGCCCGTGGTGTGGAAGGCCCAGATGTGGACCGCGACAAGACCCGCGATCACGAAGGGCAGCAGGTAGTGGAGCGAGAAGAAGCGGTTCAGCGTGGCGTTGTCCACCGCAGGCCCGCCCAGCAGCCAGGTCTGGATTGCACCGCCCACGCCGGGGATGGCCCCGAACAGGCCGGTGATCACGGTCGCGCCCCAGAAGGACATCTGACCCCAGGGCAGAACATAGCCCATGAAGGCCGTCGCCATCATTAGCAGGTAGATCAGCATGCCGATGATCCAGGTCACTTCGCGCGGGGCCTTGTAGGACCCGTAGTAGAGACCGCGGAAGATGTGCAGATAGACCGCGATGAAGAACAGCGATGCGCCGTTCTGGTGCAGATAGCGGATCATGTAGCCGCCGTTCACGTTGCGCATGATGTGTTCGACCGACGCGAAGGCATAGTCGACATGCGGCGTGTAATGCATCACCAAGATGATGCCCGTGACGATCTGCAGCGCAAGGCAGAAGGTCAGGATGATCCCCCAGATCCACATCCAGTTCAGGTTCTTGGGCGTGGGGATCATGATCGTGTCGTAAAGCATACCGACGATCGGCAGGCGCTTGTGCAGCCACTTCTCGCCAGCGCTCTTGGGTTCGTAATGGTCGTGCGGAATTCCGGCCATCTGTCTGTTCCTTACCCGAGCTTGATCGTGGTTTCGTCTTCGAAGGCTGCAACCGGCACCGGCAGGTTGCGCGGCGCGGGCCCTTTGCGGATGCGGCCCGACGTGTCGTAATGCGACCCGTGGCAGGGGCAGAACCAGCCGCCGAATTCACCGGCGCCATCGCCCAGCGGCACGCAGCCCAGATGGGTGCAGACACCCATCATCACCAGCCATTCGCCCGCCTCGTCCAGCGTGCGGTTTTCATCCGCGGCGTCGGAGCCCGGCTTGTTGGCATTGTCCGACAGCGGATCGACCAGATCGGTCAAGGCCACGGCGCGCGCCGCCTCGATCTCTTCCGGGGTGCGGCGGCGGATGAAGACGGGCTTGCCCAGCCACTTCACCGTCAATTGCGTGCCGACCTCGACGCCCGACACGTCGACGAAGATCGACGACAGCGCCTGAACATCGGCCGAGGGGTTCATCTGGTTGATCAGCGGCCAGACAGCGGCGCCCGTGGCAACCGCCCCGGCCCCTGCCGTCGCGTAATACAGGAAATCCCGCCGGGTACCTGCGTTGTCGTCAGCGTGGGACACGAGATCTTCTCCCTTCCAAGGGCGCGGATGTGCCGCGACCCATAAATGGTGGGGCCGCGGTTTCCCGCAGCCTTGCCGGGCGGCTTTTAGACAAGGCGCGCCTGATCGTCCAGCGGACAAACGGGCGCAGACCGGGCCAAAGCCTGCGGAAATTCGTCTCCTGTGGCCGGGCGGGCGCGCCTGCGGGCCCAACCGCCCGCCACAGGTCACCGTGCAGATGATGGAACGGCGCCCGTCCCGCTCAACCCCCTGCGACAAGTCGTAGCGCAAAGCCCGCGAACAGGACCCCCGCCACCGCCTGCAAAACCCATCCCGCCCGCAGATAGAAGCGCAGCGCCGGCGCAGTGGAAAAGAGAATCATGTAGATCGCGTGAATCGAAAACGAAAGAAGGCACGCCCCCGCGCAAAGCAGCGCCACATCCCCCGCCCGCGCCTGCGCCACGGGGAACATCCCCATCACCGCCAGCCAACTCGTCAGCGCCTTGGGATTGACCGCGATCACCGCCAGCGCGCGCCGGAACCCCGCAGCGAATCCCACGCCCCGCCGCCCTTCGGGCAGGGCCATCCCCCGCGCGCGATACCCCGCAAGCGCCGCCCGCAGATAGCGCAGCGCAAACATCAGCAAAAGCCCCACCGCCATCCAGCGCAGCGCCTCTGCCGCCCAGGGAACCACCGCGACCACCGCCGACAGGCCCAGCAGCATCGACAGGCACCACAGCCCGATTCCCAGCCCCACCCCGCAGGCCGATCCGAACCCCGCCCGCCGCCCCGATCCCATGGCCAGCGCGATGGTGTTCAACACATTCGGCCCGGGCGATGCGATGTTGGCGGCCAGGAACAGCCAGACCGTGACAAAGGCAGTCAGCGGCAGCGTCATCTCAGGCGGGCAGCGTCGCCATCATCGAGGGCCGGGCTGCGAAATGGTCATACCAGGCCGCCAGATGCGGCCGCCCCGCCCGCCATCCGCGCGCCCCGTGGCGGAAATCCAGATAGCCCAGCGCGCAGCCCACCGCGATCTGGCCCGCATCCAGTGGCCCCTCCAGATGTGCCATCCACCGCGTCTCCAGCGCGTCCAGCGCCCTGTCCACCTTGGCCCATTGCCCTTCGACCCAGGGCGCGAAGCGTAACTCCTCAGGCCGCAGCCGCCCCTCATAGACCATCAGCAGCGCCGCATCGAGGATGCCGTCCCCCGTCGCCTCCACAGTCAGCGTGTCCCACTGCTTTGCGCCCTCGGGGTAAAGCCCCGCCCCCGCCCCGTCCCTTGCCCGCGCATCCAGATAGCGGCAGATCACCCGGCTGTCATAAAGCGCAGGCCCGTCCGTCCGCTCCAGCGCCGGCACCTTGCCAAGGGGGTTGGCTTCCAGCGGTGCGGTCCCCGGATCGACCGGGCTGCCCGACCCGGTCACCAGCTCCACCTCGGCCAGTTGCCCCGTCTCGTGCAGCAGGACCATGACCTTGCGGACATAGGGCGAGGTCGGCGAGAAATAGAGGCGCATGTCATGGGCTCCGTCGGTTTTGCCCCGACCCTAGGCGCAGCAAAGGCCGCCGGAAAGCGGTTTGTGACACAGGAAACCGCGCCGGAATTTGACGCAAATTCCGGTCCCCACTCGCTGCTCCGCCCGGACCCGATTTCTGCGTGCAGAAATCGCCGCGAAATCTGCGTCAGATTTCGCTTCCTCGGGCAGGCAAGGCCGCTTCCCTCACCCCACCGCCCGCATCAGGGCCCCGATCTCCGCCGCCAGCCCGCCCTGCGCCTCCAGCGCCGCGATCACCCCCGCCCGCGCGTCCGCCGTCTTGTTCTGGCCGAGCTTCCACGTCCCCTGCACCTCCGAGACCTCAAGGCGAAAGGGCAGGATGCCCCGCATCATCCGCTCCATCACGCCTTCGCCCATCTTGTGCTTGGTCCATGGTCGCTTCCCTGCGATCCGCCCTTCGAACTCGGCCGAAAGGGCATCCACCTGCGGCTCCAGCCCCTCGGGTTCCATCGGCGACAGCACGCCCCGCAGATGCACCGCCACATAATTCCACGTCGGCACCTGATCCGGCACTCCGTACCAGTCCGGCGAGACATAGGCATCCGGCCCCTGCACGGCCAGCAGGGCAGGGGCGGGCAACCCCGCCCGTGCAATGGCGTTCGATCGAGCCAGATGCACCTCCACCACCCGCGCTCCTGCCATCACGAAGGGCACATGCGCGGCAATCGGCCCCTCTGGCCCGTTGATGCACAGCATACCGAACCCCCGCGCGGCGGCGAAACGCAGATTCTCCTCCTCGGCTGTTCCCCTGAAGGCGGGATTTGGATGCATGGCCTGCCCCTCCGACCGATTCGTGCAAGTTAGGTAAACGTGAACGCACAGCCCGAAGCGTGCTGACGGTTTGCGGTACAGATTCCGGCACAGGTTACGGCACAGCCGTTTTCGGCCCTATGTCCAGATTAACCCAGCGTTCCCGGCCACTTGGCACGCGGCAAAACAAAAGGCCGCCCAATGGGCGGCCCTGTCCTCCGGTTTCCCGGAAAAGATCAGCCCTGACGGGCCTTGTACCGCTTCTGCGTCTTGTTGATCACATAGACGCGGCCCTTGCGGCGCACGACCTGGCAATCGCGATGACGCGTCTTGAGCGAGCGGAGCGAGTTCGCAACCTTCATCGTTCTTCTCCCATTCGCGGCGCGCAGCGCCTTGAAATCCTTGATGTTTCCCTTGCAGGAAACGGCGAAATGGTGGGCGGTACTGGGATCGAACCAGTGGCCACTACGATGTCAACGTAGTGCTCTACCGCTGAGCTAACCGCCCACGTTCCTTCACATTTCCGCCCGATATCAAAGCAATAAGACGCGGGCGGGTCCGCGTTGGTCGTGGGGTCTATAAAAGGAGTCGCCCCGGGGTTCAAGGGGTTTTGGCAACGGAAAAAACACGGCTATATCTGGCACATGCAAAGCGACGCCTTCACCCTGCACCTTCCCCGCCGCCGCTCCACCCCGGTGGTATTCTCGTCGCCCCATTCCGGGGCAGACTACCCGCAAACCTTTGTTTCGCAAAGCCTTCTGGATCGTCACGCGATCCGGTCCTCGGAAGATGCCTTCGTCGACCAACTGTTTTCCGCCGCCCCCTCGCACGGCGCGCCCCTCCTCGCCGCGCGGATGCCCCGCGCCTATATCGACCTCAACCGCGCCGCCGACGAACTCGACCCCGCCGTGATCGAAGGCATCGACCGCGCTCCCCACAACCCCCGCGTCTCCTCCGGCCTTGGCGTCATCCCCCGCGTGGTGGCAGGCGGCCGCGCCATCTATCGTGGCAAACTCCCTCGGGGAGAGGCCGAAGCCCGCATCCGGCAGGTCTGGCATCCCTATCATGCCGCGCTGAAAACCCTTCTGGATGAAAGCCTTGCACAATTCGGGGAGGCTGTCCTGATCGATTGCCACTCTATGCCGCACGAGGCGATCGAGGCGCATTCCCGCCCCGGCCACCCCCGCCCCGACGTGGTGCTGGGCGACCGTTTCGGCGCCGCCGCCTCCCGCGAAGTGGTGGAGCGCATCGAAACCGCCTTCGCCGCCGCGGGCCTCCGCACCGCCCGGAACGCCCCCTTCGCCGGGGCCTATATCGCGCAGGCCTACGGTCGCCCCTCGCGCAACCAGCATGTCGTGCAGATCGAGATCGACCGCGCTCTCTACATGGACGAGGCGCGAATCGAACCTCGCGCCGATTTCCAAGAATTCCAAAGGCTTATGACCGGCATCATCGCCCGCATCGCCACCCCGCCCGAAGGCCGCATGCCGCTTGCGGCGGAATGATCACCGCAAGGCGCGGCCCTTGATGATGGCATCCTTGCCGAATCTTGCCCGGATAGCATCTGCCGCCCGCTCCGCCTTCGCGCGCTTCCCGGCGTCCGGGTCCAGCAGGTCCCCCGACCGATCCGCCTGATCCTCATCGACCAGATCCGCGATCCCCACCCCGATAAGGCGGAATGGCCCTTTGGTACCGGACTGGTCGAACAAGTCCCGTGCCGCACGATAGATCCGGTCGGCGATCTGCGTCGCGTCCCCCAACCCGTGCCGCCGCGTAGCCGTCTGGAAATCCCCGCGTTTCAGCTTCAAAACCACCGTCCGCCCCGCCAGCCCCTTGGCCTTCGCGCGGTCCGACACCTGCTCTGCCAGTCGCCAGATATGCCCGTCCAGCAGGTCCGCATCCCCGGTATCCTCGTTGAACGTCGTCTCCTTGCTGATCGACTTCGGCCTCTCATCCCGGCTCACCCGCCGCTGGTCCAGCCCCCTTGCCAGATGCCAAAGCCGGTCTCCCATGCTGCCGAACCGCGCCACCAGATCGACCCGCTCCCAGCGCAGCAGGTCCGCAATCGTCCGTATTCCCGCCGCCTCCAGCGCCGCCTGCGTCGCCGTCCCCACCCCCCAGATGATCCGCACGGGCTTTGGCGTCAGGAACCCTTGCGTCTCCGCCCGCCCGATCACCGAAAACCCCTTCGGCTTGTCGAGGTCAGACGCAATCTTCGCCAGAAACTTGTTGTGGCTCAGCCCGATGGACCCCGTCAGCCCCAGCTCCACCTCCATCCGCCGCACCAGCCGCGCCAGCATCACGGCAGGCGGCGCCCCATGCAGCCGCGCCGTCCCCGACAGGTCCATGAACGCCTCGTCCAGCGACAGGGGTTCGATGTCGGGCGTCAACTCCTCCATCATCGCCCGTATCTTCCGGCTTTCCGCCACATAGACCGACATGCGCGGCTTCACGACCACCGCGTCGGGACACAGTTTCAACGCCTGAAACATCGGCATCGCCGACCGCACGCCGGAGATTCGCGCAATATAACAGCAGGTTGACACGACCCCCCGCGTCCCGCCCCCAACGATTACGGCCTTGTCCCGCAACTCCGGATTGTCGCGCTTCTCGACGCTCGCATAGAAGGCATCGCAATCCATATGCGCGATGGACAGATCGAAAAGCTCCGCATGCGCCAGCACGCGCGGGCTGCGACAGGCGGGGCAGCGGGCACCGCCATCGAAGGTGGTCAGGCAATCACGGCAAAGCGCAGGCATGGCACGACCTTATCAGCACCGCCACGGCTCCGGCAGCCCCTTTGAATCTTGCGTCCGCATACCCAAATGCACCATCCTGCGTGCGATTTCCTGAACGGAGTGCCCTTATGATCGAACCCATTCTCGGCGGGAACGCGGTTTTCCTCGCCATCGCCGTTTTCATCATCCTCTGCATCTTCCTCGGCGTCCGCATCGTGCCGCAGTCGGAAAAGCACGTCGTCGAACGCTTCGGCCGCCTGCGCGCCGTCCTCGGGCCGGGGATCAACTTCGTCGTTCCCTTCCTCGACCGCGTGCCGCACAAGATTTCCATCCTCGAACGGCAACTCCCCAACGCGTCGCAGGACGCCATCACCGCCGACAACGTGCTGGTAAAGGTCGAAACCTCCGTCTTCTACCGCATCACCGAACCGGAAAAGACGGTGTACCGCATCCGCGACGTCGATGCCGCCATCGCCACCACCGTGGCAGGCATCGTCCGCAGCGAAATCGGTAAGCTCGAACTCGACCAGGTCCAATCCGGCCGCGCGCAACTCATCGAACGCGTCCGTGAACAGGTCCGCATGATGGTCGATGATTGGGGGGTGGAAGTCACCCGCGCCGAAATCCTTGACGTCAACCTCGATGACGCCACCCGCGCAGCGATGCTGCAACAGCTCAACGCCGAACGCGCCCGCCGCGCGCAGGTGATGGAGGCCGAGGGGAAAAAGCGCGCCGTCGAACTCGCCGCCGATGCCGACCTCTACGCCGCCGAACAGGCTGCCAAGGCCAAGCGCATCACCGCGGATGCCGAGGCCTATGCGACCGGCGTGATCGCAGGCGCCATCACGGCGAACGGGTTGGAGGCCGCGCAATACCAGATTGCCATGAAGCAGGTGGAAGCACTGGCCCAAGTCGCAGTAGGCGAGGGCAAGCAGACAATCCTTCTGCCCGCCAACGCGATGGACGCCTTCTCCGACGCCTTCAAGCTGCTGCGGGGTAAGGGCTGATGTGGTGGTCCATCTGGTGGGTCTGGGTCGTCGCGGGCTTCCTGATCGGCGGGTTGGAGATTTTGGCGCCGGGTTACATCTTCCTCGGCTTCGCCATCGGCGCGGTGACGACGGGGGTATTCCTCGGCCTAGGCATCCTGTCCGGCGGGCCTGCTTTCCTGCTCCTGACCTTCGCCCTCAGCTCGCTCGTCGCGTGGTTCGCGCTGCGCAGGACGATGGGCGTCAGGGACAATCAGGTGAAGGTCTGGGACCGCGATATCAATGATAACTGAGGCCAAATGAGTGGGGGCTTTGTCGGGGCCAAGGCCGCGCTCTTCTGCGGCGCCGCGCTCCTGACCTGCCTGCGCGACACACACCCCGGCCTCCCCTGGCCGGGGATGTGGGACCTTCCGGGCGGTGGCCGCGAGGGCGACGAATCCCCCAAAACCTGCCTACTCCGCGAACTGTTTGAGGAATTCGGTCTCCGCCTCCCGCCCGACCGCCTGACATGGCGCATCGAACTCCCATCCATGACCGACCGGTCACGCCCGTCGCATTTCTTCGCCGGAACCATCACGCGCGCCGAAATCGCCGCCATCCGCTTCGGCGACGAAGGGCAGGGTTGGGCGCTCATGCCCACCGCCGATTTCCTGAACCATTCCCACGTGATACCGGAAATGCAGCGCCGCGCGCGCCTAGCCCTTACCGCTTTGGCAATTCCGCAATGACCGCCCGCGCCGCCGCCGCAGGGTCCGCTGCCTGCCAGATCGGCCGCCCTACGACGATGTGATCCGCCCCGTCCGCAATCGCCTGATGCGGCGTCGCGATCCGCTTCTGATCCCCCGCGGCCGCACCCGCAGGCCGTACCCCCGGCGTCACGATCAACCGACCCTTTGCCTGCGGTAGCGCCCGGATCATCGCCGCCTCCTGAGGCGAGGCGATCACCCCATCCGCCCCCGCCTCCAACGCCCGCGCCGCGCGTTCCAGCGTGATATCATGGATATCGCCGGGCTTGATCAGGTTGGCATCCAGATCTGCCCTGTCATTCGACGTCAGCACCGTCACTGCCATGATCTTCAACCCCGTCCCGGCCTTCCCCTCGGCCGCCGCGCGCACCACCTGCGGATCGCCATGCACCGTAAGCAGGTCCAGATCGTACCGCGCGATCCCCCGTACCGCCGCCTCGATCGTCGCGCCGATGTCGAAAAGCTTCAGGTCGAGAAAGACCTTCTTGCCCAATTCGCCCTTCAATTCATTGGCCAGCGCCAACCCGCCGCCCGTCAGCATCCCCAGCCCGATCTTGTAGAACGACGCCGCATCTCCGATGCGCTGCACGAGGTCCAGCCCCTGCACCACGTTCGGCACATCTAGCGCCACGATCAGACGGTCATCCGACATTCCCGAAACCCCCAAGCAAAGCCGCCGCCAGATGATCCCCACGGGCGGGGCTGTCAAGCCGCACGAAGCCCGCTAATCTCGCCGCAAAGCACAAGGGGCTGGCATGATCCTCTGTTTCGACATCGGCGGCACGCGGATCAAGGCCGCAACCTCCACCGCAGGCACCCTCACCCGCCTTGGCGACACGCCCACGCCGACCCACGACTTCGCCGCCTTCACTGCCGCCATCGCCCGCTTCGCCGAAGGCATAGCGCCAAAGGCCATCGCCATCTCCATCGCCGGGGTCGTCGACCCCGACACTCAAGAACTCCGGGTCGCCAACATCCCCTGCGCCGATGGCCGCCGCCTCGGCCCCGAACTCTCCGCCGCGCTGGGCCTGCCCGTCCTCGTCCTCAACGACGCCGACTGCTTCGCAATGGCCGAAACCTCCCAAGGCGCGGGGCAGGGCCATCGCAACGTCTTCGGCATCATCCTCGGCACTGGCGTCGGGGGCGGGTTGGTCATCGACGGCAAGCTTGTCTCCGGCCCCGGAGGCTTTGCGGGCGAATGGGGCCACGGCCCCGTGGCGAAAACGCAGGTCGAAGGCGTCACCCTGCCGGAATTCCCCTGCGGCTGCGGCCTGACCGGCTGCATCGACGCCGTCTGCTCCGCGCGCGGGATGGAAAAACTCCACCTCACTCTTCACGGCACCACGGCAACCGCCGAATCCATCCTTGCCGACTGGCAATCCGGCGACCCCCACGCCACCCGGACCGTAAACATCTGGCGCGCTATCCTCGCCCCGCCGCTCGCCATGATCCTCAACACCGTCGGAGCTTCCATCGTCCCCGTCGGCGGCGGCCTCTCCAACGTCCCCGCCCTCATCTCCCACCTCGACGAAGCCGTCCGCGCGATGATCCTGCGGAAAACCGACCGCCCCCTCGTCACCCCCGCCCTTTGCACCATCGAACCGGGTCTCATCGGAGCCGCCGCCGCAGCCGAGGCCGCCTTTGCCTGACATCCTCCTCGAAATCTGCGTCGAGGATGCCTCCGGCCTCCAATCCGCCATCGCAGGCGGGGCAGGGCGCATCGAACTCTGCTCCGCCCTTGCGCTGGGCGGCCTGACCCCCTCGCCGGGATTGATGGCCGAGGCCGCACGCTCCCCCATCCCCGTCATGGCCATGATCCGCCCCCGCGCAGGCGGTTTCGTCTGGTCCACCGAAGACCTCCGCCAGATGAAGGCCGACATCGCCGCCGCCCGCAACGCAGGCCTTGCGGGCGTCGTCCTCGGCGCATCGCGCCCCGATGGGCGGCTGGACGAATGGATGCTCACCACTCTGCTGAACGAAGCCCAAGGCATGGACACCACCCTCCACCGCTGCTTCGACCTGACGCCCGACAAGCCGCAGGCGCTGGAAACCGCCATCCAGCTTGGCTTCCGCCGCATCCTCACCTCCGGCGGCGCGCTCTCTGCCCCCGAAGGTGCCGACACCCTGCAAAGCCTGTTCACACAGGCGCAGCACCGCATCACCACCATGCCCGGCGCGGGCATCCGCCCCGAAACCCTGCCCGCCCTGCGCCATCTGCCCTTGCGCGAAATCCATGCCTCCTGTTCCATGCCGCAACCGGAGGATGCCGCCGTAACCACCCTTGGCTTCGGCCCGCCCGAACGGCGCGTCACCTCGGAACCCGCTATCCGCGCGCTGAAAACCGCGCTGGCCCATATGTGAGTGAGGAATACCGTGCAGATCACCGTGACCTATGACCGCCCCGATGAAGGCCCCCGCTCCGGCCCCGTGCAGGTCGGCTGGTTCCTCGCCTCTGACAAGGGCGCGGTGCTCTACGACCCGCCCGAACGCCTCGTCTCCCGTCAGGTCAGCCGCGTGCATGCGAAAAGCGCCAGCCGCTGCCCTGCGGTGATCCAGATGGAGAGCCGCTACTTCGTCATCAAATGCCCCTTCGACCTGCACATCGGCTTTTCCCGCGACGACAAGGGCAAGGCCGTGCTGGTCAACCGCGCTGGAACCGCGTCACCCATCCGGTCGAACAAGTTGAACGAGGTCCTGACCCTCGTGTCCGAGGTCGAATGGCGCTACCCCGACCGCCCGACCGTGCAACTGCACCTGCCCTATACCTTCATCGCCGACGAACCCGTCTGGATGACGCAGGTCGGCACCTTCGCGCATTACCGCAAGGACCCGCTCCCCGGCACGATCTTCGGCGGCCGCTTCCAACTGAACCTCTGGCCGCGCCCCATCATGTGGGCCTTCGAATGGCACGAACCCGAAAAGGACCTCATCCTAAAACGGGGCGAACCGCTCTTCTACTGCCAGTTCGAACACGAAGGCCCCGACCGTCCGGTGCAGATGGTGGAGGCCGACAAGACCCCCGAACTCACCGCCTACATGGAACAGATTTCCGGCGTCGTGAATTACGTGAACCAGACCTTCAGCCTGATGAAGGATGCCGAACGCCTGCGGCCCAAGAAGCTCCTGAAACCCAAGGATCGCGCGTGAAATCGCATATCTCCATCTGGACCATGGCCGAAGGCCGTGCCCGCACCCTGTTGACGGTCGAAGACCGGATCGAGGCACCGAACTGGTATCCCTCTGGCGACGCGCTCTTGGTGAATGGCGGCGGGCGGCTCTTCCGCGTCCCGCTGGACAAGCCGGCGCTGCAACCGATCGACACTGGCTTTGCCGACCGCTGCAACAATGACCACGGCATCAGCCCGGATGGCAGCACCATCATCCTGTCCAATCATCGGGGCAGGGGGTCGGAAATGTTCATGATCCCCGCCAGCGGCGGCACGCCGCGCCTGATCAATGAAGAGGCGCCAAGCTGGTGGCATGGATGGTCACCCGATGGAAAGACACTCGCTTATGTCGCGGCGCGCGGTGGCAGCAGGGTGATCGACGTTTACACGATGCCCGCGGAAGGCGGCCCCGAAACCCGCCTCACCTTCGGCGAAGGCCATTCCGACGGCCCCGACTACAGCCACGACGGCAAACGCATCTACTGGAACTGCGACCGCGACGGCCACGCGCAGATCTGGGTGATGGACGCGGACGGGTCGAACCAGCGCAAGCTCTTCGCAGACGACCACGTCAACTGGTTCCCCCACCCGTCGCCCGATGGAAGCCACCTCCTCTACCTCGCCTATCCCCCCGGCACCGAAGGCCATCCCGCCGACCTGCCCGTGGCCCTTGTCCTCTGCAAACCCGATGGCACGGACCGCCGCCGCATCCTCGAATTCACGGGCGGGCAGGGGACGATGAACGTCCCGAACTGGGCCCCCGACTCCCACGCCTTCGCCTTCGTCCGCTACACGGCGTAAAGGGGGCTGCCGCCCCCGCCGCCCGTTCCGGGCGTCTCCCCCGCGGGTATTTGAACCAAGACGAAGCGGCATGGGAAAAGTTGACGCATTCAACCTTTGCAATCTTGCAGCAGGGCAAGACCCGTCCCATCTTTGACCCAAGGCCGATGCGGCCGTGCCTCTTCAGGGCGTCCGCAGGATCGGTGCTATGAAAAGGAGACATGCCGATGAACCTTGAAAAGTTCACGGAACGCTCGCGCGGGTTCCTTCAGGCCGCGCAGACCATCGCGATGCGGGAAAGCCACCAGCGGCTCGCGCCCGAACACCTGCTCAAGGCGATCATGGACGACGAACAGGGGTTGGCCTCCAACCTCATCCGCCGCGCAGGGGGCGAACCCGCCCGCGTGCTGGAGGCCGTGACGCTCGCCCTGTCGAAACTGCCAAAGGTGTCCGGCGACGCCCAGCCCTTCACCGACCCCGGTCTGGTCAAGGTGCTGGACGAGGCCGAGAAGCTGGCCAAGAAGGCGGGCGACAGCTTCGTCCCCGTCGAACGCATCCTCATGGCCCTTGCCATGGTCCCCGGCGGCGCGAAACAGGCGCTGGATGCCGGTGCTGTCACGCCGCAGAAACTGAACGCCGCCATCAACGACATCCGCAAGGGCCGCACCGCCGACACCGCATCGGCCGAGGAAGGCTATGACGCGCTGAAGAAGTTCGCCCGCGACCTGACCGAGGCTGCCGAACAGGGCAAGATCGACCCCATCATCGGCCGCGACGAAGAGATTCGCCGCGCCATGCAGGTCCTGTCGCGCCGGACGAAGAACAACCCCGTCCTGATCGGCGAACCCGGCGTCGGCAAAACGGCCATCGCCGAAGGCCTCGCCCTGCGGATCGTCAACGGCGACGTGCCAGAATCCTTGCGCAACAAGAAGCTCATGGCGCTCGACATGGGCGCGCTGATCGCAGGCGCGAAATATCGCGGCGAATTCGAGGAACGCCTGAAGGCGGTGCTGAACGAAGTCACCGGCGCCAATGGCGAAATCATCCTGTTCATCGACGAAATGCACACCCTCGTCGGCGCGGGCAAATCCGACGGCGCGATGGATGCGGCGAACCTGATCAAACCGGCGCTCGCGCGGGGCGAACTCCACTGCGTCGGCGCGACCACGCTGGACGAATACCGCAAATATGTCGAAAAGGATGCCGCCCTCGCCCGCCGCTTCCAGCCCGTCATGGTGGACGAACCGACGGTGGAGGACACCATCTCCATCCTCCGCGGGATCAAGGAGAAATACGAACTCCATCACGGCGTCCGCATCAGCGACTCGGCGCTGGTGGCGGCGGCGACGCTGTCGCACCGCTACATCACCGACCGCTTCCTTCCCGACAAGGCGATCGACCTTGTCGACGAGGCCGCGTCGCGCCTGCGGATGGAGGTGGATTCGAAACCCGAGGAACTCGACGCGCTGGACCGCCAGATCCTGCAATTCCAGATCGAATCCGAGGCGTTGAAGAAAGAGGACGACGCCGCCTCTCGCGACCGGCTGGAAAAGCTGGAAAAGGAACTCTCCGACCTGCAACAGCAGTCGGCCGAGATGACCGCCAAATGGCAGGCCGAACGCGACAGCCTCGAACAGGCGCGCGAGTTGAAGGAACAGCTCGACCGCGCCCGCGCAGAGCTTGAACACGCCAAGCGCGAGGGGGATTTCGCCAAGGCCGGCGAACTCCAATACGGTCGCATCCCCGGTCTGGAGAAATCGCTCGCTGATGCCGAAGCGCGCGAGGGCGAGGCGCTGGTGGCCGAGGCCGTCCGCCCCGAACAGATCGCCGAAGTCGTGGAACGCTGGACCGGCATCCCCACGACCAAGATGCTGGAAGGCGAGAAGGAAAAGCTCCTCCGCATGGAGGACGAACTCGGCAAGCGCGTCGTCGGTCAGCGGCAGGCGGTGGAAGCGGTGTCCAAGGCCGTCCGCCGCGCCCGCGCGGGGCTGAATGACGAAGGCCGTCCGCTGGGCTCCTTCCTCTTCCTTGGCCCGACCGGGGTGGGCAAGACCGAACTGACCAAGGCGCTGGCCGAATACCTGTTCGACGACGAAACCGCGATGGTCCGCATCGACATGTCCGAATTCATGGAAAAACACGCCGTCGCCCGCCTGATCGGCGCGCCACCCGGCTATGTCGGCTATGACGAAGGCGGTGTCCTGACCGAAGCCGTCCGGCGCAAACCCTATCAGGTCGTCCTCTTCGACGAGGTGGAAAAGGCCCATCCGGACGTCTTCAACGTCCTGCTGCAAGTCCTCGACGACGGTATCCTGACCGACGGTCAGGGTCGCACCGTGGACTTCAAGCAGACGATCATCGTCCTGACCTCCAACCTCGGTTCGCAGGCGCTCTCGCTTTTGCCCGACGGCTCCGACGCCGCGCAGGCCAAGCGCGAGGTGATGGAAGCGGTGCGCGCCCATTTCCGCCCCGAATTCCTGAACCGTCTGGATGAGACGATCATCTTCGACCGCCTCGGCCGCGCCGACATGTCTGGGATCGTCGAAATCCAGCTCCGCCGTCTGGAAAAGCGTCTGGCACAGCGGAAGATCGCGCTGGACCTGGATGCCGACGCCCGCGCATGGCTGGCGGAAGAAGGCTATGACCCCATCTACGGCGCACGCCCCCTGAAACGGGTGATCCAGCGCCAGCTTCAGGACCCGCTGGCCGAGATGCTCTTGGCAGGCGACATCCTCGACGGCTCCACCATCCATGTGACGGCGGGGGCTGAAGGCCTGATCGTTGGCGACCGCGTCATCGCCTCGAACCGCGAACGCCCGACGCAGGCGGTCGTGCATTAAGCAAAAGGGGCGCAGCGAGTGCTGCGCCCCCTCTTCTTCCGACAGGGATTCGGAAAAGATTAGCCTTCCGGCGGCAGGATCACCGAGTCGATGACGTGGATCACGCCGTTCGTCGCCTCGATATCGGCGGTCGAGATGACCGCGCCGTTCACCTTGGCGCCGCCTTCCAGCGTGATGGTCACTTCACCGCCCTGAACCGTCGCGGCCTTCTGGCCTTCGGTCAGGTCGGTCGACATCACTTTGCCCGGAACCACGTGATAGGTCAGGATCGCGGTCAGCTTGTCCTTGTTTTCGGGCTTCAGCAGGTCTTCCACCGTGCCTGCGGGCAGCGCGGCAAAGGCGGCATCCGTCGGCGCGAAGACGGTGAA
>Ga0209278_1001315_pt1 | contig 15426 bp, 15 predicted proteins | sample JI81BgreenDNA_FD_187504 | JGI IMG/M metagenome (GOLD analysis project Ga0209278, IMG submission 187504) | Wastewater effluent complex algal communities from Wisconsin, to seasonally profile nutrient transformation and Carbon sequestration -... | ecosystem: Engineered > WWTP > Effluent > Algae... | reverse complement strand
ACGACGTGTTCGGCCAGCGTGAGAAGGCGTTCCGCTCGGCCAACCACTACCTCAGCAAGATGGCCAGCCAACGCCACGGCGCGCTGTTCGACGCCGCGGCCATGCGCACGCTCGCGCTGGACTGCCAGGACTGGCTGCAGGCCGCGCTGGCCGCGCCGTTCGACGGACCCACCGTGGTCGTCACGCATTTCGCGCCCACGCTGCACAGCATGGACCCGCGCTACGGCCCGACCCCCGGCACCGCGGGTTTCTGCAACGGGCTGGACGCGCTGCTCCCCCGGGCCGACCTCTGGCTGCACGGCCACCTGCACTGCCCCACCGACGCGCGCGTGGGGCGCTGCCGCATCGTGGCCAACCCGCTGGGCTACGCCGACAAGGGCGAGCAGGCGGCGTTCGACCCGCTGCGCTGCATCGAACTTTGAGCCACCGCAAAGGGTCCGCACGGGCGGCGCCCTACACTCGACGCGTGATCAACCCCCAAGGAGACCTCTCATGAAGATCCTGCTCGCCGTCGATGGCAGTGCCTACACCAAAAAGATGCTCGGCTACCTGGCCGCCCACGACGAGCTGTTCAGCGCCGACGGCAACAGCTTCAGCGTGATCACGGTCCAGGCACCGCTGCCCCCGCGGGCCCGCGCGGCCGTGGGCGCGGAAATCGCCAACGCCTACCACGCCGAGGAAGGCGCCAAGGTCACCGGCCCGGTGGTGAAGTTCCTGGCCCGCCACGGCATCGACCCGAAGGTGCTGCTCAAGGTGGGTGCGCCCGGCGAACTGATCGCCAAGACCGCCGCCAGCGGCAAGTTCGACCTGGTGCTCATGGGCTCGCACGGCCACGGCGCGCTGGGCAACCTGGTGATGGGCTCGGTGGCCACCCAGGTGCTCGCGCACTGCAAGGTGCCGGTGCTGCTGGTGCGCTGAAAGCCGGTTCGGGCCGACGACGGCCCGCGCTTATCGCGCGCGCAGACCGTCGAAGCAGGTGGACAACACCAGATCGACGATCTGCGCGTTGTCCATCTGGCCGGAGCCCTTGAGAAAACCCAGCACCGGATCGCAGGCGCGGGCGTACAGGGTGTACAGCACCGCGATCGGCGGCAGGGCCGGGTTGATGGCCCCGGCGGCCTGCGCCGCCAGAATCCACTCCCCCAGGCGGTCGCTCACCGCCATCAGCCCGTCCACGTAGTCCTTGTTGGTCGCCAGCGCGGCGCGCAGCGTGGAGTTTTCGCTGGGCAGCGAGGGCATTTCACCGGCCAACTGCACTTCCATCGTCCAGCGCGCCACCGCGCGCAGGTGTTCCAGCGGACTGGCCTCCACCGCGTCGCGCGTGGCAAGGAAGTCGAGCGCGCGGTTCATCACCCGCACCATGGCGGCCGCCGCCAGGTCTTCCTTGCTCGGGAAGTGCTTGTACAGGCTGGCTTTGGCGATCCCCACCTCGGCCGCCACCTCGTCCACCGTCATGGCTTCAAAGCCTTTTTCAGCCAGCAGCCGGTTCACCGCCGAGACGATCGCGTCTTCGCGGGCGATGTGCATCTGCTCGCGGAAACTGCGTTTGGGGGCGGCGGCGGTGGGCGTGGCGGCGGTGGGCATGGGAACGGTTGGCGTGAGCAAAAGCTCGCTGTGATTCGCGGATTGTGCCGAAGTTCGACGAATCCGTCGATATCCCTACAGAACAGTTTCTTACGCTACTGATTAGTAGCGTTTTGATCGGCAATGACTAATATGCGGCCAGCGCCGTTCAAACGGCGTGGTTTTTCCTCCCAACCCTTGTTTCTGGAGTTCCGCATGAAGAAGACCCTGATCGCCTCGCTGCTGGCTTTTGGTGCCCTGAGCGCCGCCCACGCCAAGGACATCGTCGACACCGCCGTGGCCGCCGGCTCGTTCAAGACCCTGGTGACCGCGGTGCAGGCCGCCGGTCTGGTGGACACGCTCAAGGGCAAGGGCCCGTTCACCGTCTTTGCGCCGACCGACGAGGCGTTCGCCAAGATCCCCAAGGCCGACCTGGACGCGCTGCTGAAGGACAAGGCCAAGCTGACCGCCGTGCTGACCTACCACGTGGTGCCGGGCAAGGTGATGGCCAAGGACGTGAAGGCCGGCAAGGTCAAGACCGTGCAGGGCGGCGAGCTGACGGTGAGCACCACCGGCGGCGTGAAAGTGGACAACGCCAACGTGGTGAAGACCGACATCGCGGCCGACAACGGCGTGATCCACGTGATCGACACCGTGGTGCTGCCGAAGTAATGACCCCCGCGGGCGGCGCCCCGGCGGGCGCCGCTGCCCCGGGCCGCTCAGCCCGGGCGACGCAAGCTGCGGGCGGCCGCCGCCCGCAGCGCCGCCGACAGGGCGTCCAGCACGTCCGAACTCAAGTTCCAGCAATGCCAGTGCAGCGCCACGCCGAAGCGGTGGCGCGGCGCCAGGTTCACCAGCTCGCCGCGCTCGATCGCCTCGCGCACCAGCATCAGCGGCACCACGCTCACCCCCCAACCCGCCTGCACCGCGCGCACCTGTCCGGTGCTGCTGGGCACGAACAGCTGCTTGAGCATCACGCGCGGCAGGCTGAAGGCCTTCATCACAAAGGCGTGCTGGAGGTTGTCCTTGCGGTTGAAGGCCACGAAGGGCAGCTGATGGAAGTTGTGGGCGTTCAGGCCCTTGGGGCAGTGGGCGGCGGCGAAATCGGCGCTGGCCACGGCCACGTAATCCATCGTGCCCAGCGCGTCCATGCGACAGCCGCGCAGCGCCTGACCCAGCGAGGTCACGCAGCCCAGCACCTGCCCCTCGCGCAGCCACTCGTGGGTGAATTCCTGGTCGTCCGTGATGATTTCGATCGGCAGCCCCGCACGGGCCAGTTCGTCCAGCGCGGGCAGGGCCCAGGTGGCGATGCTGTCGGCGTTTATGGCCACGGAAATGCGTTCTTCGTCGCGCCCGCGCCCGGTGGAGCTCGGCGCCAGCTCCTTCAGGTCTTTTTCCAGGTCGGCGCGCAGCAGCCGCATCATCTTGGCGTGCTTGAGCATCAACTGGCCCGCCGGCGTGGGCTTGAGCGGGCGGCTGCGCACGATCAGCACCGTGCCCACCTGGGCCTCCAGGGCGCGCAGGCGCTGCGACACGGCCGACTGGGTGATCGACAGGCGCTGCGCGGCGCGCTCGAAACCGCCCTCCTCAATGATGGCCGCCAGGCATTCCAGCGCGTCGGGATCGAAGGTGCTCATGCGAACCGGCTCCTGCATCAGTTCCACTGATGAATCTGCATTCAGTTTAATCCTGCTTCACAAATCCGTGGCGCCTGCGGACACTTCAGGACATTCACGTTTTCCCTCTGGAGCAGGTCATGCACGTCACCGTTCTCGGCGCAGGCATCATCGGGGTCAGCACCGCCTGGCACCTGCTGCAACGCGGCCATGAGGTCACGCTGGTGGACCGCCAGCCCGACGCGGCGCTGGAGACCAGCTTCGCCAACGCGGCGCAGATCTCGGTGAGCTACTGCGAGCCCTGGGCCAACCGCGAGGCGCCGCTGAAAGCGCTGAAGTGGATGTTTTCGCCGACCTCGCCGCTGCTGTTCCGCCCGCAGCTCGACCCGGCGCAGTGGCGCTGGGGCCTGCAGTTTCTGGCGCAGTGCAACGACGCGGCCTTTGTGCGCAACGTCGCGCAGCTCGTGGCCCTGGGCTCCTACAGCCACGCCGCGCTGAAAGACGTGGTCGCCGACACCGGCATCCAGTACCACCGCCTGGAGCGCGGGATCGCGCATTACTACACCGACGAGAAGTCCTTCGCCGGCGCGGCAGCCGCCGCCGAGGTCATGGGCCGCTTTGGCGTGCAGCGCCGCGTGGTGTCGCGCGACGAGCTGCTGCGCATCGAGCCGGCGCTGCAGGCGTTTGCCGAGCGCATCGTCGGCGGCACCTACACGCCCAGCGACGAGTCGGGCGACGCGCGGCTGTTCACCCAGCAGCTGGCCGAGCGCTGCGCGCTGCGCGGCGCGCAGCTGCTGTTCAACCACGACATCGAAGGCCTCGACGCCGCCGGCGGTGAGCTGCGACAGGTGCGCCTGCGCGACCGCGCCACCGGCACCCTGCGCGCCCTGCGCAGCGACGCCACGGTGGTGGCCTGCGGCTCCTACACCACGCCGCTGCTCGCGCGCATCGGCGTGCGCGTGCCGATATACCCCGGCAAGGGCTACAGCGCCACGCTGCCGCTGCTGCGCCCGGAGCGCGCGCCGTCGGTGAGCATGATCGACGACCAGCTCAAGATCGCCATGTCCCGCCTGGGCAACGAATTGCGCGTGGCCGGCACGATCGAGCTCGGCGGCTTTGACCTGTCGCTGGACACGCCGCTGGCGCAAAAGCGCTGCGAGATGCTGCTGCGACGCATCGAACAAGTGTTTCCTGGCGTGGCCGACACGCGCACGCCGGCCGAGGGCGGCAACCCGCGGTTCTGGACCGGCCTGCGCCCGGCCACGCCCACCAACATCCCCCTGATCGGGCGCCTGCCGGTCAAGGGCCTGTGGATCAACGCCGGCCACGGCACCCTCGGCTGGACGCACGGCGCCGGCTCGGGCAAGGCCCTGGCCGAACTCATCAGCGGCGAACAACCCGCCATGGCCTTCGGCTTCCACGGCCTGCCCGCGCCGGCCGCGCGCGGCCCGGTCCACACCCCGGCCACCCGCGCCACCGCCGGCAGCACCTCCCGCGCGTGAGCGGGCCGCCTTCGGGTCAGTGCAAGCCGCCGGCCAGCGTCGGCCACGGCTCGGCGAGGAAGTCGAGCAGCAGCCCGTCGAATTCGTCGGGCGCCTCCAGGTTCATGAGGTGGCCGATGCCACGCAGCTCGACATAGCGCGACATCGGGATCGCGTCGGCCATGCGGCGCATCACCGCGGGCGCCGCCACGCGGTCGAACTCGCCGCCCATCAGCAGCGTGGGCGCGCGGATCGCGCCGAGCGCGGCCTGGCGGTCAAACGTCACCAGGCAATCGAGCGCGCGCCGGTAGGTCGCCGCCGGCACACCGGCCATGCAGTGCTCCGCCAGGCGCAGGCCCTCCGGCAGCGCGCCAGGGCCGGCCATGCGCGGCACGAGCGTTTGCGCCAGCTGCGCCATGGACTGGCCCGCGTCCAGCGGCGCGGTGCGTTCGGCGACGAACCGCTCGGCCCAGCCGGGCGCGGGCTGGCCGTCGGCGCGCTGACCGAAGGCCGCCGAGGTGCCGGCCAGCACCAGCCGGCGCACCTTGTCGGGCCGGCGTGCGGTGACTTCCTGCGCCACCATGCCGCCCAGGCTGTGACCGACCAGCACCACGCTGTCGCAGCGCAGCGCGTCGATGAGGTCCACACAACTCTGCGCCAGGCCTTTGAAGGTGTAGGGCTCGATGGGCGCGCTGCGGCCGTAGCCCGGCATGTCCCAGGCCACGGCGCGGTAGCCCGCGCCGGCGAGGGTTTCGAGCTGCGGCGCGAAGGCCCGGTGGCCACCGCCGATGCCGTGAAGGAACAGCACGGTGGGGCCGTGACCCAGGGCGCTGAAAGCGGGCAAAGCGTTCATGCGGTCATCTTAGGGGCCCGGGCGGCGCCGGACTTGCGCCGGCGTGACGCCCGGGCCGCCGGCCATCGCCGACAATGCGGGCTTCGCCTGAGCCCCGCCATGACCACGCCCCTGCCCTCCCCCGCCCTGCTGCGCGCGCCCGACTTCACCCCGCGCGAGTTCCGCGCCGCGCTGGGCATGTTCGCCACCGGCGTGACCATCGTGACCACGCGCAACGCCGCCGGCGAGCCGGTGGGGCTGACGGCCAACTCCTTCAATTCGGTCTCGCTGCAACCGCCGCTGGTGCTGTGGAGCCTGTCGATGAACGCCGGCTCGATGCAGGCCATGGCCGCCGGGCAGCGCTACGCGGTCAACGTGCTGGCGGCCGACCAGCAGGCGCTGGCCGAGCGCTTTGCGGCGCGCGACGTCGACCGCTGGGCTGGCGTCGCGTTCGAGGACAGCGAGCACGGCGTGCCGCTGCTGGCGGGCACGGTGGCGCGTTTCGAGTGCTTCAACCGCAGCCAGTACCGCGAGGGCGACCACGTGATCTTCGTCGGCGAGGTGGAGCGCTGCACGCACCGCGCCGACGGCTCGCCGCTCTTGTTCCACGGCGGGCGTTTCTACACCGAACACCCGCTGTGAGCGCCGCCGCGCCCATCCGCAAGCCCCACCTCGACTCGCTGGCCATCGGCCTGCTGGTCGTGTGCTGCGCCTTCTGGGGCTTCCAGCAGATCCTCATCAAGACGGCGGTGGCGGAAGTGCCGCCGCTGTGGCAGGCGAGCATCCGCTTCTGGGGCGCCACGCTGCTGCTGTGGCTGTGGTGCCGCTCGCGCGGCGTGGCGCTGTTCGAGCGCGACGGCACGCTGGGCGCCGGGCTGCTGGCCGGCCTGCTGTTTGCCGGCGAGTTCTGCGGCATCTACCTTGGGCTGATGCACACCAGCGCCTCGCGGCTCACGGTGTTCCTCTACACCAGCCCGTTCGTGGTGGCGCTGCTGCTGCCGCGCGTGGTGCCGGGCGAGACGCTCCGGCGCATCCAGTGGATCGGCCTGACGATCGCGTTTGCCGCGGTGGCGCTGGCGTTCAGCGAGGGCTTTCTGCACCACTCGCCGGTGGCCGGCCAGTGGAAGGGCGATGCGCTGGGGCTGGCGGCCGGGCTGATGTGGGGCCTGACCACGCTGACGCTGCGCGCCACCAAGCTGGCCACGGTGAGCGCGGAGAAGACGCTGTTCTACCAGGTGGCGGTGACGGCGGCGGTGGCGCCGCTGATCTCGCTGTTCCTGGGCGAGACCTGGGGCTTCGACTATTCCGCCACCGCCTGGACCTCGATCGCTCTGCAGACGGTGGTGGGCGCGTTCGCCAGTTATCTGACGTGGATGTGGATGCTGCGCCACTACCCGGCCACGCAGATGAGCACCTTCACCTTCCTCACGCCGGTGTTTGCGCTGGTGTTCGGCGTGGCGCTGCTCGGCGAGCCGCTGACCTGGCAACTGGTGGTGGCGCTGGCCGGCGTGGCGGCCGGCATCGTGCTGGTCAGCCGGCGCTGAGGGCTGAGTCGGCGTGGAGCTGCTGGACGTTGTGGCGGGTGCGGGCGTGGCGCTGCTGGCGTGCGGCGGCGCCCGGGTCATCGGGTTCGACCAGGACCGGGCGTTCTACCCGACGATGCTGGTCGTGATCGCCACGTACTACGTCCTGTTCGCGGCCATCGCCGGGGCGCCGGCCGCGCTGGGGGCCGAAGCGCTAGTGATGGTCGCGTTCATGGCAGTGGCCGGGCTGGGCTTTCGCCGCGCCCCCTGGCTGGTGGTGGCCGGTCTCGCGGCTCATGCGCTGTACGACGCCGGGCATCCCTGGGCGCACCACCACGCGGGCGTGCCCGCGTGGTGGCCTGGGTTCTGTCTCGGCTTCGATGGCGTGGCCGCGCTGTGGCTGACGGTCCTGCTGCGCCGCCGCGCCGCCGTTCAGCGCTGAGCAACGCAGCGCCCCATCAACCCTTCTTCGCCAGCCCCAGCCGCTCGATGGTGGCTTTTTCGGCCGCGAAGGTGCGCGCGGCGTACGCGGTGTAGTCGGCCGTGCTCATGTAGATCGTGGGCATGTAGAACTTGTCCAGCGTGGCCTTGACCTCGGCGTCGTCGAGCGTGGCCTTGAAGGCGTCGTGCACGGCCTTGACCACCGCCGGGTCCATGTTTTTCGGACCGCCGATGCCGAACGGCGACTCGGTGATGGTGTCCCAGCCGCTTTCCTTGACGGTCGGCACATCGGGGAAGGCCTTGTTGCGCTGGCTGCCCAGCGTGGCCAGCAGGCGCAGCTTGCCGCTTTGCACGTGGGGGGCGAACTCGGTGGTGCCGCTCATCACGCGGATGTGGCCCCCCAGGATGGCCTGCAGGATCTCGGCCGAGCCTTTGAAGGGGATCGGGTTGAGCTGGATGCCGGCCTTATCGCTGAACTCTTCGATGGCCAGGTGCGGGGTGGTGCCGGTGCCGGTGTGGCCGTACTCCAGCTTGCCGGGGTTGGCCTTGGCGAAGGCCACCATGTCCTTGAGCGTCTTGAACGGTGCGTCGGCGGTGCAGGCGATGCCGAAGGTGTAGCCGGTGAGGCAGACGATGTGGGTGATGTCGTTGACCGGGTGGAAGGTCATGTTCTGCATGTGCGGCAGGCGGTAGATGCCCAGCGGCAGCTGCGTGAGCGTGTAGCCGTCGGGTTTGGCCTGGACCATCGCGGCCGCGCCCATGGTGCCGCCGGCGCCCGGGCGGTTTTCCACCACCACCGGCACGCCCAGCACCTTGCTGGCGGCCTGGCCGAAGGCGCGCATCACGCCGTCGCTGCTGCCACCGGCCGGCCACGGGGCGATCAGCGTGATCGGGCGCGACGGGTACTTGTCGGCGGCGCGGGCGGTTTCGCTGAACAGCGCGGGGGCGGCGAGCGCGGCCGCGCCGGCGGCGGCGCGCTGCAGGGCCTGGCGGCGGGTGGAACGCGGGGGGGTGAGGCTCATGGCGGTGTCTCCAGGGTGGGTGTTTTCTGTCGGGCCGTTCTCGTCGGCGGCTGCCGCACGGTAGCGCAGGCCGCGGCCCGGCTCAAGGCGGCCCGGCTTGGGGTTGTCCCTTGGCGCAGTCCCGTGCGCGACGGGCGGCGGGCGGCCGCGGCGTCACGCCGCGGCGGCGCGGCGCGCGGCGAAGTCCACGTACCAGCCCAGGCAGCCCGGGTTGGCCATGGCCTCTTTGTTGATCACCTTCTCCAGCGGGTGGCCCAGCAGCAGCTTCTTGATCGGCAGCTCCTGCTTCTTGCCGGAGAGCGTGCGCGGGATCTCGGGCACCTGGAAGATGTCGTTGGGCAGGAAGCGGGGCGAGAGCGCGGTGCGGATGGCGGCGCGCAGGCGCTCGGTGAGCGCCTCGTCCAGCACGCCTTCGCGTAGCACCACAAACAGCGGCATGTAGCTGTCGCGGCCCAGGTATTCCAGGTCCACCACCATCGAGTCGAGCACCTCGGGCAGCGCTTCTACGGCGCTGTAGATCTCGCTCGTGCCCATGCGCAGGCCGTGGCGGTTGATGGTGGCGTCGCTGCGGCCGTAGATGATGCAGCCGCCCTCGGGCAGGATCTTCAGCCAGTCGCCGTGGCGCCAGACGCCGGGGTACATGTCGAAGTAGCTGGAGAGGTAGCGCGGGCCGGGCGTGCCGTCGCCGCCGGGGCCCGGGTCGCCCCAGAAGTACAGCGGCATCGACGGGATCGGCTCGGTGCACACCAGCTCGCCCACCTCGCCGATCACCGGCTCGCCGGCCTCGTTCCAGGCCTCCACCGCACAGCCCATCAGGCGGCATTGCATCTGCCCCGGCACCTGCGGCAGCTCGCGGTGGCCACCGATGAAGGCGCCGGCGAAGTCGGTGCCGCCGGAGATGTTGCACCACCAGATGTCGCCCCCACGCTCCGCATCGCGGGTCGTTGCCCCAACACCGGGAAGGGCCCCGGACGCTGCCGGGGCCGGGGGCTGATCCGGCTCGGGGCGGCCCAGCGCCGGCTCGTCGCCCCCACGCTGCGCCGCGGCGCGGACGCGGCGGAATTGCTCGGTGCCCCAGCGCTGGGCGTCTTCGGACAGGGGGGAGCCGGTGGTGCCGAGGGCGCGCACGCGGTGCAGCCCGGGTATGGCGGCGAGGTCGATGCCGGCCTTCAGGCAGTTGGCGAAGAAGGCGGCGCCGGCGCCGAAGAAGGTGACGCCGGTCTCGGCGGCGAAGCGCCACAGCGTGGTCCAGTCGGGCCGTTCTTTGCTGCCACCGGGGTTGCCGTCGTAGATGACGCAGGTGGTGCCGCCGAGCAGGCCGCTGGTCTGGGCGTTCCACATGACCCAGCCGGTGGAGCTGTACCAGTGGTAGCGCTCGCCCCAGCTGTTGGGGTCGTAGCTGCAGCCGACGTCGTTGTGCAGGAACTTCAGCGCCAGCGCGACGATGACGGTACCGCCGTGGCCGTGGACGATGGGCTTGGGCAGGCCGGTGGTGCCGCTGGAATACACGATCCACAGCGGGTGGTCGAAGGGCAGCCACAGCGGCTCGAACGCGGCGGTGGCGGCGTCGTCGCGGGCGGTCACAGCGGCGAAGTGGGCCGCCGGCGCGGCGTGCGCCAGCGCCGAGGCCTCGGCGGCCGGGGCGTCGGCGAGGTTGGTGTGCAGCACCACGTGGCGCACGCTGGGCAGCGCCGCGCGCATCTCGGCCAGCACGCCCAGGCGGTCGATGTCGCGCCCACCGTAGGTCACGCCGTCCACGCCGATCAACACCACCGGCTCGATCTGCCGGAAGCGGTCGAGCACGGCCTGCGTGCCCATGTCGGGCGCGCACAGGCTCCAGACCGCGCCGATGGACACGGTGGCCAGGAAGGCCACCATGGTCTCCGGGATGTTGGGCAGGTAGGCCGCCACGCGGTCGCCGGGGCGCACGCCCTGGGCCTGCAGGTGCAGCGCCAGCGCCGCGACCTGACGGCGCAGGTCGGGCCAGGCGAGCTCGCGGTGTTGGCCCTTTTCGTTGCGGCTGACGATGGCCGGGAAACCGGCGGCGTGGGCGGGATCGACATGGCGGAACACCTGCTGTGCGTAGTTGCCCTGCGCGCCGGGAAACCATTGGGCGCCGGGCATGGCGCGGCGGGCCAGCACGGCGCTCGCCGGCGTGGGCGAGCGCAGGTCGAAGTAGTCCCAGATGCTTTGCCAGAAGGCGTCGAGGTCGGTCACGGACCAGCGCCACAGCGCGTCGTAGCTGTCAAAGCGCAGCCCGCGCTCGCGGGCCAGCCAGTCCTGATAGAGGCGCAGGCGGGGGACGAAGGGGGCCGAGGTCGGGGCCGAGGACAAAGCCGCGTGGGGCGCGGGGGCGGCGGGGGTGTTCATGGCCGGATTATGAAAACCCCCCAGGGTGTCGGACTGCCCCGCGCGGGACAGGGCCACACCGGGAAAAACGCGGGCCGGCTGGCGTGGAATTTGCGACTACCATCGCGCGTTTTGCAAACAACCGGAGGGTATCGCATGGGTATGCTGGACTGGCGCGAGAAGGGCACCGAGGTGCTCGCACAAGGGGGCGTGATCGGCCCGGATGAGCGGCTGCCGTGGCCGCAGACCACCGTCATGGGTGTGCAGCACCTGATCGCCATGTTCGGCGCCACCGTGCTCGCACCGATCCTCATGGGCTTCAACCCCAACGTCGCCATCCTCATGAGCGGCGTCGGCACGCTGATCTTCTTCCTGCTCACCGCCGGCCGCGTGCCGAGCTACCTGGGCTCGTCGTTTGCGTTCATCGGCGTGGTCATCGCCGCCACCGGCTACGGCGGCAGCGGCCCCAACCCGAACATCGGCGTCGCGCTGGGCGGCATCATCGCCTGCGGCCTGCTGTATTTCATCATCGGCGCCATCGTCCAGGCGATCGGCACCGGTTGGATCGAGCGCTTCATGCCGCCGGTGGTGACCGGCTCGGTGGTGGCGGTGATCGGCCTGAACCTCGCCGGCATTCCCGTCAAGAACATGGCGCCCACCGGCTTCGACGCGTGGATGCAGGGCATCACCTTCGTCAGCGTGGCGCTGGTGGCCGTGTTCACCCGCGGCATGGTGCAGCGCCTGCTGATCCTGGTCGGCCTGATCGTGGCCAGCGTGGTCTACGCGGTGCTGGCCAACGGCCTGGGCCTGGGCAAGCCGCTCGACCTGTCGGGCATCGCCAACGCCGCCTGGTTCGGCATGCCCAGCTTCAGCGCGCCGGTGTTCAGCGCCAACGCCATCCTGCTGATTGCGCCGGTGGCCATCATCCTGGTGGCGGAGAACCTGGGCCACATCAAGGCCGTGACCGCCATGACCGGCCAGAACCTGGACCGCTACATGGGCCGCGCCTTCATGGGCGATGGCATCGCCACCATGGTCGCCGGCGGCACCGGCGGCACCGGCGTGACCACCTACGCCGAGAACATCGGCGTGATGGCGGCCACCAAGATCTACTCCACCGCCATCTTCCTGATCGCCGGCGTGATGGCCATCGTGCTGGGTTTCAGCCCCAAGTTCGGCGCGCTGATCCAGGCCATCCCGCTGCCGGTGATGGGCGGCGTGTCCATCGTCGTGTTCGGCCTGATCGCGATCGCCGGCGCCAAGATCTGGGTCGACAACAAGGTGGACTTCAGCGACAACAAAAACCTTCTGGTGGCCGCCATCACCCTGATCCTGGGCACCGGCGACTACACCCTGAAGTTCGGCGACTTCGCCCTCGGCGGCATCGGCACCGCCACCTTCGGCGCGATCCTGCTCTACGCCCTGCTCAACCGCGGCCGCTGACCGCGGTCAGCCACCGGCCGCTCCGGCCGGTGGCCCGTCTGCACGCCGATCACCCCCGCTCGCAGCGGCCGGCCCCGGTGGCCTGACCGCGGAAATCGCTGGTCCACAGCTGGGTGGCGGTGTCGATCTGGATGCGCTCGTTGTCCAGCGCGGTGAGGATGGTCGTCTCGAACACGGTGAAGGTGTAGACCGGCACGCCGTCGATCAGCACGCGGCGCACGCGCCGGCCGTCGAAGGCGATGTCCACGGTGCGCAGCCAGTTGGTGCGCGCGGGCTGGTACACCGCGTCGCACAACAGGCGCACGGTCTGCTCCGCGGGCGCGGGGCGCGATGGGGCGGCGGCCGGTGGCGCCGTGGATGCCGCCGGAGCAACAGGCGGCGTTTGCGCCAGCACCGACCCCGTCACCAGCGCGGCGCCCGAGGCCAGGCAAGCCGCCGCCCAGCGGGCCGCCCGCCCGGTCCCGCGCGCCGCGGCCGTCATGCCGCCCCGCCCTGCGCCAGGCGCTCGCTTTTCCAGTACACGTCGTCGCCACCGTCCATGCGGTTGAGCACGCGGGCGAGCACGAACATCAGGTCGGACAGCCGATTGAGGTACTGACGGGGCGCATCCTTGATGGCCTCTTCGTTGCCCAGCGCCACCACGGCGCGCTCGGCGCGGCGGGCCACCGTGCGGCACACGTGGGCCAGGCTGGCGGCGCGAGAGCCGGCCGGCAGGATGAATTCCTGCAGCCGCGGCAGCCGCTCGTTGTGGTGGGCCAGCGCCTCGTCGAGCGCGATCACGGCCTCGGGCTTGAGCAGTTCAAAGCCGGGGATCGACAGCTCGCCGCCGAGGTTGAAGAGCTGGTGCTGGATTTCCACGAGCAGCGCGCGCACCTCGTCGGGCATGGGCTCGCACAGCAGCACGCCGATGTGCGAGTTCAGCTCGTCCACGTCGCCCATGGCGTGCACGCGCAGGCTGTTCTTGGAGACGCGGGAGTTGTCGCCCAGCCCGGTGGTGCCGGCGTCTCCGGTGCGGGTGGCGATCTGGGTGAGGCGGTTGCCCATGCGAAATCCTCGGGGTGATGAACGGGGGGTCGGTGGCCGGTGGTGTGCCGGCGGGGGTTCGATTGTGGGCGATTGGGGTGGGTCGTGGCCGCGCGCGGTTTCTTTCAGGCGGGGGCTCGCCGTACACTCATTGACCCCCGCCCTGCCCGACCGAAGGCCCCGGAGACCGCCCATGAACGCCCCCACCGACATCGCCCACCTGCTCCCCACCGTGGCGCCGCGCGAGGTGCCCGAGGCCTTTCTGGCCGCGCTGCAGGCGCGCTTTGGCGCCCGGTGTTCCACGGCGCTGGCGGTGCGCGAACAGCACGGGCGCGACGAGTCGGTGTTCACCGTGCCGCCGCCGGCGGCGGTGGTGTTCGCCGAGTCCACGCAGGACGTGGCCGACGCGGTGGCGCTGTGCGCGCAGCACCGCGTGCCGGTCATTCCGTTCGGCGTGGGCTCGTCGCTGGAGGGCCACCTGCTGGCCGTGCGCGGCGGCATCAGCCTGGACGTGAGCCGCATGAACCGCGTGCTGGCGATCCACCCGGAGGACCTCACCGTGACGGTGCAGCCGGGCGTGACGCGCAAGGCGCTCAACGAGGCCGTGCGCCACGACGGCCTGTTCTTCCCCATCGACCCCGGGGCCGACGCCTCGCTCGGCGGCATGACCGCCACCCGCGCCAGCGGCACCAACGCCGTGCGCTACGGCACCATGCGGGAGAACGTGCTGGCGCTGGAAGTCGTCACCGCCAGCGGCGAAGTCATCCGCACCGGCACGCGCGCGAAGAAAAGCAGCGCCGGCTACGACCTCACGCGCCTGATGGTGGGCAGCGAGGGCACGCTGGGCGTGATCACCGAAATCACGCTCAAGCTCTACCCGCTGCCGGAGGCGATCTCGGCGGCCACCTGCAGCTTCCCCAGCATCGAGGCGGCCGTGCGCACGGTGATCCAGACCATCCAGCTCGGCGTGCCGATCGCGCGCTGCGAGCTCATCGACGCCGGCACGGTGCGTATGGTCAACGCCCACAGCAAGCTCGGCCTGCGCGAGGAACCGATGCTGCTCATGGAATTCCACGGCTCGCCGGCGGGCGTGAAGGAGCAGGCGGAGACGGTGCAGGCCATCGCCGACGAGTTCGGCGGCCAGGCCTTCGAGTGGGCCACCACGCCCGAAGACCGCACGCGGCTGTGGACCGCGCGGCACAACGCCTACTTCGCCGCCATCCAGAGCAAGCCCGGCTGCCGCGCCATCAGCACCGACACCTGCGTGCCGATCAGCAAGCTCGCCGACTGCCTGCTCGACTCGGTGGCCGAGGCCGACGCCTCCGGCCTGCCCTACTTTCTGGTCGGCCACGTGGGTGACGGCAACTTCCACTTCGGTTACCTGATCGACCCGGACAACGCCGCCGAGCGCGCCACGGCCGAGGCGCTGAACGTGACGCTGGTGCAGCGCGCGCTGCGCCTGGGCGGCACCTGCACCGGCGAACACGGCGTGGGCCTGCACAAGATGGGCTTCCTGCGCGACGAGGCCGGCGACGGCGCGGTGGCGGTGATGCGCACGCTCAAGCGCGCGCTCGATCCGCACGACATCCTCAACCCCGGCAAGATCTTCGCGGACTGAGCGCCGCGCTGCGGCGCGGCCCCCGCGCGGTCAGACGCGCGACGGCGGCGGATCGCCCAGCGCGCCGCCGGTGTCCGGCTCGTCCGGGTCCAGGCCGGGCGCGGTCGGGGAACGGCGGCGCCGCGGGGGCGGCAGCGTGGGGCGCACGCCGGTGGCGCGTTCGATGGCGTCGAAGGCGGCGTCGGTGATGCGCTGGCGTTCCTCGGGCGGGATCTGGTGGTGGTGGTGCAGCTCCTGCATCGCGCTGATGAGGATCAGCAGCAGTTCGTCGAGCGCCACGCGGTCGATGCGCCGGCCGCGGCGGCCGTTGGGCAGCGTGACCGGGGTTTGTGGCGGCAGCACGGCGAGCAGCCACATCGCCCATTGATCGGGCACCGGCGCGAGGAAATGCAGCCAGTACGGCCAGCGGCGGTGCAGCGCCTGCAGCCAGTCGCGGCAGGCCGGGATCACGTGCACCTGGCGCGGGTCGCGCTCGATGCCTTCGAACGCGATCATCAGCTGCCCGGCGAAACGCC
>Ga0209278_1001314_pt1 | contig 15429 bp, 12 predicted proteins | sample JI81BgreenDNA_FD_187504 | JGI IMG/M metagenome (GOLD analysis project Ga0209278, IMG submission 187504) | Wastewater effluent complex algal communities from Wisconsin, to seasonally profile nutrient transformation and Carbon sequestration -... | ecosystem: Engineered > WWTP > Effluent > Algae... | reverse complement strand
TTGCGGGTAGTCCGCGGGCGTGATGCCCACCACCAGCCCGGCGTTGGCGTTGCGCTCGGCGCGGGAGTACTGGCTCATGCCGTTGGTGACCACGCGGCCGGGCTCGGACGTGGCCGCCACCACGGTGCCGCCCGGGCACATGCAGAAGCTGTACACCGCGCGGCCGTTGTGGGCGTGGTGCACCAGCTTGTAGTCGGCTGCGCCCAGCAGCGGATGTCCGGCGTGCGCGCCCCAGCGGGCGCGGTCGATCACGCCCTGGGGGTGTTCGATGCGAAAGCCCACCGAAAACGGCTTGGCTTCCATGAACACGCCCGCGTCCCAGAGCGTGGCGAACAGGTCGCGCGCGCTGTGTCCCAGCGCCAGCACGACGCGCCGCGCCGGCAGGTCAAACGCCTCGCCGGTGTCCAGCCGCGTGCCGCTCACGCCGGCCAGCCGCCGCGGTGCGGCGCCGCCGTCGGCCAGACGCAGGCCGGTGACGTGGTGCTGGAAGCGGATCTCGCCGCCCAGCGCGATGATCTTTTCGCGCAGCGCCTCCACCACCTTAACCAGCTTGAAGGTGCCGATGTGGGGGTGCGCCGCGAACAGGATCTCCGGCGGCGCGCCCGCGTCCACGAAGGCCTGCATCACGCGCCGTCCGAGGAAGCGCGGGTCCTTGATCTGGCTGTAGAGCTTGCCGTCGGAGAACAGGCCAGCACCGCCTTCGCCGTACTGCACGTTGCTTTGCGGGTCGAGCACCCGGCGGCGCCACAGGCCCCAGGTGTCCTTGGTGCGCTGGCGCACCGGCTTGCCGCGTTCCAGCACGATCGGTCGCAGGCCCATCTCGGCCAGCGTGAGCGCGGTGAACAGGCCGCAAGGTCCGAAGCCGATCACCACCGGGCGCTCGTCGGGCGCGGCGGGCCAGCCCGCGGGGGCGTGACCGGGGGCGCGCCAGGCCATGTCGGGGGTGGGGCGGATGTGCGGGTTTTTCTCGTGTTGGGCGAGCAGCCCCGGCACGAGGCGGGCGTCGTGCAGATCGACGTCGACGATGTAGACCGCCTGCAGCGCCGCCTTGCGGGCGTCGAAGCTGCGCTTGAACACGCGCAGCCCGGCGATGGCGCCGGGGTCGATGCCCAGCGACTGGGCGGCCAGCCGCGTCAGCGCCGCCAGCGGGTGCGGCGGGGGCAGGCGGTCGACATCGGTTTCGGTGGGCGCGTCGGCGGCGCGGCGTTCTTCGAACGGCACCTCGGCCAACGGCAGTTTGAGTTCGGCGATGCGGATCATGGCGGCGGCTTGTGGCGATCAAGCGGGCGGCTGGAGAAGGGCGTGATTGTCGCCGAGCGGCGCCGCGCGTGGGACAATCCGCGCCGTGGAGCGTGCCAGACCGCCGCTGGTGCCACCCCGCAAGGGGACCCGAAAGGGGGCACTGGAGGAACGTCCGGACTGCACAGGACAGCGTAGGAGGTAACACCTCTCCACCGAAAGGCCGCAAGGCCCCAAGGTGAGGATCAGAGCAACAGAGACGAGCCGCTTGAGTGCGGGTGAAACGGGCAATCTCTACGCGCAGCAACACCAAATAGGCCAGCCTGAGCCGCCGCGGTTCGCCGTGGCGGCGCTCCTTGTGGTTCCGCAAGGCGTGTTGGCGGGTAGGTGGCATCGAGCCGCGCGGGCGACCCGCGGCCCAGAGGAATGGCGGTCACGCCCCGGGCAACCGGGGTGCACAGAATCCGGCGTACCGGCGCGCTTCACACTTTTTCTGTCCCGTCCTCGCGCGGCCAGCGGCCATGGCGCAGGGCGTGCGCCCACGCGGGTCGGCCGTGCGCCTCGGCCAGCGCCGCCATGGCGCCGTGGTCGTACGGGACGCTGTGCAGCGACGCCCGCCAGGCGCCGTCGCCGCCGCGCTCGGCCAGCGCCCAGCGCGCGTCGGGGCTGCCGCTTTCCACCCAATGCCGGTCCGCGCCGCGACCGTCTTCGTAGGCCGGCTGGCCCACGCTGCCCGGGTTGACGATGAGCAGGTCGCCGCCGGCGCGCGGCCGGCGCACGGCGCGGGGCACGTGCGTGTGGCCGCAGGCCAGCAGGCGGATCGCCGGGCCGAGCGCCGGCGCGCCCGGGCCGCCCAGCCGCTCGTCGATCTCCGCCTCGCTGGCCAGGCGCATGAGCGGCGCAGCGGGCGTTTCCAGCAACGGTTCGGTGTCGCGGCGCGGGCTGCCGTGGCACAGCGCCACGTCACCGCCCAGGCGCGTGGCCCAGCGGCTGCCGTCGTGCAGCGACGCGTCGGTGGACGACACCACGCTGCCCAGCCAGTCGCGCGCGCGGTCGTCCAGCGCGCGGGTGGCGAAGGCGTCGCTGGCACCCTGGCGCTCCAGCGCGCGGGTGAGGATGGCCCGGTCGTGGTTGCCGGCGATGTGCAGCCAGCCGGGCTGGTCCATCAGCCAGTGCGCGGTCTCGCGCGGCAGCAGCGGTCCGCTGAGCATGTCGCCGAGGTTCACCACCGCGGCCACGCCGTGGCGCGCGATGTCGGCCGCCACCGCCTGCAGCGCCGGCAGGTTGCCGTGGATGTCGGCGACAAAAGCCAGGCGCACGGCGCAGGTCCCTGCGGCGTTCAGGCGTTGAAGCCGCCCAGGCTCTGGATGCGCTCGACGTGCGCCATCAGCGAGCGGCGCGCCACCGGCCACAGGCGCTCGGGCACGTCGTCGTAGGCCAGGCGCACCCAGTCGTCGGGGGTGCCGTCGGGCAGGGCCTGCATGGCGCGCGCCACCTTGGCCTCGCGCGCCAGTCGGTGCGCCTTGAGCTGGGCGATGGCGCGCCGGGCGCCGCCTTCGGGCGGCGCGGTCGGGTGGTCCGGGCTCTGGGTCCAGTCGCCGAGCACGTACCCGTGCGCCGGCAGGATGAAACACACGCCGTGGCGCTGGCAGGCGGCGTCGAGCTTGTCCAGCGAATCCAGGTAGGCGCCCATGGCGCCGTCCGGCGGATCGATCACGGTGGTGCTGCCGTTGAGGATGTGGTCGCCCGTGAACAGCAGGCCGTCTTCGACCAGCACGAGGCAGACGTGGTTGGCCGCGTGGCCGGGCGTGTGGATGACTTCGAGCGTGTGCGTCACGGTGCCGGCGCCGTCGGCCCCGAGCAGGACGATCTGCTCGCCGTCGGCCAGCGCGCGGTCGGGCACAAAGTGGCTGTTGGCGCGGGCTGTCGGTGCGCTGGGCAGGCCCAGGATGGGGGGACGCTCCAGCCCGGCGTTGACACACAGCGCCTGCAGCCGGACGGCGCCGGGCGAGTGGTCGGGGTGGGAGTGGGTGCACACGATGGCCCGCACCTGCCCGGCCGCCGCGCGCCACAGGCGTTCGATGTGTTCGGGTTCGTCCGGGCCGGGGTCGATCACGGCGTAGCCGGTGGCCGGATCGCCCACCAGGTAGCTGTTGGTGCCCGGCCCGGTCATGAAGCCGGGGTTGGGCGCGGTCAGGCGCATCACGTTCTTGAGCAGGGCCACCGGCGCCTCGGTCTGCCAGTCCAGCGCGTGCACGATCTGCCCGTCCGGGCAGACCAGCGCCAGCTCGCCGAACGGCGCTTCGTGCTCCATGTGGCGGCTTTCCCGGCCGTTGGTCAGCCCCGCGCGCGGGCAGCTGGACCACAGCGGCCCCTCGGTGGCGGCGCAGGCGTCGAGCACGCTCTGCACCGTGTCGTGCGCCTGCAGGCGCTCCAGCGTGCGGATGGTCGGGAAGATGATGAAGAAATCGCCGGCCGCGTGGCGGGCGAGGGCGTCCTGTGGCCGCACCCAGACCGGCTCGAACTGCTCGGCCTCGTCGGCCACCGGCTGCTGGTCGGGCGGCATGCGGGCGACCAGGAAGGGCACGTCGAAGCGCCGCGGCAGGTCGCGGTCGGTCACCCAGTGGGCCAGCAGGTACACGCCCGCGGCGTCCAGCCGCAGGCCCAGTGCCTCGCATTGCGCGGCAAAGGGCGCGTGGCGGTCCAGCCGGGCGATGTCGGCGTCGTCGGCCGGACGGCCGTCGGCGTGGCGCGCGATGAGCACGCCGAGCTCCTCGAAGCTCTCGCGGATCGCGGCGATGGCCTGGGTGAGGGCGGTGTCGCTCTGGCCCGCGCGGCGGGTGGCCAGGGCGTGGCAGGCGGCGTCGGCCGCGTCGATGCCGCCGCCCGGAAACACGTAAGCGCCGGGCGCGAAACTCGCCGTCATGGAGCGCCGCGTCATCAGCACCTCAATCCCCGGGCGGGCGGGGTCGGCGCTGTCGCGCAAGAGCAGCACGGTGGCGGCGGGCCGCAGCGCGGCCGGCGTGCGGGCGGGGTGGAGGCGTTGGGTGGGACGGACCATGGAGCCATTGTGCGGGAAACGCTGGTGAGGAGAGGCGGGCGGCCGGGCTGTCGCGCCCGGGCCGTCGGGCGCCGATAATTGCGGCCATGCACATCCGGTTCACCAAGATGCAGGGTGCGGGCAACGACTTTGTCGTGCTCGACGAAACCCGCGGCCCGCTGGGGCTGTCGCCGGCGCAGATCCGTTTTCTGGCCGACCGCCACTTCGGCGTCGGCGCCGACCAGGTGCTCACCGTGCGCCCTTCGCCCGGGCCGGGCCTGGACTTCGAGTATGTGATCCACAACGCCGACGGTGGCGAGGTCGAGCACTGCGGCAACGGCGCGCGTTGCTTCGTGCGTTACGTCCACGACAAGGGGCTGAGCACGCGCAACCCGCTGCGCGTGAAGGTGCGCCACGGTGTGCTGGAGTTGCTCAGCCTGCCCGACGGGCGCGTGACGGTGGACATGGGTGCGCCGGTGTTTGACCACGCGCGGCTGCCCTTCGACGCTGGCGGCCTGACGCCGGAGCCGCTGGGCGGGTTCGAGCGCTGGCCGCTGCCGCTGTCCGAGGGCGCTCTCGCGTCGGTGGCGCCGGTGGCGGTGGTGTCCATGGGCAATCCCCACGCCGTGCTGCGCGTGGACGACGTGGACCGCGCGCCGGTGGCGACCTGGGGCCCGGCGATCGAGGGTCACCCGCGGTTCGCGCAGCGCGTCAACGCCGGTTTCCTGCAGGTGGTCGATCGCGCCACCGCCCGGCTGCGCGTGTACGAGCGCGGCGCCGGCGAGACCCTGGCCTGCGGCACCGGCGCCTGCGCCGCGGTGGTGGCCGGCATCCGCCTGGGCTGGTTCGACCCCCGCGTGGACGTGCACACGCGCGGCGGCGTGCTGACCATCGAATGGGAACCCACCCCCGACCTCGCCGCGCCGGTGCGCATGACCGGCCCGGCCACGCCCGTGTTTGAAGGCGCCATCGACATTCCCGACCTCCCATGACCACGCACAGCATTCCCCCGATCACGGAAGAAGACATCGCCAACTACCTGGTCAACACGCCCGGGTTCTTCGAGCGCCACGCCGAGGTGCTGGCCGCGGTGCAACTTACCAGCCCCCACGGCCAGCGCGCGGTCAGCCTGCAGGAGCGGCAGGCCGAGATGCTGCGCGAGAAGATCCGCGCGCTGGAGCTCAAGGCCGCCGAGATGATCCGCCACGGCCAGGAAAACACGGCGATTGCCGACAAGCTGCAACGCTGGACGCGCGCGCTGCTGCTGGCGCGCGACCCGCGCGAGATCCCCGCGGTGGCGGCGCAGGAAGTGGCGCGGCAGTTCCTCGTGCCGCAGGTGGCCATCAAGGTGTGGGGCGTGGCGCCCGAGTTCGCTGACGAGCCCTGCGCGCAGGGCGTGAGCGAGGACGTCAAGGCCTTTGCCTCCTCCCTGAGCCTGCCGTATTGCGGCGCCAACCCGGGGCTGGAGGCGGCGCGCTGGCTCGACGACCCGCAAGCCGCCGCCTCGCTCGCGCTGGTGCCGCTGCGCGCCGGCGCGGCGCCACAGGCTTTTGGTCTGCTGGTGCTGGCCTCGTCCGACCCGCAGCGCTTCGCTGCCGACATGGGCACCGACTTCCTGGAGCGCATCGGCGAACTCACCAGCGCCGCGCTCTCGCGCCTGCGCCCGGTGGTGCCGCTGGCAACGGCCTGAATCCGGCATGTCCCCCGCCGCCCCGAACGACGACGCGGCCCTGGTGCGGGCCTACCTGGAGCACGTGCGGGTGGACAAGCGGCTGGCCGATCGGACCCAGCTGCTCTACGCCGCCGATCTGGAGAAGCTCCAGGCCTGGGCCGCCGAGGCCGGGGTGGGGCTGCTCGCCGTGCAGCCGGCGCATGTGCGTCGCTGGATCGCCCGCATGCACGCCGGCGGCCGCAGTCCGCGCGGCATCGCGCTGATCCTCAGCGGCTGGCGCGGCTTCTACCGCTGGCTGGGCCGTCAGGGCCTGATCGGCCATCACCCGGTGCAGGACGTGCGCGCTCCCAAGGCCGGCAAACCGCTGCCCAAGGCGCTGCCGGTGGACGAGGCGGTGCGGCTGGCCGAGCACGTGCCGGCCGACGACGACCCGCGTCTGGCCGCGCGGGACACCTGCATCACCGAGTTGCTCTACGGCTGCGGCCTGCGGATCGGTGAACTGGTCGGGCTGGATGTGCAGGCCGGGCCGGCCGCGCGCGGCTGGATCGACCGGCAGGCGGCCGAGGCCCATGTGTTGGGCAAAGGCAGCAAGCGCCGCAGCGTGCCCGTGGGCCGCGCCGCGCTGGCGGCGCTCGAGGCGTGGCTCGCCTGCCGCCCCGACTGGGCGCGCAACGACCCGGCGCTGTTCATCGGCGGCCGCGGCCAGCGGCTCACGCCGCAGCACATCCGCGTGCGCCTGAAGCGCCGCTCGCTGCAGGCTGGCCTGGCCACGCCGGTGCACCCGCACATGCTGCGCCACTCTTTCGCCAGCCACGTGCTGCAGTCCAGCGGCGACCTTCGGGCCGTGCAGGAATTGCTGGGCCACGCCAACATCGGCACCACGCAGGTGTACACGCGGCTGGACTTCCAGCACCTGGCCCAGGTCTACGACGCCGCCCACCCTCGCGCGCAGGCCCGCAAGCCGCGCGGTCAATAAGCGCTGTTGACAAGGCCGCGGGCCGCGACAATCGCGGTCATGAAATCCATCCGACTCAAGCCCGGCAAAGAGCGCTCCCTGCAGCGCCGCCATCCCTGGGTGTTCGACGGCGCGGTCGCCAAAGGCAGCGCCGATCCCGGCGAAACCGTGCGCGTGGACGACGCCAACGGCCAGTTTCTTGCCTGGGGCGCCTGCTCGCCGGCCTCCCGGATCCGGGTGCGCGCCTGGAGCTTTGAGGCGGCCGAGCGCATCGACGCCGCTTTCTTCACCGCCCGGTTGCGGGCGGCCATCGGGCTGCGCGAGCGGCTGGCCGTGGACAGCGACGGCGTGCGCCTGGTGCACGGCGAAGCCGACGGCCTGCCCGGCCTGATCGTGGACCGCTACGGCGACACCTTGGTGGCGCAGTTCGGCGCGGCCGGCGTGGAGCGCTGGAAGCCGGTGATCGCCGACGCCTTGCTCAGCCTCACCGGCGTGGACCGGCTGTACGAGCGCAGCGACACCAGCAGCCGGCGCCTCGAAGACCTGCCCGACGCCACTGGCTGGCTGCGGGGCGGCGGCGACACCGCGCTCGTGCTGCAGGAGCACGGCTGGCGTCTGGGCCTGGACGTGGCCACCGGCCACAAGACCGGCTACTACCTCGACCAGCGCGACAACCGCGCCATTGCCGCCGCGCTGGTGCGCCGCCACGGGCTGGCCGAGGTGTTGAACTGCTATTGCTACACCGGCGGATTCACCGTGGCGGCGCTGGCCGGCGGGGCGCAGCGCGTGGTGTCGGTGGACTCGTCCGGCCCGGCGCTGCAGCAGGCTGCGGCCAACGTGGCGCTCAATGGGCTGGACACTTCGCGCTGCGAATGGCTCGACGCGGACGTCAACGCCACGCTGCGCCGCTTCATCGACGAGGGCCGGCAGTTCGATGCCATCGTGCTGGATCCGCCCAAGCTCGCCCCCACGGCCGCCCACGCCGAGCGCGCTGCCCGCGCGTACAAGGACATCAACCGGCTGGGCTTCAGGCTGCTGCGCCCGGGCGGCGTGTTGCTCACGTTTTCGTGCTCCGGCGGCGTCGGCGTGGAACTGTTCCACAAGATCGTGGCCGCCGCCGGGCTGGAGGCCGGGGTGGACGGCGTGTTCCTGCAGCGTCTGGGCGGCGCCCCCGACCACCCGATGACGGTGCAGTTTCCCGAGGGCGAATACCTCAAGGGCCTGGTGGTGATGCGACGGCCCTGAGGCTGCGTCACCGCCTTATCGATACACTGTTGCGTTTTCTGAACGACGCGGCTCCGCACCCCGACTCCACCCATGGCCCTCATTCCCGCCACCATCCTCACCGGCTTCCTCGGCGCCGGCAAGACCACCCTGCTCAAGCGCGTGCTCACCGAGGCGCACGGCCAAAAGATCGCGGTGGTGGAAAACGAGTTCGGCGAAGAAAACATCGACAACGACATCCTGGTTGCCGACACCACCGAAAACATCATCCAGATGAGCAACGGCTGCATCTGTTGCACGATCCGCGACGATCTGCGCGCCACGCTGTCGGACCTGGCGCAGAAAAAGCGCCGGGGCGAGCTGGATTTCGAGCGCGTGATCATCGAAACCACCGGTCTGGCCGACCCGGGTCCGGTGGCGCAGACGTTTTTCATGGACGACGAGGTCGCCGAGCAGTACCTGCTCGACGCCATCGTCACCGTGGTCGACGCCAAGCATGCCGCGCAGCAGCTCAACGACCGTCAGGAAGCCCGCCGGCAGATCGGCTTTGCCGACCAGCTGTTCGTCAGCAAGGCCGACCTGGTCAGCCCGGCCGAGGTCGACGCGCTGATTCACCGACTCAAACACATGAACCCGCGCGCGCCGGTGCGCACCGTGCATTTCGGCGAGGTCCCGCTCAAGGAGGTGTTTGACCTGCGCGGCTTCAACCTCAACGCCAAACTCGACATCGACCCCGATTTCCTGAAGGCGGACGACCACCAACACGACCACGATCACCACGATCACGGGCATGACCACCACGACCATGCCCACGGCGAGCACTGCGACCACCCTTCGCATCAGCATGGCCACGAGCACGGCCACCATCACCACCACGACGACGACGTCAAGAGCTTCGTCTTCCGCGCCGACCGGCCGTTCAGCCCCGAAAAGCTGGAAGACTTCCTCGGTGCCATCGTGCAGGTCTACGGCCCGCGCATGCTGCGCTACAAGGGCGTGCTCCACATGGCCGGCACCGACCGCAAGGTGATCTTCCAGGGCGTGCACCAGCTCATGGGCAGCGACCTCGGGCCTCTGTGGGCCGAGGGCGAGGCGCGCGTGAGCAAGATGGTGTTCATCGGCATCGACCTGCCGCGCGACATCCTGGAGCAGGGCCTGCAGCAGAGCCTCCTGTGACCGGTCGGGGCGGCCTGCGCCCGGCGGCTTGTCGCGCTTCTCCAACGGCGCCGCCACCCCGCCCGAAACAAACCGGTGGCGCCGTGGCGTCGTCGCTACAATCGCGCCCCAAGTTGGCGGGCCGCCGTGCCGCCGGGGCGTCCCGGCGGGACCCGCGGGACCGTCGTCCAACGGGGGTATAACAGCGGGTTTGTCGGCCGGACCCAGGGAGGGTCAGGCCGGGCATCCTCGGTCGCGAGCCTCCGCGCGCGACCCGTCAGCACACCAAGGAGACCCGTTGTGAAAGCCCCGGCATCCCAGGCAGCGAAATCCGGCAAGGGCGCCCGCCCGGCCGCCCGTGCGCCCGCCGCCCCGGCCCGGTCTCCCGCCCGCCCGGCCACCGCCAAGGGCCCCGCGTCCAAGGCCGCCGCTGCGGCCAAAACCGCCGCTAAACCTGCCGGTAAAGCCGCCCCGAAAGCGCCCGCCAAGTCCGCTCCCGCCAAGCCGGCCGGCAAACCCCCGGTGAAAGGGGCTGCCAAACCGGCGGCGAAGGCAGTGGTCAAGGCGCCGGTGAAAGCCGCGGCCAAGACGTCGCCCAAGGCCGTTGTCAAATCCCCCGTCAAGCCCGCGGTGAAGGCGCCCGCCAAGACGGCTGCCGCATCGACCAAGGCCCCGGCGAAAGCCGCGGCGAAGGTCCCGGCGAAGACCCTGGTGAAGGCGTCGGCCAAAGCCGTGCCGAAACCGGCCGCCAAAGCCGAGAAGCCTGTCGCGAAACCCACCACCACAACCGCACCGAAGTCACCGGCGCCGGCCAAAGCGGCGCCCGTGGTGCCCAAGCCCGTGGTGCAAGCTCCCGCGCCTGTGCCGAAAGCCCCGTCCAAGCCGGCGGTGCCCTCGGCCAAGTCCAAGGCACCGGGCGCCCCGGTGATTGAGCCTAGCCCCCCGCCCATGGGCAAACGCGAGGCCAAAAAGCTCATGATGGAGCAGATGACCCAGCCCGAGGCGGTTCCGACCCACGCGCCGGACGCCGCCAAGGCCACTTTTTTCCAAACGACCGAACGCGTCATGACTGCCCCCGCCCCCACCCCTGTGCACAAAGACCCGAAACGGGCGAACAACTGGAAGACCCTGCCGGTCGAGCAACTCACCGACGCGGATGTGCTCGCCATGCCCGACGGCGAATACATGAACGACCAGCAACTGGCGTTCTTCCGTCTCAAGCTGCTGCGACTGAAAGCCGACATGCTGGCCAACGCGGGCGAAACCACCGAGCACCTGCGCGAAGACACGGTGGTCGTGCCCGACCCGGCCGACCGCGCCACGATCGAGGAAGAGCACGCCCTGGAACTGCGCACCCGCGACCGGGAACGCAAGCTCCTCAAGAAGATCGAACAGGCGATCGCGCGCATCGACGCCGGTGACTACGGCTACTGCGAAGAAACCGGCGAGCCGATTGGTGTGGGCCGGCTGATGGCCCGGCCCACCGCCAGCCTGTCGCTGGAGGCACAGCAGCGTCGCGAACTCAAGCAGAAGATGTTCGGCGACTGATCGTTTTCCTCACCCTCCGGCACCCGGCACCCGGCACCACGCACCTCATGTCCAAGGACGACTCCAGCGGCGGTTTCCTCTCCAAGGTGGTCAAGTTCGTGCGTCACCCGACCACGAGCTGGGCCGACCTCGATACCCGCACCGCCGACCGCGAGAGCGAGTACAGCAAAGCCGCGCTCAAGGAGATGATCGAGCGCAAGCGGCGCAACGACTTCGTGCGCCGCCGCGAGTTCGACATGTTGCGCAAGATCCGCAGCCGCGAGGGCAGCACCGGCGAGACGCCGGGCATGCGGCCGTCCTTCTTCCAGAGCAGCCTGCAGTCCAAGCCGGACGACCGGGCCATGACGCTGAAGAAGATCGACGAGATCGAGGCCCAGATGTCGATGCAGTGGTGGAAAACCAAAGGCACCGACTCCGCGGTCAGCACCGGCGCTGGCATGGCCAGCGGCGGGCAGACCCCGCGCGCCGCGGCGTCCACCGCGCCTCCGGCTCAGTCGTCCCCGGCCCAGTCGCCACCGACGCTGGCGCCCGACGACGCGCACGCCCGGGCCTACGAACCCACCGTGCCCGCCGACCTCAACGCCTTGCCCCCGCGCAGCGCGCCCCCGGTGCCGGCCGCGCCGATGACCGTGCCCTCGGCGCTGACCGGGCTGATGGCGCCCGTCGGCAAGACGCCGCAGGGCGGTGCGTTCTCCGCGTCCCATTTCTTCGCACTCGACGTGCAGGAGGTCGCGCAGGACCCCGAGGTGGAGGAAGCGGCCATCCGCTTTGCCAACGGCGACGACGCGGGCGCCGAGCAAGGCTTGCTGGAGACCGTGGCCGACGGATCGCCGAAGGCCAGCCACGTCGGGGACTGGCTGGCGCTTTTTGACCTGTACCGCGCCACCGGTCAGCTGGCGCCGTTCGAAAGCCGGGCGGTCGACTTCGTCAACCGCTTTCACCGCTCGGCCCCGCAGTGGTACGACATGCCCGAGGCGGTGGCGCGGCTGGCGAGCGCCACCGGCAAGCCCGGCGCCGCCCCGGCGGGCGCTCAGCTTCGCGCGGCCTGGACCAGCGAACACGAACTCGATGCCCATGCGGTGGGCACCTTGCAAAACGTACTGGCCCGCGCCAAGCAGCCGTGGGTGATCGATTGGTCGCCCCTCGAGTCGATCGACCTCAAGGCCGCCCGCGCGCTGCTGGGTATCTTCACGCTGTGGGGTGACCAAGACGCCGAGTTGCGGTTCATGGGCGCCCATGTGTTGCGCGACCGTCTCAAGGAGGTCACGCCTTCCGGGCGGCGCGACGTCGAACAGGTGTGGTGGGAGCTGCGTCTGGCGGCCTTGCGCGTCATGAACCGGCCAGACGAATTCGAACTGGCGGCGCTCGACTTCTGCGTCACCTACGAACTCTCGCCACCGGGCTGGGAGCGGCCGCGCTGCCGCTACCAGTCGCTCACGCCGGAAGTGGGCGGCGACGCCGGCCACTCGATCCTGGGCGAGTCGATGATGGAAGCGGTCAGTTCCACGCTGACGGGCGAATCCACCATGGACGGGCCCCACAGCGACGTCAGCCACCTCGGCCTGGTGGAGCTGTCGGGCGAGATCCGTGGCGATCCCCAGCCGATCCTGGAGGCCCTGGAGGCGCGCCTGGCGGGGGCGGATGTGTTCATCATCTCCTGCCGCAACCTCGTCCGGGTCGACTTCTCGGCCGCCGGCACCTTGCTGAACTGGGTCGCGGACCACCGCGCGCAGGGCCGTCTGGTGCAGTTCGTCGATGTCCACCGGCTGGTGTCGGCCTTCTTCCACGTCATCGGCATCACCGAGGCCGCCAAGGTCGTTCTGCGCAACGACTGAGCCCCACCGGCCGCTGCCGCGCGGCGGCGGCGCGGCGCCCGCACCGGCAGATCCGGCGCGACGTGCCCCGGCAGACCGCCTTCTCGTACCTCTCCTCTACGGACGCTCATGGACGCATTTCACGGAACCACCATCGTTTGCGTGCGGCGCGAGACACCCGCCGGTGTCCAAGTGGCCATCGGCGGCGACGGCCAGGTCACGCTGGGTCACGTCGTCGTGAAGGGCACGGCGCGCAAGGTGCGCAAGCTCTACCACGACCGCGTGCTGGCGGGGTTTGCCGGCGCCACCGCCGACGCGTTCACGCTGTTCGAGCGCTTTGAGGCCAAGCTGGAGAAGCACCAGGGCCACCTCGCGCGCGCGGCGATCGAGCTGACCCGCGACTGGCGCACCGACCGGGTGCTGCGTCGGCTGGAGGCGATGCTGGCCGTGGCCGACCGCTCGGCCAGCCTGATCATCACCGGCAATGGCGATGTGCTCGAGCCCGAGCACGGCATCGTGGCGATCGGCTCCGGCGGCTCGTACGCCCAATCCGCGGCCCGCGCGCTGATCGATCACACCGAGCTCAGCGCCGAGCAGGTGGTGCGCGAGTCGCTTCGCATCGCAGGCGAACTGTGCATCTACACCAACATGCACCACACGGTCGAAACCCTCTGAGCGCGCCAGGTCGCGCCCTTTTCTCATGTCCGCCATGTCCGCCATGACCCCCCAGGAGATCGTCTCCGAACTCGACCGTCACATCATCGGCCAGACCGCGGCCAAACGCGCGGTGGCCATCGCGCTGCGCAACCGCTGGCGCCGTCAGCAGGTGGACGACAAGCTGCGGCCCGAAATCACGCCGAAGAACATTCTCATGATCGGCCCGACCGGCGTGGGGAAGACCGAAATCGCCCGCCGGCTGGCCCGGCTGGCCGATGCGCCCTTCATCAAGGTGGAGGCGACCAAGTTCACCGAGGTCGGCTACGTCGGCAAAGACGTGGACAGCATCGTGCGTGACCTGGCGGAAGTGGCGGTCAAGCAGGCGCGCGAACAGGCCATGCGCCAGCAGCGCACGCGCGCGGAAGACGCGGCCGAGGAGCGCATCCTCGACGTGCTGGTGCCGCCGCCGCGCAGCGTCGGGTTCGAGCCGCCGCCGCCGGCCACCGACAACGTGGCCCGGCAGACCTTCCGCAAGAAGCTGCGTGAAGGGCAGCTCGACGACCGCGAGATTGAAATCGACGTGGCCGAGGCCCGCCCGGCCACGGAAATCACGGGGCCGGCCGGCATGGAAGACATGGCCGAGCAGATCAAGAGCATGTTCGGCCAGCTCGGCGCCGGGCGGCGGCACAAGCGCAAGCTGCGCATTGCCGAGGCGCTCAAGCTGCTGGTCGACGAGGAAGCCGCCAAACTCATCAACGACGACGAGGTCAAGGCCCGCGCGCTGCACAACGCCGAGCAGAACGGCATCGTGTTCATCGACGAAATCGACAAGGTCACCAGCCGCAGCAGCGAGGGCGGCAGTACCGCCGAGGTGTCGCGCCAGGGCGTGCAGCGCGACCTGCTGCCGCTGGTGGAGGGCACGGCGGTGTCCACCAAGTACGGTGTGATCAAGACCGATCACATCCTGTTCATCGCCAGCGGGGCGTTTCACCTCGCCAAGCCCAGCGACCTGATCCCCGAGCTGCAGGGGCGTTTCCCCATCCGCGTGGAACTGCAGTCGCTGTCGGTGGCCGACTTCGAGGCCATCCTGACCCAGACCGACGCCTCCCTGGTGCGCCAGTACCAGGCCCTGCTCGCGACCGAGGGCGTGACGGTGGAATTCACCCCGGACGGCATCCACCGCCTCGCCGAGATCGCCTTCGAGGTCAACGAGCGCACCGAAAACATCGGCGCGCGCCGGCTGGCCACGGTGATGGAGCACCTGCTCGACGAGGTGAGTTTCGCCGCGACCCAGTGGCAGGGCCGCACGCTGACCGTCGACGCGGTCTATGTCGACGGCCGGCTCGGTGCGCTCAGCCGCAACGAGGACCTCTCGCGCTACATCCTCTGAGCGCGGCGGCGCGCCCGCCCCGTCCGCGGCACCTGCCGCCCGTCAGCGCCCCGGTCGATTGACCGGGGCTTTTTGTTTTCAAGCTTCACTTGCAGTGCGCTTTGTAAGTGCTTGCTTTGTATGTTCTTTTTTGTCGCAAAAGAGCTTCAAAACGTGTCCTAAGTGATTGATTTCATTGAAAAAAAGTGTCAGCCGCCCGCAGCGCCACGGCCGTTTCCTGCTACAGTGGAAAAAAGTGCAATTAAGTGGTGAAAAGTGTTTTCGAGGGGCTGAACACGGTGTTTCAAGGGGCGTCATCGCTGAGTCTGGATGCCAAGGGTCGCCTGTCGGTGCCGACCCGGCATCGTGACGCCCTGGGCGCGGCCGGCGGACAGCTCACCATCACCAAACACCCCCACGGCTGCCTGATGATTTTCCCGCGCCCGGCGTGGGAAGAGTTCCGCGGCCGCATCGCCGCCTTGCCGATGCAAGCGCAGTGGTGGAAGCGGATTTTTCTGGGCAACGCCATGGACGTGGACATGGACGCCACCGGCCGCGTGCTGGTCTCGCCCGAGTTGCGTGCCGCCGCCGGCATCGACAAAGACGCCGTGTTGCTGGGCATGGGCGCTTACTTTGAGTTGTGGGACGCCCGCGCCTACGCGGCCCAGGAAGCCGAGGCGATGAAGGGCGAGATGCCCGACGTCTTCAAGGATTTCTCTTTCTAAGGGCGGCGGTGCAAGGCACATGGATTCACCA
>Ga0209278_1001312_pt1 | contig 15441 bp, 8 predicted proteins | sample JI81BgreenDNA_FD_187504 | JGI IMG/M metagenome (GOLD analysis project Ga0209278, IMG submission 187504) | Wastewater effluent complex algal communities from Wisconsin, to seasonally profile nutrient transformation and Carbon sequestration -... | ecosystem: Engineered > WWTP > Effluent > Algae... | reverse complement strand
AAATTATAACTGCGATATTACCTACGCGACTAACAGCGAAGTCGGCTTTGACTATTTGCGGGACAACATGGCTACTGTCATGGAAGATGTAGTGCAGCGTCCTTTTAATTTTTGCGTGATTGACGAGGTTGACTCGGTGCTGATTGATGAAGCACGGACGCCTTTAATTATTTCCGGCCAGGTGGAACGCCCCAGCGAGAAGTACATCCGGGCGGCTGATGTGGCGGCTGCTCTGAGAAAGGAAAATGAAGAACATTACGAGGTTGACGAAAAGGCTCGGAATGTGCTATTGACCGATGAAGGCTTTGGTGAAGCTGAGCGGTTGTTGGGTGTTACGGATTTGTACGACCCGGCTGACCCTTGGGCGCATTACATTTTTAATGCGATTAAGGCGAAGGAATTGTTTATTAAGGATATTAACTACATCGTCAATGCCGATCGCGAAGTGGTGATTGTGGATGAGTTTACCGGGCGGGTGATGCCGGGACGGCGCTGGAGTGACGGTTTGCACCAGGCGATCGAAGCTAAGGAACGGGCGGAAATTCAGCCGGAAACTCAGACGCTGGCGACAATTACTTATCAGAATTTCTTTTTGCTTTATCCGAAGCTGTCGGGGATGACAGGGACGGCGAAGACTGAGGAGACGGAGTTTGAGAAGATTTACAAACTGGAAGTGACGCTGATTCCCACTAACCGGATTACCAGCCGTACTGACCTTTCGGATATGGTTTATAAAGGGGAGCCTGGGAAGTGGAATGCGATCGCCCAAGAATGCGGGGAAATGCACGAGATCGGTCGGCCGGTGCTGGTGGGCACTACGAGTGTGGAAAAGTCGGAGTTGCTGTCGCGGCTGCTGCAGGAGAGGAAAATTCCTCACAATTTGCTTAATGCTAAACCGGAAAATGTGGAGCGGGAATCAGAAATTATTGCTCAAGCCGGACGCAAAGGCGCTGTGACGATCGCGACCAACATGGCGGGACGCGGTACTGATATTATTTTGGGCGGTAATTCTGAGTACATGGCGCGCCTCAAGTTGCGGGAGTATTTTATGCCCCGGATTGTGCAACCCGAAGATGAGGACGGGTTTTCGCTGGTGCAAGTACCCGGTATTGGCGGCCGCCCCGCACCTCAAGGTTTTGGTCAAACTGCGAAAAAGGTAAAGTCTTGGAAAGCTTCGGCGCAGATTTTCCCGACGCAGCTATCGAAAGATGCCGAGCAAATGCTCAAAGCGGCGGTGGAATTGGCGGTGAAGGAGTACGGGGAGCGATCGCTCACGGAATTGCAAGCCGATGATATCGTGGCTATAGCTTCGGAAAAAGCGCCGACAAAAGACCCCGTAATTCAAAAATTGCGGGAAGCTTACAATTTAACTCGCAGGGAGTACGATGCTTTTACCAGCACCGAACACGATGAAGTCGTGCGGTTGGGAGGCTTGCACGTCATCGGTACCGAACGCCACGAATCGCGCCGGATCGACAATCAGTTGCGCGGCCGGGCGGGACGCCAAGGAGACCCGGGTTCTACGCGGTTTTTCTTGAGTTTGGATGACAATTTGCTCAGGATTTTCGGCGGCGAACGGGTTGCCGGTTTGATGAAGGCTTTCGGTGTTGAGGAAGATATGCCGATCGAATCTAAAATGCTGACTGGTTCCCTCGAAGGCGCTCAGAAAAAAGTCGAAACCTACTATTACGATATCCGCAAGCAGGTCTTTGAATACGACGAAGTGATGAACAATCAGCGTCGAGCAATCTATGCGGAACGTCGCCGAGTATTGGAAGGTTTGGACTCCAAGGAACAGGTAATTAGGTATGCCGAACAGACGATGGACGACATCGTGGGAGCATACATCAACCCCGACTTACCTTCGGAAGAATGGGAACTCGACAAACTTGTGAGCAAGGTGAAGGAATTTGTTTATTTGCTGGCTGACATGACACCGGATCAGCTAGAAGATTTGTCCGTTGAGGAAATTAAAACTTTCTTACACGAACAAGTCCGCAACGCTTACGACATGAAAGAAGCGGAAGTTAATGCAATCCGAGCTGAATTGATGCGCGATGCGGAACGGTTCTTTATTTTGCAGCAAATTGATACTTTGTGGCGGGAACATTTGCAACAAATGGATGCTTTGCGCGAGTCGGTAGGGCTGCGCGGTTACGGCCAGAAAGACCCGTTAATCGAGTACAAAACTGAAGGTTACGAGCTGTTTTTGGACATGATGACGGATATCCGCCGCAATGTGGTTTATTCGCTGTTCCAGTTCCAGCCGCAGCCGGCAATGCAAGTTTCACCAGAGATGGTTTGACGCAGTTGAAAATTGAAGGAAAATGAGATCGCGCAGTCTCCACCCATAATCTTTGATTTGGGTGGGGTTAGCGATATGCAACCAATAAAAGCGAACCAACAATCGTCTGAGTCAAAACTCTCATCTGTTTCTGCCAAGAAGTCTGTTAAGAAAAAGGGCGATCGTGCCAGAAAGAAGTTATATCAAATCCGGTTAAATCGGAATCATGCAGTATAGAGTAGTGCGAGCGTCTCGCTCGCACTGACCATCCAAATATATAAATAATTCCGTTCCAACCGGAAACGATATTAGCCATTAAAGAAGCTAGAATACATCAGAAAATAGCTCCGTCTGGCTCATCCCATCACTATATCGGAAGCCCCAACCATAATTTTTATTGGGTGGGGATACATCACAAATAGTGGTGCAAAGTAAGGGTATTACAATTTAGTGAATTCTTGAACTTTGACTGTCGCTCTTTCATTTTAGCCTAATTTTTAACCGCCTTTGCTATCGCAATACTCCGGACAGTTTTTGGAACGAGACTACAAGCTTACGCGGCGCAAGGATCATAAATAAAGTCCAATTAAATGCAACGAGCGGGGTGGAGCTGACATTGATTTAATTATCCACAGTGGCTCAAAGTCCTACAGAATAAGCCATTGGGCCATATAAAAACTGGTGTTGCTGATTCTGGCGTATGAATCAACTTTTCGCTTGATGTTACAAAACTCACCCTCCCGGGTCTTATAGCAATTGGGAAATGTGAATTCCTACCTAAATTCAGCAACGCCTAAAAACTGTCCGGATTATTGCTATCGGGGAGTGTAAAAAATATCCCCTGACGATTGACCAGAATCATCACAATTGAGAGGTTTAGTTATGAAAAATAATGTGTGGATTGCCAGCGGTTTAGCGCTTTCTCTTATCACTAGCGCTTTGACTGCTAGTGCTGCTTCTTTTCGCAATGACATTACTGGCGTAAAAAATGCTCCTAATGCCACACCTTGGGGAGGATGGTCTACCGCAATTTATTGCCCTGGTGGTAGCTACGTGGGTGGATATTCGATGAGGGTTGAACCGAATCAAGGTGGGGGCGACGATACTGCACTCAATGCTGTTGCCTTATATTGTTACGATCGTGCGGGAAACATGGTCGAGCGGATTGTACCACATCCGGGATTTTGGGGGAATTGGGGTGAAGGAGCTAATTGCCCGAAAGGAAGTTATGCAACAGCATTTAAACTGAAAGTAGAACCACCACAAGGCAATGGTGATGATACAGGAGCAAATTCTGTAACTTTTGGCTGTAGTAATAGTAATAGCACTGTAATTGAAGCATCTGGTGGAGCTCAATGGGGAGCTTGGACACCAAATTGGGTAACAGGTCCGCCGAATTCGGCAATTTGTGGTGTTCGCGCGAAAGTTGAAGGTCAGCAAGGAAGGGGAGATGATACTGCTTTGAATGATTTAGAGTTTAGCTGGTGCAAATTACCACAACCGATTAGCCAAGGTACACCACAGCCTAAACCACCAACTCCAACGCCAAATGCCGGTAACAGTGGCATCCGCCTTTTTGAAAATCCTGTCGGTGAAAATGGTATCCCAATTGATGTAGCGCTAAAAGGTGCTAATGGGCTAGATCCTAACGCACGCCAATTGGGGGCAGATACGTTTTGTCGGTTGAGGGGATATGGAAAGGCTGTGAACTTCCAATTGGCAAGTGGAAGCAACAGGGGTACATTGCAATTCGATCCAAGCACAGGAAGCTGGACACCCTGCGCGAGTTGTGGGATGTATTTTACGAGGGTAGCTTGTCAATAAATAGCAGTACGGGCGATTTAGTGGTTAGAAACTAATGAAGCTGTAAGTTTGAATCTGAATGGAGGAGTTGCTGTCAGTGCTGCGGCAATTAACGTCGGCACTAACTATTTGGGTATGGTTGAAGCGGTTGCTCAAAGCGATATTACAACAAATGTTTTTGTTGTAAGGTAGTTTCTGTAGCGCGGGCTTTTCGGGCCTAGTTGAGTGGAATTAAGTGCGATCGCCTTTGAGTTTGACTTGAGGCGATCGCACTTTGCTTTAATAGTCGTAGACGCACGACTGGTCACAAACAGGCTTTTTTTACGAGAAGACGCGTTACAGCCCGCAGAAACTGCCAAAAACCCGGTTTCTAAAGTTAGACCCAATCTTCTTGATCGCTTTTTTGTCGCCTGTAAACCTCACCTGTAGCGTGAATTTTACGGGTTTGTTCGTAAAGAGTTTCTTCGGTATAATTCCATTTTTGCAGGACTTTTTTTAAGTCGGATTGAATATCTCTAGCGCCGGGAAAGCCTCGGTAGCGAATTATTAATCTTGCTAATTCCGATAAATTGTATTCGGTTGCTTCTCCTGCTAATAAAGTATCGACACTGGCTCGATCGCGCTTGTATTGCGGATGCTGCTGATCTTGAGTTTTTTCTAATGAATCCATATTAAGTAAGTGGGTAGAAATAAACATTACATGGGAGCGGGCGGGTTTATAAGATTATTAGTCTTAGGCTATTATGGTTGGTAAAACCCGCCCCTACAATTCAGGTTGTTCTAGGATTATTTTTGGTGTTTAACTACATATTTATATTTCCCAATCATCAGAATACCAAAAACTTCGACTTCTTGAAAAAGTCAAGATTCTGATTATTTGCTTGTGTTGTCGCTTCAGTCATCCCCAGAAATTTTTGTGTTTGTTGAGTAATACCAAATAGTCGATCGCCGTGACAAAAGATTTCCCAGGCGCGAATTCCCATAAAACCAATACCTGCAACCGCCAAGGGCATCGCTGCGGCACCTAAAAGCGCAGCAATGGGGGGAAATATCATGCACAGTGTTAATAGAATGCCAGTAATAACACCGCCAGCAATGCCAGCTTTGGCGGTGGCAGTGGCGACTTGTTCGACTAACTCTGACTGGGTAATTTTGCCTTCAACGCACAATAGCGAGTTTTCTAAGATAGAAAATATTAACTCAATTACTGCTGCTGCGATCGCCCCTTTCATTGCAGCCCCAACGATTTCCGCAACTGCTGCTTTAAACGCTGCATCCGCTAAAACTTGCTTAGCGACTGCTAATTCAGCAGCAGTCATGTCTACACCACCGCGAGCACGATTCACCCAAAAATATTCAAAAATCCCGTTAGCAGCTTCGCTTCCACCTCCATTGACGTGCGCTTGGATGTGACTCCAATCTTTATCTTGACAGAAGTTGCGAATTGCTTCTGGGCCTTGGGCACGAATTTGGGCGGGTATGGATTCAAATACTTTTGCTGCTTCTTGAACATTTCGCATTCCGTCACGCATCCCAGCCCTAGCAAATTTCGATTGCAGATTTCTTGGCAGGTTCTCAAAACGGATGTTATGTGCTATTTTAAAAGCTTCTTGAGTGGCGATCGCCCCAGCACTAACCATTGAACTTGGCGCTGATTGTACCCACCCTGTTAATACAGTTGCACTTTCCTCAACTTTAGCAGCGATTTCGTTGGCTAAGTTTTGGGTATCGGCAACAGTTTCTTGTACTTTAGCCGTTAGGAATTCGAGCGGATTCTGGCTAATTTCCATGTTGATCCAGCTTGCATCGTTAATGATAGAATTATTCCGACTATAACATTCCTCTTCAGTAAGTGTGATTTTTTACTGAATTGCTTCTAGCTTCTAACTCCGGCTGTAAGTTGAGAGCTTTTTTTTGATAAAATAAACCTTCATTGATTCGACCTTGCTCTTCCAAACTTTTGCCTAAATTCCAATAAGCGACGGCTAAATCTGGTTGAATAACGATAGATTTTTGATAGTAAGTTATGGCGTCATCGAGCTGGCCTTGTTTGTAAAACATACTGCCCAAGTTAACATAGGCTTCGACAAAATTAGGATCGAATTCGATCGCCTTGGAGTAGGCACGAATTGCCGCGTCTATTTTGCCTTGGGCTTGCAGGATATTGCCTAGGGTTTTGTAGGCGGCGGCGAAATTGGGTTGCTGACGAAGTGCTTGGTAACAGGAGGCGATCGCCTCTACATATTTCTGTTGCGTATAATAAATTTCTGCTATCTTGTTGAGTGCGATCGGACTATCGGCTTGAATGGCTAGTAATTTTTGATATTGAGCGATCGCCTCCTCAAGCTTTCCTGATTTCTGAAGGCTATCGCCCGCTGACAAATACTGCTCTGCTAACTCGGAATTTGCGGTCATAGATTTTACTTTAACAGCCAAAACTACTTTACCACAACTGTTAGTTAGCAACCGCGATTTCTAGGGATATTCTGACTATTGTCAATTTTAAATTTGTTTCTGTACCAACAGTTCGGACAGTTTTTGATTACCAACCGTAGCATAGAGGTTTTAGGGCACCCCGATTAAAACAAGATAAAAGTCAGCAAAGTTCTGGACGCACTTTTGACGATCTGAAACCCGGTTGCTGACTATATTTCTTGTTCCTGTTAGCAAAACTCATAGAAACCGGGTTTCTCGCCACCCCATGCGTGGGCATTGAAACTGTCCGAAGTGTTGATAGATAAATTAGCTAAATGTTCGATCGCCCTAGCTGTTCAAAAATCGATCGAACGGGCGATCGAAAAAATTAAGGAGACAGTCGCCACACCTTAATCGTGTCGTCAAAACTGCCACTGATCAGAGTTTTGTCTTGAGGATTAAAAGCCAAATCCACCCAGGTAGAATGACCCTTCAGCGTGCCCGCCATTTCGCCGGAACTCATGCGCCACAGCTTGATAGTGCCGCTCAAATCGGCGCTAGCGAGTTTGTCTCCGTCGGGAGTGAAAGCCAAGGACTTAACCTTGTCGGAATGGCCGCTCAAAGTCCGTAGCAGAGAACCGTTGGGCTGCCCGAACTGATTATTTGCGCTGATATCCCACAGCTTCACCGTCTTGTCCCAACTGCCGCTGGCGAGAGTTTGACCATCCGGGCTGATGGCCAGAGACCAAACCGCCTCAGAATGACCCCAAAGAGTTTCTTTGAATTCCCCAGTCTGCCAGTTCCACAGGTTGATCTTACCGTCGCTGCTGCCGATCGCCAAAGTTTCTCGATCGGGACTGAAAGCCACCGCCTGCACCTCGTCAAAAACCCGGTTGAGAGTTTCCAACTCGGCCCCGCCTTCGACTTGCCACAACTTCAAAGTTTTGTCCTTACCGACACTGGCCACAGTCCGGCTATCGGGACTGAAAACCACCGAGAACACGCCGTCTTGGTGTCCGTCCAAAGTCCGAATTAACTTGCCAGAATAGAAATTCCACAATTTAATCGTACCGTCAACGCCACCGCTGGCGATCGTCCTGCCGTCGGGGCTGACAGCCACCGACCACACAGGCCCCAAATGTCCGGCTAAAACCTTGAGCAGCTTGCCGTGACGCTTGTGCCGCAAGTGAATTGTACCGTCGTTATTCCCGCTGACGATCGCGCGGCCCTGGGGAGCAACTGCTACCGTCCAAACCGGGTTTTTGTCTAGATCCGCCAGAGTGCGTACAGCAGGCCGGGACTGCGATGCATCACCGTTGAAATCCTGCATCGGGGGCGGATTGAACCGAATTTCGGGAATGCTAGAAACAGGCTCACCAGAAGTGAAAGCCTGCGGTGCAGGAGAAGGCAAGCGAGAACCCAGCACTACGGACAGCAGGGCAACCGCAGTTCCTCCCCACATTGCCAAAGTCCACTTGGGTTTGCTGAGAATCACGTCTACCGGTGCCGGGCCGTAATTCATGTCTGTGAGAATTGCCTCGGTCGATCGATAGCGTTTTGATGGTTCTCGCTGCACCATTTTATCCAGAATGCGGCCGAGTCGCGCCGAAACTGGTACTTTCAAATAATGTCTCCAAGCCCAACTTTCGGATTTGATGTCAAACAAATCAAAGGGCGACATTCCCGTTAACAAGTGAATGCAAGTGACGCCCAAACTGTAGATGTCGCTGCTCTGAATCGCTTGGCCTTTAATTTGTTCCGGGGCCGCGTATTCTGCTGAACCTGTCACCGTTTCTGTTTTGATCGGGCCACTATTAGCCCGAATTGCCGCGCCGAAATCGACTAAAACTAGCCCAGAGGAACTTTCCTGAGACACGGAATGTAAACCCTCTTTCCCTGCCCAAGCTGGGGATGCTTGGGGATTTTTGCGGTGAATAATATTCGACGGTTTGATATCTCCGTGAATCAGTTGATTTTCATGAACAAATTGCAGGACTGGCAACAATTCGCTCAGCAGATACCAAATTTGAATTTCTTTAACAACACCTTTTTCTGAAAGCCGATCGGCTAAATTGCGGCCTTCGATGTATTCTTGCACTAAATACTGGCAGCCTTCGAGTTCAAAAGATGCCAGCAGTTTCGGTATTTGGGGATGTTGGCCCAACTTGTCGATAACTGAGGCCGAGCGGCGAAATGCCCAGTTTTCTTGTGTGGAACCTGCAGCAGGCGCGCAGAACTGTTGAATGACGCAGCGGGGTTGCGAAGGTTGGTCTTCATCGACAGCTAAGAAGGTGCGGCAAGTGAGACTTTGACCGAGGGTGTGAAAAACTCGGTAGCGGCCTTTTAGCAGCAAGTTCGACTCGCAACTTTTGCATACTGTCGCGCGATCGAGATTTTGGGGATTCTGGCAATGGGGATTGATGCAGTAACTCATTTGTCTTTCCGCTGGAGACCCCCGTCCGACATTCGGTGGGGGAGGAAAGCGGGGCGGTGCGTGCCGCTTCCTGTGGACAAATTAAATAATTGGAATCTTTGCTTGATCATAATTGTTTCCCAGATTTTCGCCACAATTGCTGCGGTCGATCGCACGTAAATAATTGCTGACTTTCCTGCGAGCGAGGTTTAATAGGTCGATCCTATGGGCGGGCAGGATGCCTACCCCACAAGAAAATCATTCTTTGTGGAACAGGCCGGAAAGCCTGTTGTTTAGAATGGTGCAATATCTCAGTTATTACCGAATTACGCTATACTGTCATTGCCAATACTTGCATTGCGATCGCAGCAAAGCAATGGCGAGGTCTTGCCAAACATCGGCGATTCTTTGTTCTATGGAGTGAATCTAAAAGTTCAACTTTCTAATGTCAAATCGACTAGCTGATTAAAACTTAGGCAATTTTTGCCAAACGAACTACTAACTTTTAACTATTACTTATGCCCTTAATTCGCGTACCCAAACCTTGGGAAATTCTCGAACCCCAAATTACCCCAGAAACAGCCTTTCTCAACCGCCGCCGCTTCATGACCAATTTAATTGGCGCCGGCGTGACTGCTTCCCTGCTGCCGCTGATCGGCTGCCAAAGCAATGCTAGCTCAAAAACTGCTCTGGATCAAAGCTCAACCCAAGCATATGCGGGATTGAGCCGGAATCCCGACTTTGCGAAAGTCGATCGAGCGATTACCGACGAAGCCTTAGCTACAAAATACAACAATTTTTACGAATACGGCGGCACAAAATCTATTTGGCAAGCCGCTCAAGCTTTGCCAACAGAAAACTGGAAAGTAGAAGTAGGAGGTTTAGTAAAAAATCCCCGCACTTATGATATTGACGACCTCAACAAAAAATTTCCTATCGAAGAACGAGTTTATCGATTTCGCTGTGTAGAAGCCTGGGCGATGGTAGTTCCTTGGGTAGGATTTCCCATGAAATTACTGATGGCTGATGTCGAACCGCAATCGAAAGCTAAATTCGTTCGCTTTACCTCATTTTACGATCCCAAAATAACTCCCGGCCCCGGTTTGATGTCGCAATTTTATCCTTGGCCTTATACCGAAGGTCTGCGAATTGAAGAAATGGCAAACGATTTAGCATTTTTTGCCACAGGCTTGTATGGCCGAAGGCTACCAAAGCAAAATGGTGCGCCGCTGCGGCAAGTGATTCCTTGGAAATACGGTTTTAAGGGCGCAAAGTCGATCGTAAAAATTGAATTTGTCGAACAACAGCCCGCCACTTTTTGGAATACAATCGGCCCCAACGAATACGCCTTTGAAGCAAATGTCGAGCCCGACAAACCGCACCCCAGATGGTCGCAGGCCAGCGAACGCATAGTCGGCCCCGGTAACAGTTGGTCGTGGGAAACTCGCCCAACTTTGCCCTATAACGGTTACGGCGAATATGTGGCGAGTTTGTACAGTTAATTGACGGATTTCCCCTCGTTTCTAGGCTCAGCCTAGGAACGCAGATCCGGAGGCTCTGCCTCCCTATTTGTGCGAGGCAGAGCCTCGGATTCAGGCATTCCCAGGCAGATCCTGGGAACGAGAAAAGGGAAATATGAAATGTGCGATCGCAGTTTAGCATTTCCCTTTTTACCAGTTGCTGAAATTCCCGGTTTCATCGAACAAAGCAGAACAGTCGGACAGCGTGCTGCTGTGCGTTTGTTTCGGCAAAGAATTAGAGAAATTTTGCCAAATTAAAAATAACACTTACATCTCTCCTTACTCTTTCTCTGTGCCCTCTGCGCCCTCTGCGGTAAAAAAACTCTTTATTGTTCACAAAACTCTGCAACCCTCCGCCAAACTCGATCGCACAAATCGGGTATGCTAACATCGAACCATTCAATTTCAGGATAGGCTCGAAACCATGTCCGCTGACGCTTCGCAAATTGCCGCGTGTGCAAAATTGTTAATTCTTTAGCTTCTTCCAGCTTAATGTCGCCCGCCAAATATTGTTTCATTTCCTGGTATCCCAGCGTGTTCAACAGTGGCAAGTCGCAGCCGTATTTTTTACACAAATATTCTACTTCAGCAATCCAACCGCGTTCTAGCATTTGTTCGGTGCGCTGTTTGATCCGATCGACCAAAACATCGATCGCGCAATCCAACCCAATTTGTAAAATAGGATAATTGGGAGGATTTTCGCCCTGCTGTTCGGAAATAGGGCGACCGGTCGCATAAAATACTTCCAGTGCTCTTAAAGTTCTTACTGGGTCATTGAGGTGAATTTTCTCGGCGGCAGAGCGATCGACCTGCTGCAACATCGCGTAACATTGAGATTGTCCGAGTTCTGCTAGTTGCGATCGCAATTCGGGCATCGGCGCTACCCTCGGAATTTTTAAACCGCGCACGATCGATTTAATATATAAGCCCGTCCCTCCCACCAACAACAGGGGGGGAGAAACAGGAAAATCGACATCAGCAATTAATTTTTGAGCTTGCTGTTGGTACTCTGCTAGTGTCAGAGTTTCTGTCGGATCGCAGATGTCAATTAAGTGATGCGGTACACAAGTGCGATCGACCGCCGTCGGTTTTGCCGTTCCGATGTCAAATTCGCGGTACACTTGACGGGAGTCCGCACTGAGGATCGAGGATTGTAGTCGCCCCGCCAAAGCCAATGCCACTCCCGACTTCCCCGTCGCCGTCGCCCCACAAATCGTAATTAATCTAGGCATAACCTGTCGCACATTTCCCTATAAAAACTCTCAAATCCTCTCCTCTCCATGCTTTCCCCTCTCTCCTACACTGATTCACCGCGATCGGCCAGGGCATTCCTCCACCAATCTCAAAACTATTCCCATCCCTCCCCCCGATAAATTTCCCTTCAGAAAGCCCTAGCATCGCCTTTAACGGTTTTGTGCTATAATTTTAGGAGTTTTCCCATTTTAGAAGCTTTCGGGGCTTTAGGCCTCATTATTGGAGCTATTTTTGTATGACCAGCAGCTACAGCGCCGACCAGATTCAAGTTCTCGAAGGTCTCGAAGCAGTCCGTAAACGACCGGGGATGTACATCGGTACCACCGGCCCGCGAGGACTCCACCATCTAGTTTACGAGGTTGTGGACAATTCCATAGATGAGGCGCTGGCTGGCCACTGCACTCACATCGAGATTGACATCAACGCCGACGGTTCCGTTACCGTGACAGACGACGGCCGGGGTATTCCGACCGGCATCGTTGCCAAGACTGGCAAATCGGGAATAGAAACAGTAATGACTGTACTCCACGCCGGCGGTAAATTTGGCGGTGGTGGCTACAAGGTTTCTGGAGGATTGCACGGTGTAGGTATTTCTGTTGTTAACGCGCTGTCCGAGTGGGTAGAAGTGACAGTTTGGCGCGACCAAAAAGAACATTTACAGCGCTACGAAAGAGGCAATCCAGTTACTGAACTTACTGCCAAGCCCAACAAAGGCACTCGCACCGGCACTTCAGTTTCTTTCTTGCCAGATACTCAAATATTTAGCACTGGCATTGAATTTGATTACACTACACTCGCGGGGCGCTTGCGAGAATTGGGTTACTTGAATGCGGGCGTGAGAATTACGTTTAGCGACCACCGTTTGGAACTGCTTAAAAGTAGCGAACCTCGCATCGAAACATACTGTTACGAGGGCGGAATCAAGGAATATATCGCCTACATGAACCGCGAAAAGCAGCCTCTGCACGAAGAAGTGATTTACGTGCAAGGCGAACGCAATAACGTGCAGATAGAAGTGGCTTTGCAGTGGTGCGTCGATGCTTTTAGCGACAACGTTCTAGGTTTTGCTAACAACATTCGGACGATCGACGGTGGCACGCACTTAGAAGGTCTGAAGGCAGTTTTGACGCGGACGATGAATTCGATCGCCCGCAAGCGCAACAAAATCAAAGAAAACGAGCCCAACCTCGCCGGCGAAAACGTGCGCGAAGGTTTGACAGCAGTGATTTCGGTCAAAGTCCCAGATCCGGAATTTGAAGGTCAAACTAAAACCAAGCTAGGAAATACAGAAGTTCGGGGAATTGTCGATTCCTTGGTAGGCGAAGTATTGACAGAATATTTAGAGTTTCGCCCCCAAGTAGCCGACGCTATTTTGGAAAAAGCAATTCAGGCATTTAAGGCCGCTGAAGCCGCCCGCCGTGCCCGCGATTTAGTGCGCCGAAAATCAGTCTTAGAATCGTCTCCTTTGCCTGGAAAATTAGCGGACTGTAGCTCCAGAGACCCCGCCCTGTCTGAGATATACCTCGTCGAGGGGGATTCCGCGGGGGGCTGTTTTTTTTCATCTCAGGAAATAAAATTAGCTGACGGTACGACAAAAACTATCAAACAGATAGTTGACGAACAAGCAGAAGGTAAAGAACACTTTTGCTACACCATTCGCGAGAGTGGAAACATCGGGTTTGAGCGAATAACTAATGCTCGGATGACTAAAGCAAATGCTGAAGTTGTCAAACTGACATTAGACAATGGGGAGACAATAACTTGCACTCCCGACCATCCATTCATGTTGCGGGATGGCACTTACAAAGCAGCAGCCCTGCTGACACCGGAAGATTCATTAATGCCGTTCCACCGCAAGTTGTCGGAAAAAACCAAACAGGGCCAGGGACTTAACGGTTACGAAATGGTTTGGAATCCCAACAGTGATAAGTGGATTTACACCCATCTTTTAGCGGATTTCTACAACCTAAAACACGGTGTCTATCAAGCATCTGAGGGCAATCACCGCCACCACGTTGATTTCAATAAACTCAACAACAATCCGACAAATATTCAGCGAATGTCGGCTGAGGATCACTTGGCTCTTCACCGCGCGAACCTTGAGAAAACCTTGCACAGGCCCGATGTCATTGAAAAGAGCCGTCAAGCTCACATGACTGATGAATTTCGGGCGATGATGAAAGAGCGGATGCGGCAGCCTGAAACGCGACAAATTCTTTCGGAACAGGCGAAAGCTCAGTGGGAAGATGAAGAGTATAAAGCTTACATGATGAGCAAGTGGCGGGAGTTTTACGATAGTGATGAAACTTATCGCCAGCAAAATAATGAACTGCTGAACCAAGCCCAGCAAGAGTATTGGAGTAGTGAAGAAAACCGTTTGGCTCAGTCGGAACGGGTGAGTAATCATTTTGCTAACAATCCTGAAGCACGGGAGACTCATTCTCAACTTGCTAAAGAACAGTGGCAAGATGAGAATTTGTTGGAGTGGCGGCGCGAAAAAACTAAGGAACAGTGGACGCCGGAGTTTCGCCAGAAACGTAAAGCGACTTTGAAGGAAACTTATTACCGCCAGACGCTGGAAGCTTTGAAGACAGTCCACCTGAAAGAAGGTTGGATGAATGTAGATGCTTACAATCTTTATCGCCGCATGAAGGGTGATAAGACTTTGTTGAAGTTTGAGACGTTTTGCGATCGCTACTTTAATGGTGATGAAGTATATGCTCGCCAAGCGGTTCGGAATTACAACCACCGCGTTGTGTCGATCGAACATTTGGAGGAACGCTACGATGTTTACGACATCGAAGTGCCCAACAGTCACAACTTTGCATTAGCTGCGGGAATTTTTGTCCATAACAGTGCCAAACAAGGGCGCGATCGCCAATTTCAAGCAATCCTGCCTTTGCGCGGTAAAATTCTCAACATTGAGAAAACCGACGACGCCAAAATCTACAAAAATAACGAAATTCAATCGTTAATTACAGCCCTGGGTTTGGGCATCAAAGGCGAAGAATTCGATCCGGGTCAATTGCGGTATCACCACATCGTAATTATGACTGACGCTGACGTGGATGGTGCCCACATCCGCACGCTGTTGCTGACTTTCTTCTACCGCTATCAGCGGGCACTTGTAGAACAAGGTTACATCTATATTGCTTGTCCTCCTCTCTATAAAGTGGAACGGGGACGCAATCATTACTACTGTTACAGCGATCGCGAAATGAACAATCTCATCCGCAATGAATTTCCGGCGAATGCTAACTACACCATTCAGCGGTTCAAAGGTTTGGGTGAAATGATGCCGACACAGTTGTGGGATACGACGATGAACCCAGAAACTCGGACGCTGAAACGGGTGGAGATTGAAGACGCTGCTGAGGCCGATCGCATCTTTACGATCTTAATGGGCGATCGTGTCGCCCCCCGCCGCGAATTCATCGAAACCTACGGCCCCAAACTCAACCTCCTCGACTTGGACATCTAAATTAATCATGAGTCCTGAGTCGTTAGCTAGCAGCTAATGACTCAGGACTCATGACTAAACTTTTGCGGCCCTGATGCCTTCTGCCCTTTCGGGCGATCGGGCATCAGGGCCCTTTGATGTTTCTAGGTTTTGTTATAAAAATTAATACAATCTCTCATCAAATCGATCTAAGGTAAACACTTAGGTAAATTTTAGATTTTTGGCGCATCCATCAGCTACCACAAAAATAGAAGGTTGGACAAATAGAGCGTCAACGACCCAGGTCTAAAGA
>Ga0209278_1001311_pt1 | contig 15446 bp, 13 predicted proteins | sample JI81BgreenDNA_FD_187504 | JGI IMG/M metagenome (GOLD analysis project Ga0209278, IMG submission 187504) | Wastewater effluent complex algal communities from Wisconsin, to seasonally profile nutrient transformation and Carbon sequestration -... | ecosystem: Engineered > WWTP > Effluent > Algae... | reverse complement strand
GCCAGATGGCCAGCAACGAGAAGGCCGCGACCACCGCCATCAGCACACGCAGCGGCCGCCAGAACCAGCCCAGCCAGATCAGCGAGGGCACCGTGCCGGCCAGGATCGCGGTCTCGTAAAAATCCATCGCGTGGCCGTAGCGCACGAAGGCCCAGATCGCGCCGGCCACCAGGGCGGCGGCGAACAGCCAGTCCCACCGGTCGCGGCGGGCGAAATAGCCGGTCACGCCGGTGGCAGCGGCACCGGACTTCTTGAGTTCGATGGTTTGCGTGGCGGTGTTCATGCGGTCCCCTTGAGCAGCTGGGCTTTGAGCGTGTCGAATTCGCGGTCGGCGTCCATGGTCTTGCGGTTGGTCGACAAGGCCACGCGGGCATTCGCGCCACCGCCCTCGGCCGGCGCCAGCCACACCCACAGGCGGCGGTCACGGACGTAGAGCATGGCGAAGATGCCCAGAATGAGCAACAGGCAGCCCAGATAGACGATGTTCTGGCCCGGCGCGCGGGCCACCTGGAACACGCTGGCCTGCACGTGCGTGAAGTCGGTGAGCTTGAACGCCATCGGCGCCGGGTAGAAGAAGGTGTCGCTCAGGCTGATCACGGCCTGGGTCATGAAGCGCTGGGTGTCGTCGCCGCGCGGCGCGGGAGCCAGGCCGGCGCGTTCGCGGCTGAGCTGCAGCAGCTCGAACAGCGTGCCGTTGAGGATGCGCACCAGCACATCGCTGGCGCGCTCGCGGTCGTCGGTCGGGACGTTGACTTCCATGAAAGCGGAGATCGCCTGCAGGCCGCCAGCCACCTCGGGTCGCTCCCCCGCCCCGGGCACCGGCTCGGCGCCGGCGAACAGCGCCAGCGCGCGCGTGGCCGATGCCTCCAGTGCCTCCACCAGATCGGGCCGACCGGGTTCGACCGACGCACGGGCATAACGACGCACCGCCTCGGCGCGCATCGCCGGGTCGTCCAGGGCCGCACGCAGCCGCACGAAGCCGTCCAGGCTGTCGTTCTCGTCGGCCGGCACGCGCAGATAGCGGAAGGTGTCTTGCGGCGTGTCGCGCAACCCGAGGAGGAACACCCGCTGCCCGTCCAGTTCAACCGGCAGCATGTAGTTGTGGTACTCGATCGCCTGACCGGATGCGTCGCGCAGCTTGTAGGTGATGCTCGGACCGACGTTGCGCAGGTTCTTCTCGGTCACCGTCTTGGCGCCCGACCCCAGCCGGCTCTCGATCGATTCCCGCAGGTTCACGGTGCGCACGTCGGCGCCGGTGGGGTTGTTGGCCGCGAAGTTCTCGACGTTGATGATGCGCAGACCGGTGTATTCCAGCGTCAGCTGCTCGGCCCCGTTGCCCAGCACGGTGGAGCTGCCGATCGTGCCTTCCACCTCAAACGGGCGGGTCGGCCGGCTGATCGGCACGGCCTGCAGCTTCACGCGCGAGCCACCATCGTCAAAGCTGCTCTGGTAGATGTTGATGCCGCGGTGGTTGGCCGGGTGGTTGACCTCCACGCGGGCCGGCTTTTTTTCACCGGTTTCGTGGTCGTGGATCACGATTTCGCTGGCAAACAGCCGCGGCATGCCCGTGTCGTAATACTCGACGATGAATTTCTTCAGCTCCACCGAGAAGGGCAGCTCCTGCAGCAGCACGCCTTGCGGCTGCGCCAGGATCGCCGTGCTCGACGCGGTGCCCTCGGTCACCAGCAGGTTGCCCCGGAAGGTCGGGTTGCTGGCCGACAGGCGATGCTGCGCCGGCACGTCGGCGATCAGGCCGCCGCCGGTGAAGGGGGTCTTGCCGTTGAACCAGGTCTGGGCGCGCACGATCAGGTCGCCGTCGAGCAGGCCCCCGACGCACACCAGCACGATCGCGCTGTGCGCGGCGATATAGCCCCATTTGTTGGCCGCCCCTGCCTTGGCGGCGACCATCCAACCGGTGCCCTGGGGCGTGGTCCGCGACTGCAGTTTGACCTTCCAGCCGGCGGCCAGCAGCGTCTGGCCCATGCGGTGGGCGGCCGCTTCCGGTCCATCCTCCACGCGCCCTTCGGCCTTGTGCGGAAAGGCCAGCAGGCTTTGCTCGCGGATGTTTTCCTTGTAGACGCGGAAGTCGGCCAGGATCTTGGGCGTGTTGCGCGCGATGCACAGGCTGGTGCTGACCACCAGAAACGCCAGGATCAGCAAAAACCACCAGGCGCTGTAGACAGAGAACAGGTTGACGCTGCCAAACAGCTCGGCCCAGAACGGCCCGAACTGGTTGATGTAGTTGTTGATCGGCTCGTGCTGCTTGACGACGGTGCCGATCACCGAGGCGATGCAGATGACGGTGAGCAGCGAGATGGCAAACCGCATCGACGACAGCAGTTCCACCACGTCGCTGAACAGACGCGAGCCGGTGTTCGGTCGGAGGCCTTGGGTGGAAACGCTCATGTCGGATCGGGACATCAAAAAGGGCGCTCCCGGTGGTCCGGAAGGCGCCCTGCTGTGATGCGAAGTCGGGTCACTGGTTCAACCCGTCCTCACAACTTTTGCGATCTTGCCCCCAAAAAATGAAGCCGGGCTGAAACCCGGCCACCGGCTGGGGGGATGGATCAGCGCAGACCGGCGATGTAGTCGGACACCGCCTTGATTTCGCGGTCGGTCATCTTGGCCGCCACGCCCGTCATCTGCAGGTTGTTGGCGCGCGTGCCGTCGCGGAAGTGGCGCAGCTGGGTTTCGGTGTACTCGGCGTGCTGGCCCGCCAGGCGCGGGTACTGCGACGGGATGCCGGCACCACCGGGGCCGTGGCAAGCCGCGCAGGAAGCGATCTGGCGGTCAGCGATGCCACCACGGTAGATGCGCTCACCCAGCTTCACCAGGTCTTTGTCGGTGGCGAAGCCCGGCTTGCCCTTCTGGGAAGCCAGCCAGTAGCTGATGTCGCGCATGTCGCTGTCCGACAGGGCCGAGGCGAAGCCTTGCATGATCGCGTTCTGGCGCTTGCCGGACTTGTATTCCTGCAGCTGCTTGATGAGGTATTCGGGGTGTTGCTGGGCCAGCTTGGGGTTGGCCGGGATCATCGAGTTGCCGTCGGCGGCGTGGCAGGCCACGCACACATTGCCGTACAACGCGGCGCCCCTGACCAGATCCGGCTTGGCCGATTGCGCCTGGGCGCTGAACGACAGGGCTGCGGCGGCAGCGGCGCAAAGGAGGGAAACGGGCAATTTCATGACGGAGCGGGCGTCGTGGGCGACGTTTTCGGTTGATGATCGAACCCGGGTGGTCCCGGCAAAGCCGCTCGATTTTACAATGCCCCACCGGGAAAGCCCCAATGACCCAGCACGCCGCCACCCCCACTCCCCCCGCCCTCCCCGACCCCGCCTTCATCCACGGCTGGCTGCACACCGCCCGGTTCCTCACCACCGCGCCCCAACTGGAACACCTCCCGGCCCTGGACGTGCCAGAAATCGCCTTCGTCGGCCGGTCCAACGCCGGCAAATCCACCTGCATCAACACGCTGACCCAGCAGAAACGGCTGGCTTTTGCGTCCAAGACGCCCGGGCGGACGCAGAGCATCAACCTGTTCACGCTCGGCCGGCAAGGCGCGACCGATGCGGTGCTGGCCGATCTGCCGGGCTACGGCTACGCGGCGGTGCCGCAAGAAGCGAAGCGGCGCTGGCAGCGCGTGATGGTGAATTACCTGCTCACCCGGCCCAATCTGCGCGCCGTGGTGATGCTGGTCGATCCGCGCCTGGGGCTGACGGAACTGGACAACGCCCTGCTGGAAGCCATCCGCCCGCGTGTGCAGGACGGGCTGCATTTCCTGGTGTTGCTGACCAAGGCCGACAAGCTCACCCGCGCCGAGGCCAACAAGGCGCTGTCGATTGCGCGACTGCAGACCGCCGGCGGGGAGGCGAGACTGTTTTCTGCCCTGAAGAAGCAAGGGCTGGATGACGTGGCCACGCTGTTGTGGCGCTGGAGCCAGGCACCCGCGCCCGGGGTCCTGCCCGCGGCGCCGGCCGACGACGACGAACCGCCCGCCGCCGACTGACCGCCCGCCCGGCCGCGCCGCCGCGGGCCTGCCCGAGCCCGCCATGATCGACACCTTCCCGCTGTCACTCCCCCACGGCATCACCCTGAGCTGCCGGGCGGCTGGCCCGCGGGGGGCGCCGGTGCTGTTGTTTCTGCACGGCTTTCCGGAAGCCGCCTTCGTCTGGGACGACCTGCTCACCCATTTCGCCCGGCCCGAGCACGGCGGCTGGCGGTGCGTCGCGCCCAACCTGCGCGGCTTCGAGGCATCGAGCGCACCGGCCGAGGTGGCCGCCTACCGGGCCAAGCCGCTGGTCCAGGACATCGCGGCCCTGATCGCGGTGGCGACCGCCGACAGCCCCACGCCGGGCCGCCTGGGCGCGCTGATCGCCCACGACTGGGGTGGCGCGCTCGCCTGGAGCGTGGCCGCGCAGCACGGCCCGGCGGTGCACCGCCTTGTGATCCTCAACGCCCCGCACCCCGGGCCTTTCCAGCGCGAGCTGGCCCATTCGCCGGCCCAGCAGGCCGCCAGCGATTACATGAATTTCCTGGCCCGGCCTGACGCGCCCGAGCGGCTGGCCGACGACGACTTTGCCCGGCTGTGGCCCTTTTTCGGGCGCATGGCTGGGGGCGAGGACCCGGCCTGGCTCGACGAGGCCACGCGTGAGCGCTACCGCGCGGTGTGGCGCCAGGGCCTGCGCGGGCCCTGCGCCTATTACGCCGCCTCGCCGCTGCGCCCGCCCACGGCCACCGACCCGGGCGCTGCGGCGGTGACGCTGCCGCCGGCGCTGGTGCGGGTGGATGTGCCGACGCTGGTGGTCTGGGGTCTGGCCGATACCGCCCTGCCGCCGGCCTTGCTCGACGGGCTGGACAGCTGGGTGAGCGATCTGCGGATCGAGCGGCTGCCGGGCGCGACGCACTGGCTGGTCCACGAGCGGCCCGCCGAGGTGGCCGCGCTCATCGCGAGCCACCTGCCGCCTGCGGCGGCGTGATCGCGCGACCGCCCGCTCAATAGAACGGCGCCTCGCCCGGGGGGCGGGTCTTGAACCGCTTGTGCACCCAGTAGTACTGCTCGGGCATGCCGCGGATGAAGTCTTCCAGCGCGCGGTTCATCGCGGCGGTGTCGGCCACGATGTCCTCGGTCGGATAGCCCGGCCACGGCGGCAGCACGGTGACCTCGTAGCCCCCCGGCGTCAGTCGCGTGACCACCGGCACCACCTGGGCGCGGGCCAGGCGTGCGAACCGGGGCAGGGACGTGATGGTGGCGGTCTGCACGCCAAAAAACGGTACGAACGCGGAGTCGCGGGTGCCGTAGTCCATGTCGGGCAGCAGGTAGAGCGGCAGGCCCTGACGCAGCGCGGCGACCAGCGGCTTGAGGCCCTGGCGCATGGCGACGATGTGGGGGTGACCGAAGCGCTGGCGGCCGCGGGTCATCCAGCGGTCCACGTCGGCATTGAGCTGCTCGGCATAGATGCCGCAACAACGGCGCCGCAGGTGGACGGTCAGACCGGTCCAGCCCGCGTCCATGCCCACAAAGTGGGGCGCGAAGAGCACCGTCGGGGCATCGCCGTCCAGCGCCGCGAGATCGCCCCTGAGCAGGACGCGGCGCTTGACCACGTCGGCCGGCGCCTCCCACAGCCAGCTGCGGTCCAGCCACGCCTGGGCAAAGGCGACGAAGTGGCGGCGCACGGCGGCATCGCGCTCGCGGTCGGACTGGTCGGGAAAACACAGCGCCCAGTTGGTGCGGGCCACGTGGCGCCGGCGCCGCGCCACCGTGTGAAGCACCTGCCCCAGCAACCAGCCCAGGGCGCGCACCGCCGGCAGCGGCAGGTGCGACAGCAGGCGCATGAAACCCACGCCCAGCCGGTTGGCCAGGCCGCCCGGGGGTTTCTGGTGGGGTTTGTGGGTCGGCGTCTCGACCGGCTCGGAGCTCATGCGCGCGGGGGCTTGTAGCGGTCGTAGGACCACAGGTATTGGGCGGGCGATTCTCGCACCAGCGCCGCCATGGCCTCGTTGATCACGGCCGCCGCTGCCGCGGGGTCGTCGGGCAGCGCCGCCCCAAGGGGGCGGACGTGCACCACGTAACCCGCGCCGCGGGGCAGGCGTTCGCCCCAGCTCAACAACACGCGCACGCGACCGGCCTGCGCCAGCCGCGCCGGCAGCGTCATGGTGTAGGCCGGCCGACCGAAAAACGGCGCCCACACGCCCTGCCCGGCGGGCGGCACCTGGTCGGGCAACAGGCCGACGGCCTCGCCCGCCTTGAGCGCCTTGAGCAGCTGCTTCACGCCAGCCAGGCTGGTGGGCGCGGTGCGCAGCCCGGGCCGCGCGCGGGCGCCGGCGACGAGGTCGGTCAGCCAGGGCTGGCGCGCCGGCCGGTACAGCACGGTCATCGGTCGCGCGGCGCCATGGCGGGCGGCGTAGGCCTGGGCGGTGATCTCGAAGCAGCCGAGGTGCGGCGTGAGGAACAACAGCCCGTCGCCGGCCGCCACGGCGTCGTCGATGTGTTCGACGCCCAGCCAGCGCACCGGCACCGGGGCGCCCAGCCACAGCCGCGGCAGCTCGGCCACCAGCTTGCCGGCCTCGCCGACGGCCGCGCGCGTCTGGACGGGCGTGAGGCCGGCGAGCGCGGCGTGCGCGTGCAGGCGCCGCCGGTACCGCGGGGACAGCGCCCAGGTGAGCCAGCCCAGCGCCACGCCCAGCGCATGGAGCGGGCGCAACGGCCAGCGCGCGAGCGTGCGAAAAATCAGGCGGACGAGCGTGGACAAGGGCGGCGGCCGGCGGGGGGCGGCGCGGCGTCGCTAGAATCGCGCCATCGCCGAGTTGATGAACTGATTGCGGGGCGATTCACAAGTACTGCTAAAGCGTTCGCCGACTTCTGCAAGACCGGCAACGCCGATCCACCCCAACACCGCAGGAGTTTAAAGACATGGCGAACGACTTTCTCTTCACGTCCGAATCGGTCTCCGAAGGACACCCCGACAAGGTGGCCGACCAGATCTCCGACGCGATCCTCGACGCGATCTTCACCCAGGACCCGCGCAGCCGCGTGGCTGCCGAGACGCTGACCAACACCGGTCTGGTCGTGCTCGCCGGCGAGATCACGACCAACGCCCACGTGGACTACATCCAGGTGGCGCGCGACACCATCAAGCGCATCGGCTACGACAACACCGAGTACGGCATCGACTACAAGGGCTGCGCGGTGATGGTCTGCTACGACAAGCAGTCCAACGACATCGCCCAGGGCGTGGACCACGCCTCCGACGACTACCTCAACATCGGCGCCGGCGACCAGGGCCTCATGTTTGGTTATGCCTGCGATGAGACCCCGGTGCTGATGCCCGCGCCGATCTACTACGCCCACCGGCTCGTCGAGCGGCAGGCGCAGCTGCGCAAGGACGGCCGCCTGCCCTTCCTGCGCCCCGACGCGAAAAGCCAGGTGACCATGCGTTATGTCGATGGCAAGCCGCACAGCATCGACACCGTGGTGCTGTCCACGCAGCACGCGCCCGAGTGGAGCCTGGGCGACAAGATGAAGCCCGAGTTCAACGAGGCCGTCATCGAAGAAATCATCAAGCCGGTGCTGCCCAAAGAGTGGCTGCAGAACACCCGCTACCTGATCAACCCGACCGGCCGTTTCGTCATCGGCGGTCCCCAGGGCGACTGCGGCCTGACCGGGCGCAAGATCATCGTCGACACCTACGGCGGCGCCTGCCCGCACGGCGGCGGCGCGTTCTCGGGCAAGGACCCGTCGAAGGTGGACCGCTCGGCCGCCTACGCCGCGCGTTACGTGGCGAAGAACGTGGTGGCCGCCGGCCTCGCGCGCCAGTGCCAGGTGCAGGTGGCCTACGCCATCGGCGTGGCCAAGCCGATGAACGTGACCGTCTACACCGAAGGCACCGGCGTGATCCCCGACGCCGAGATCGCCAAGCTGGTGGAGGCCCATTTCGACCTGCGTCCGAAGGGCATCATCCAGATGCTCGACCTGCTGCGCCCGATCTACCAAAAGACCGCGGCCTACGGCCACTTCGGCCGCGAGGAGCCGGAATTCACCTGGGAGCGCACCGACAAAGCAGACGCGCTGAAGGCCGCCGCCGGTCTCTGAGCCCCTTTGAGGCCCTTCCAGAAGCGGCCACTCACATCAATGAAAAGCCCCGCCGCTGTGCAGCGCGGGGCTTTTTTTCGCGCCTGTCCCGCGGTCGGGGGACCGAAAAGCGCTGAATTTTCCAGTGGGCCGACCGATACACCGGGTGTGAACGAATGCGACCTGCTTGAGAGACCCGGAGGCCCCGCCATGGACAACGACCGCAGCCCGGATGCCGCCACCCCCGTCGTGGCCCCCGACAGCCTGCTGCGCAGCATCGCCGACCGCATCCCGGCGCGGCTGGCCTACTACGACCGCGACCTGATCTGCCGCTTCGCCAACCGCGCTCATGCGCAGGCCTACGGCCAGGAGCCGGCGGCGCTGATCGGGCGCCCGATGAACGAGATCGTGCGGCCGGAGGTGATGCAGGAAATCCTGCCGCGCGTGCTGTCCACCTTGGCCGGCGAAGGCTGCACCTTCGAAGCGGCGCGGGCCGATGTGCACGGCACGGTGCGGTATTACGAGGTGCATTACATCCCCGACGTGCGCGACCACGATGTGCAGGGCTTCTTCATCGAGCTGCACGACATCAGCGAACGCCGGCGCACGGAAGAGCTGGTGCTGCACGCCAACCACGATCTGGAAGAACGCGTGCGCGAGCGCACCGCCGCCCTCTTCGCGAGCGAGCAGCGCTACCGCCTGATGGTCGACGCGATCCAGGACTACTGCGTGTACTTCATCGACGAGCGCGGCATCGTGACCGAGTGGACCGAGAGCGCGCAGCGCCTGCACGGCCACCTGAAGGCCCAGATGGTCGGCCGCCCCTACGCCGACCTGATCTGCGACCTCGACAGCGGTCTGAACGAGACCGACCCGGCGCAGGTGCTGCGCCTGGCCAAGTCCAACGGGCAGTGGGAGACGCGCGGCTGGCGCTGGCGCGCCGACGGCAGCCGCTTCTGGGCCCACACGGTGCTGACCGCGCTGCGCAACGAGCAGGGCGCGTTGCAAGGCCTGTCGAGCATCACGCGCGACATGACGGCCGCCAAGAGCCTGGAGGACGTGATGAACGACCTCAACCGCGAACTGGAAAAGCGCGTGGCCGAGCGGACGCAACAGCTGGTGGCGGCGAACAAGGACCTCGACGTGTTCTCCCACATGGTCTCCCACGACCTGCGCGCCCCGCTGCGGCACATCAGCAGCTTCGTCAGCCTGCTGCAGGAACACCTGCAGGAAGGCTCGGGCGACGCGACCGCGCTGCAATACCTGGACCTGATCGGCAAGGCCGGCAAGCGCATGGGTTCGATGCTCGAAGGCCTGCTGGAATACGCGCGGCTGGGCCGCGTGGCCTTCCAGCCGCAGACCGTGCCGCTGGCGCCGCTGGTGCACGGCGTGCTGGCCCACCTGCGCCACGAAAACGCCGGTCGGCAGATCGAGTGGGTCATCGACGAGGAGCTGCCCACGGTCAAGGGCGACCCGATGATGCTGGCCCAGGCATTCACCGCCCTGCTCGACAACGCCGCCAAGTACACCCGCAAGACCGAGGACGCCCGCATCGAGCTCGGCTGGGAAATCAACCCGCTGGGCGGGCGGATGTTCTTCGTGCGCGACAACGGCGCCGGATTCGACCTGCAGAAAGCGCACAACCTGTTTGTGATGTTCCAGCGGCAACACCACTCGATGGATTTCGACGGGCTGGGCACCGGCCTAGCGCTCACCCAACGGATCATCGAACGCCATGGTGGCCGCATCTGGTGCGACACCGCGCCCGGCGAAGGCTGCACCTTCTATTTCACGCTGCCGGCCGACGAATCCGAGCCAGACCTCGCGTTTCCCGCCTCGGCGATGGCCGAACTGACGGCCTGAGCTGTGGCGCCGGCGCCGGCCGGATAATCCGGCGCCCATGAACCCGCCGTTGCCCACGCCCCACCCCGCCGCCGCAAACCCCTCGACGCTGTTCGACCTGCACGGGCGCGTGGCGCTCGTGACCGGCGCCGGGCGCGGCCTGGGCGCGGCGATCGCCACCGCCTTCGTCGCCCAGGGCGCGCGCGTCTGGCTGGTTGGCCGGGATGTCGCCCGGCTGGACGAACTCGCCGCCGCGCTCGGGCCGAGCGCGCGGCCGCTGCCGCTGGACATCACCGACGCCGCCGCGGCGACCGCCGCGGTGCAGCGGGTCGTGCGCGAGGACGGCGGGCTGGACGTGCTGGTCAACAACGTGGGCCAGCGCCGGCGCGCGCCGCTGGCCGAACTGCCGGCGCAGGCGCTGCGCGAGGTGCTCGACATCAACCTGGTGGCGGCCTGGCACCTCGCCCGCGAGGCGGCGCCCGCGCTCGCGGCGCGGCGCGGCAGCCTGATCAACGTGACCTCCATCGCCGGGCCCATCGCCCGCGCGGGCGACGCCGCCTACACCACCGCCAAGGGCGCGCTGGACGCGATGACCCGCGCGCTGGCGGCGGAATGGGGGCCGCAGGGGGTGCGCGTGAATGCGATTGCGCCCGGTTACTTCGCCACCGAGGCGAACGCCGCCATGACGTCGGACCCGGCCGTGGCCGACTGGCTCGCGCGGCGGACCTCGCTCGGCCGGTGGGGATCGCCACCGGAAATCGCCGGGGCGGCGGTCTTTCTGGCGAGCGACGCGGCGAGCTACGTCACCGGCCACACGCTGGCGGTGGACGGCGGCTACCTCGCCCACTTCTGAACGATCGCGCAGCGGGTCGCCGCCGGCGGGGGTCGCGGCGGACGCGTCAGCGCCCGGCCGTCAGCTGGAGCGTTTGCCCAGCCGGTACTCGATCTCGCCGACGATGCCGCGGCGGAACAGCAGCACGCACACCACGAAGGTCGCGCCCATGATGATCGACACCATCGAACCCAGGTCGGCCAGGTAGTTCTGCATCGTCACGATGATCGCCGCGCCCACCGACGGCCCGAGGATGGTGCCCATGCCACCGAGCAGCGTCATCAGCACCACCTCGCCCGACATCTGCCAGCTCACGTCGGTCAGCGTCGCAATGCCGAAGGCGATCGACTTGGTCGCGCCGGCCAGGCCCGCGATGGTGCCCGACAGCACGAAGGCCATCAGCTTGTAGCGGTCCACGTGGTAGCCCAGCGACAGCGCGCGCGCCTCGTTCTCACGCACCGACTTGAGCACCTGCCCGAACGGCGAGTGAATGATCCGGTAGATCAGCGCGAAGCCGATCAGGAAGATCGCCGCCACCAGGTAGTACATGCGCGTGTCGCTGCTCAGGTCGATCACCCCGAACAGCGCGCCGCGCGGGATGCTCTGGATGCCGTCTTCGGCGTAGGTGAACGGGGCCTGCACACAGATGAAATAGATCATCTGGGCCAGCGCCAGCGTGACCATCGCAAAGTAGATGCCCTGGCGGCGCACCGCCAGCCAGCCCGTGACCACGGCGATCACCGCCGCGCTGGCCGTGCCGCTGAGGATCGCCAGTTCGGGCGTGAGGCCCCACACCTTCGCTGCGTGGCCCGACACATAGGCGGCGAAGCCGAAAAACATGGCGTGGCCGAAGCTGAGCAGGCCGGTGAAGCCGATCAGCAGGTTGAAAGCGCTGGCAAACAAGGCGAAGCACAGCACCTTCATCAGGAAGATGGGGTAGCCCACGAAAGGAGCCACGAGCAGCGCCAGCACCAGCGCAGCAAAAACAAGACGGTTCGCGGTGGACATCATTTCTCCCGGCCGAACAGACCCGCCGGGCGGACCATCAACACGATCACCATGATGATGAACACCACGGTGGACGACAGTTCGGCGTAGAACACCTTGGTCAGGCCCTCGACGAGACCGAGCGCCAGCCCGGTGATGATCGAACCCAGGATTGACCCCATGCCACCGATCACCACCACCGCGAACACGATGATGATGATGTTGGAGCCCATGAGCGGGCTGACCTGATAGATCGGCGCGGCCATCACGCCGGCCAGGCCGGCGAGCGCGACACCAAACGCGTAGGTCAGCGTCACCATCAGCGGCACATTGATGCCAAACGCCTTGACGAGGTTGGGGTTCTCGGTGCCGGCACGCAGGTAGGCACCGAGCTTCGTCTTCTCGATCACGTACCAGACCGCGAGGCACAGGAAGATCGACGCGAACACCACCCAGGCACGGTACTTGGGCAGGAACATGAAGCCCAGGTCAAAACCACCCCGGAACACCTCGGGCAATTCGTACGGTTGCCCGGACGAGCCGTAGAACTCGCGGAACAGACCCTCAAGCAGCAGCGCCAGACCGAAAGTCAGCAGCAAGCCGTAGAGGTGATCCAGCCCGTGCAGCCAGCGCAGCATGGTCTTCTCGATGATCACGCCGATCAGCCCCACCGCCAGCGGCGCCAGCAGCAGCGCGAACCAGTAATTCAGGCCGGCGTAGTTGAGCAGCATCCACGCGAAGAACGCGCCCACCATGTAGAGCGCGCCGTGAGCGAAGTTCACGATGTTGAGCATGCCGAAGATCACGGCCAGGCCCAGCGAGAGGATCGCGTAGAAAGAGCCGTTCACCAGGCCCAGCATGAGTTGCCCCATGAAGGCCTGCACCGGCACGCCGAAGATTTGATCCATGCGAGTACGACGGTTGGGGGCGGGCCACGGGGTGGCCCGCCCGGTTGCCCGGAGGCGTCACGCCGGCTTACGCCGGCGCGGGTTCACTTCTTGATGCCGGGGCAGCGGCTCTGCGCCAGCGACTGGAAGGCGTCGTCGCCCTTGACCGTGCCGCGCAGGTGGTAGTAGTCCCAGGTGCCCTTGGATTCCGACGGCTTTTTGACCTGGAAGAGGTACATGTCGTGGACCATGCGGCCGTCCTCGCGGATCTTGCCGCCCTTGGCGAACATGTCGTTGATCGGCATTTCCTTCATCTTGGCCATCACCGCTGCCGTGTCGTCGGTGCCGGCGGCCTGCACGGCCTTGAGGTAGTGCATGGTGGCGGAGTAGACGGAGGCGTGGTTGGAGTTCGGCTTGCGGCCGTTCATGACCTTGCTGAACTTGTCCGACCAGGCGCGGGTTTCGGCGTTCAGATCCCAGTACCAGCCCTCGGTCAGGTACAGGCCTTGCGCGGTGTTCAGGCCGATGGCGTGCACGTCGGTCACCAGCATCAGCAGCGCGGCCAGGTTCTGGCGGCGGGTGATGCCGAACTCGGCGGCGGCCTTGATGCTGTTGACCGTGTCGCCACCGGCGTTGGCCAGGCCAACCACCTTGGCGCCCGAGGTCTGGGCCTGCAGCAGGAAGGACGAGAAGTCGCTGGTGCCCAGCGGGTGCCGCACGGCGCCGTTGACCTTGCCGCCCGAAGATCGGACCACTTCGCTGGTGTCCTTTTCCAGGGAATGGCCGAAGGCGTAGTCGGCGGTCAGGAAGTACCAGCTGTCGCCGCCGTCCTTCACGATGGCCTTGCCCACCACGTTGGACAGCGCGATGGTGTCCATCAGGTAGTGGATGCCGTTGGCCGGGGCGCAGTCTTCGTTGGTCAGGCGGGCGGTGGCCGCGCCGGTGGTGATGGTGATCTTGTTCTTTTCCTTGGCCAGCGCCTGCACCGTCAGGGCCACGGCGGAGTTCAGGTTCTCCACGGAGATGTCGACGCCCTCGCGGTCAAACCACTGCTGCGCCACGTTCTTGGCGACGTCGGGCTTGTTCTGGTGGTCGGCGTTCACGACCACGATGTCCTTGCCGAACATCTTGCCGCCGAAGTCCTGCACGGCCAGGCGTGCAGCGGCCACGGCGCCGGGGCCGCCGTAGTCGGCGTACAGGCCGGACATGTCGGTCAGCACGCCGATCTTCACGGCGTCGCCCGAGAGCTTGCCCTGCTGGGCGGTGGCGAGGGAAGCGCTGCCGGCGAGCACGGCGGCAATGGCGGTGGCGATCAGTTTGCGTTTCATGCGTGTCTCCTTGGGTGAATGAAGGGCCGACGCCGATGCGTCAGACGCCCAGGTACTCGTGCAGCATCGCTGCCTTGCTCTCGAGTTCGTGTTTTTCGACCGTGGCCACGATCTGGCCATGCTCCATCACGTAATGGCGGTCGGCCAGCGGGGCGGCGAAGCGGAAGTTCTGCTCCACCAGGATGATGGTCAGGCCCTTGGCCTTGAGCGCGCGGATCACGCGGCCCAGCGTCTGCACGATCACCGGCGCCAAGCCCTCGGTGATTTCATCGAGCAGCAGCACCTTCGCGCCCGAGCGCAGGATGCGCGCCATCGCCAGCATCTGCTGTTCACCGCCCGACAGGCGCGTGCCCTGGCTGTGGCGACGTTCCTTCAGGTTGGGAAACATCTCGTAGATCTCGTCCACGCTCAGACCACCCGGGCCGATGGTGGGCGGCAGCATCAGGTTTTCCTCGCAGCTCAGCGACGAGAAGATGCCGCGCTCTTCCGGGCAGTAGCCCAGGCCGAGCCGGGCAATGCGGTTCGTCGGCATGGCGATCGTCTCGACGCCGCCGATGCGGATCGAGCCGGTGCGCTTGCCCACCAGGCCCAGAATCGACTTGATCGTGGTGCTGCGGCCCGCGCCGTTGCGGCCCAGCAGCGTGATCAGCTCGCCCTCGTGGAGTTCGAAGTTGACACCGTGCAGGATGTGCGATTCGCCGTACCAGGCGTCGAGGTTGGCGACCTTCAGCAGGGGCTCACTCATGCGGCGGTCTCCTCGGTCGATCCCACGTAGGCTTCCAGCACGCGCGGATCTTTCGACACCGTGTCGTACGGGCCCTCGGCCAGCACACTGCCGCGCGACAACACCGTGATCGTGTCCGACAGGTTGGCCACCACGTTCATGTTGTGTTCCACCATCAGCACGGTGCGGTTGGCGGCGACCTTGCGAATCAGCTCCACCACCCGCCCCACGTCCTCGTGGCCCATGCCCTGCGTCGGCTCGTCCAGCAGCATCAGCTCGGGATCAAGCGCCAGCGTCGTGGCGATCTCCAGCGCCCGCTTGCGGCCATAGGGCAGGTTGACGGTCACGGTGTCGGCGAAGCTGCCCAGATCCACCTGCTCCAGCAACTCGCGCGCGCGGTCGTTGAGGCGGTACAGGCTGGATTCCGGCTTCCAGAAGTGAAAACTCGTGCCCAGCTGGCGCTGCAGCCCGATCCGCACGTTCTCCAGCACCGTCAGGTGCGGGAACACGGCGGAAATCTGAAACGAGCGGACCATGCCGTCGCGGGCCACGTCGGCGGCCTTCAGCGGCGTGATGTCCTGACCCTTGTAGAAGATCTGCCCGGCGCTGACCGGCAGAAACTTGGTCAGCAGGTTGAACACGGTCGTCTTGCCGGCGCCGTTCGGGCCGATCAGGGCATGGATCGACCCGCGGCGCACGCGCAGGTTGACGCGGTCAACCGCGACAAACCCTTTGAACTCGCGGGTCAGGTCCCGTGTTTCGAGGATGTAGTCAGTGCTCA
>Ga0209278_1001310_pt1 | contig 15468 bp, 15 predicted proteins | sample JI81BgreenDNA_FD_187504 | JGI IMG/M metagenome (GOLD analysis project Ga0209278, IMG submission 187504) | Wastewater effluent complex algal communities from Wisconsin, to seasonally profile nutrient transformation and Carbon sequestration -... | ecosystem: Engineered > WWTP > Effluent > Algae... | reverse complement strand
TGCGTTGCTTGTACTGAGGAGGCGATCGGCTGTACTGACTTTGAACCGAAAACTTGTTTAGCCAATTCTTGTCAGCAACATTGCTCAAAGCTTCACAAAGCTTACATAGAAATACCGAAAACTAATCCTCCAGTTACACCTTTACCAACAGGGATAAGTAGCTAGATCCATTAATGATGAATCACGAAACTCTTCTTTCTTCACGAAATCTTTCTTACTTCTTTTTTATTTATTCACGAATATGAATTTATACAGCGCCAACTCACTCAAAGTCGAACTAAACCAGAGAGGCTGCCGCCTGACTCCCCAGCGAGAAACTATTTTGGGTGTCTTTCAAAATCTGCGGCAAGGTCATCATTTAAGTGCGGAAGAATTATACAGGACTTTGCAGAATAAAGGAGAACGAATTGGCTTGTCTACTGTCTACCGAACGCTGCATTTATTAGCAAGGATAGGAATTTTGCGTGAACTAGAATTAGCAGAAGGACACAAACATTACGAACTGAATTTGCCGGAATTACACCACCACCACCATCTGGTTTGTATTCAGTGTCACAAAACCTTTGAATTTAGCGATGAATCAATTTTTAAAATTGGCAAAAAGCAAGTTGAGAAAGCTGGGGTAGAACTGCTTGACTGTCAATTAACTGTGCGTGCTGTTTGTTTGGAAGCGCTGCGGGAGGGATGGCCTTCTTTGCTACCCAGCAATTGGTTGTGTCCCAGATATCATTCAGAAATTGATGAGGAAATTAGTTGATTTGGATGAAATACACTTAGGTAATATGGAATTGGTGGTAATTGGTAATTGGTGCTTTTTTATTCGTTATGAGCTGTTAGTTATTAGCACCTACAAATAACCAATGACAACTGACTGCTGACTGCTGAATTCATTTTTGCAATCAAGCAACCTCAGAAGAATCGCAACGTTGGTGTTCCATCCGAAATATGTTAGCGTACAAACTAGCAACAATCTGTTTGCCTTCCTGTGTCAACTGCAAGTAACCGAGAGATTCACTGATGTGAGGATAAATGCCGCTCCAGTAAAACTTAGAGTAGCTTTGCAGCAAGTCGCCCGGATGTCGGTAGCCCAAAACTTTAGTAGCACCGCTTTCTTCTAACTCGTAAAACAGCGCGCCAATTTTCTGCAAATATTGGGGGTTGCTGAGCTGACCTATCAAGTCAGCACCGCGCACTAAACTAGAGTAATTAACTGCATCCTCGTCTGTGTTACCGTCAAGCACCGAGAAACGAGTCTGTTCTATGTTCTGCTTAATTATCTCAGCATTAATTAGCTTGTGGTTGCCGAAGCGCTCGTCAATGAACAATTTAGCTCTGTCAACTCGGTAAGGAGCTAGGCTGGCCGCCGTTGCACCGGGAGCAAGTGCAATTCTCATGCCATCTTTTCCTGTAGCATATAATCCTTCTGATTCTTGGTCTTGCCGGCAAACTCCTTTGACATATCCGATGTCTTGGCACAGCAAAGAAATGATGAAGTGCAGCCAATCTTCGCAGGAAACTCCGCCCTTGCGAATGTGTTTTCCCCGCAAGATTTCTTGACCGACTAAGCTAATGCAAATGGCGTGTTCTACATTGTGATAAAGAGCGTCGCTGTTGGCGATGTTTTCTAACGCCATTGCCCCCACCCAGGCAATAATGTCAGCATAGTCTGATTTGTAGCCTCCGTAAGTGCGGCTGTAACCGTTCTGAAGTTGTTCGATGAAAGCCTCGATCAGAAGTTCTGTAGAATTAAACATACCCTATCCTTTTACCTTAATATTGCCTTTCCACAGGGGTGCATCTATTTGGGAGTCCTCTAAATTTTATGGATGAGATTTTAGCTCACAACTCCTGCACCCCGTGTGTGTTGTGATCTGTGGATGGCAAGTGGGTAGCAATCTCAAAACTCATTGACGCAGCTACGCCCGGGGACTTACGAAGCAATCTCGCGCCCTGACTCAAAACTCCGAAGCAACTCAGTCCATCACTGACACCCATCCCCGCCGTACTGCATACAGCAGCCTGCTAACAATTTTTCGATCCTCTGAACTTTTTAAACTGTGAGAATTAATTGCGTATTGAATTTGCTGGAACACAGTGCGATCGATCTTACCGGATTTCCAAATGTTCAAGTAAAGTTCGGAAATTGTATATTCAGGAATATAAGCTTTGGTTGTCATCTGCTGTCAACTCAATGTATATTTCTTATTGTCCGGTAATTTTAGATAACTTTATGTGATGTAGATCGGCTATAGACTGTGATGCGATCCCAGGCTGGAGTTAATGCGCCTCTCCTCACAATGGTAATTCGATCGCAAAAGCGCGATATTGCGATCGTCATAAATTTTGCTGACGGCTGTGACAATCATCATAGTTGCGCCTAAATTATAGGATGTCACATACCATTCTCCCGTTGCGCTCGCCCCCTCCCAACTTGCAGCAAGGAAGGAAGTTTGAGCGCGGGTCGCGCAAATTTCTTGCCAAAGAAACACGCGTCGTGTACAATACAGAGTCTGGTATCCTCACTTACCCATAATTATTTTCATTCATCCCGTCCCCCCAGAGGGGAAGGGACTTTCAGTGCGGATACAGCCAAATCACTATATTCAGCAAAAAGCTAGAAATGCCGTAACTCATGCCCACTATTCAGCAACTCATCCGTTCAGCACGGGAACAAACGCAGAAAAAAACCAAATCGCCAGCTCTCAAGAGTTGCCCGCAGCGCCGCGGAGTTTGCACCAGAGTGTACACGACCACCCCGAAAAAACCCAACTCGGCGCTGCGGAAGGTGGCTCGGGTACGGCTGACCTCTGGTTTTGAAGTCACCGCCTACATCCCAGGGATCGGTCACAACTTGCAAGAACACTCGGTAGTAATGATCCGGGGCGGTCGGGTAAAAGATTTGCCCGGAGTTAGATACCACATCATTCGGGGTACATTAGACACCGCTGGGGTGAAAGACCGCAAGCAGGGTCGTTCCAAATACGGGGCCAAGCGTCCTAAAGAGAAAAAATAACACGGAACTCGCCCGATCGTCGGGGTTGGGAAGCAAAAATAAATCCGATCGCGCCGCTCAATTGCACGCTCGATCGTCATAAATCGAAATGTGATCCCAAAACCCCAAACTCAATCATTCAAAATCAAAAATCCCAAATAGAACTATGTCTCGCCGCACAGTTATTCAAAAACGTCCAGTTCCACCAGATCCAACCTACAACAGCCGGTTGGTAAGCATGATGGTGAGACGGATCATGCAGCACGGCAAAAAATCCGTTGCCTCCAGCATCGTCTACGACGCCCTCAAAACCATCCAAGAACGCACAGGGGCTGAACCGTTAGACTTGTTTGAAAAAGCAGTCAAAAACGCGACACCCCTGGTCGAAGTCAAAGCCCGCCGGGTAGGTGGCGCCACCTACCAAGTGCCAATGGAAGTGCGTTCCGATCGCGGTACAACCCTCGCCCTCCGCTGGCTGATCAGATTTGCCCGCGCCCGCACCGGCCGCTCGATGGCCGCCAAGCTAGCCAACGAACTGATGGATGCAGCTAACGAAACAGGGAGTGCTATTCGCAAGCGCGAAGAAACTCACAGGATGGCTGAAGCTAACAAGGCTTTTGCTCACTACCGCTACTAACTGCAACAACTGGCATGGAGAAGAGCGCGATCGTGCGGTATAAAAGCATCGGGTGAGAAATTGGAAAGTGTAATAAGTTTTGAGTGTTGAGATTGCTTCTCTTGGCGCAGTTGCGATTGGTGAAGCAAACTCAAAACTCTCAAAATCAAAATTCATGCACTCAAAATTCATGCACTCTCTGAATCCTCCATGTCGCATCCTTAATATTTTTGTAAACAAATCTTGCAAAAAATATTAAAATGTAACAATAAGCTCCAGAGACTTTTGTAAGTCACTGGGGAGTGCAAAATAGGGTTACTGTGTAGTATAATAGTATTATAACAGCAACACAAGATTAAGGAGGTAGCTGTGGCACGTACCGTCCCGCTAGAAAAAACTCGCAACATCGGCATCGCAGCCCACATAGACGCGGGCAAAACAACAACAACTGAAAGAATTCTGTTCTATTCAGGCATGGTTCACAAAATGGGTGAAGTGCACGAGGGAACAGCAGTCACTGACTGGATGGAGCAAGAGCGGGAGCGGGGAATTACGATTACTGCCGCTGCTATCACCACCAGTTGGAAAGATTACAAAATCAACATCATCGACACTCCCGGACACGTAGACTTCACGATCGAAGTCGAACGCTCGATGCGAGTGCTCGACGGAGTGATCGCAGTGTTCTGCTCGGTAGGGGGAGTGCAGCCGCAATCCGAAACAGTTTGGCGACAGGCTGATCGGTACAAAGTACCGAGGATCGTGTTCGTCAATAAAATGGATCGGATGGGGGCAAACTTCTACAAAGTCTACGGCCAAATTCGCGATCGCATGAGAGCGAACGCCGTACCCATCCAAATCCCGATCGGCAGTGAAGAAAACTTCCGGGGAATTGTAGACTTAGTGCACATGAAAGCCTATATCTACAACAACGACACGGGAACCGACATCGAGGAAGTAGAAATCCCCGATGAAGTAAAGGATCTAGCCGTAGAATACCGCACCAAGCTGATCGAGTCGGTAGCAGAAACCAACGACGCCCTCACGGAGAAATACCTCGAAGGCGAAGAGTTAACGGAAGACGAAATCCGCTTGGCCCTGCGTCATGGCACTGTCGAAGGTACGATCGTCCCCATGTTGTGCGGTTCGGCCTTCAAAAACAAAGGCGTTCAGTTGTTGTTGGATGCAGTCATCGACTATCTGCCGTCGCCCTTGGAAGTCCCTCCAATTCAAGGACTCCTACCCAACGGCGACACAGCAGAGCGGTTTGCCGACGACAACGCCCCGCTGTCAGCTCTGGCATTCAAAATCATGGCTGACCCCTACGGCCGCCTGACCTTTGTTCGCGTCTACTCCGGTATCCTCAAAAAAGGAACCTATGTCCTGAACTCCACCAAAGACAAAAAAGAGCGGGTTTCTCGCCTAATTGTACTCAAAGCGGACGATCGGATAGAAGTTGAGGAACTGCGCGCCGGAGACTTGGGAGCAGCCTTGGGTTTGAAAGACACCTTCACAGGCGACACCCTCTGCGAAGAAGGAGCGCCAGTGATTCTGGAATCTCTGTTTATACCAGAGCCAGTTATCTCGGTGGCTGTCGAACCCAAAACCAAACAAGACATGGAGAAGCTCTCCAAAGCCCTCCAGTCGCTCTCGGAAGAAGACCCCACCTTCCGAGTCAACGTTGACCCAGAAACCAACCAGACAGTCATCGCCGGCATGGGCGAACTGCACCTGGAAATCCTGGTAGACAGGATGCTGCGGGAATTCAAAGTAGAAGCGAACGTGGGTCAGCCACAAGTAGCCTACCGTGAAACCATTCGCAAATCCGTCCGCGCCGAAGGTAAATTTATCCGCCAAAGCGGCGGTAAAGGTCAGTACGGTCACGTCGTGATCGAACTAGAACCCACCGAAGTCGGAAGCGGCTTTGAATTTGTCTCCAAAATTGTTGGTGGCACTGTACCCAAAGAGTACATCGGCCCAGCAGAACAAGGGATGAAAGAAGCGTGCGAATCAGGTATTGTAGCAGGATATCCCGTGATTGACCTCAAAGCTACTATGGTAGACGGGTCTTTCCACGATGTAGACTCCTCAGAAATGGCATTTAAGATCGCCGGTTCAATGGCGATCAAAGAAGCCGTGATGAAGGCGTCTCCAGTGCTGCTAGAGCCTATGATGAAAGTAGAGGTGGAAGTTCCCGAAGATTACATCGGGAACGTCATCGGAGACCTCAACTCGCGTCGGGGTCAGATCGAAGGTCAAGAGACGGATCAGGGGATAGCCAAAGTTTCTGTAAAAGTTCCACTAGCAGAAATGTTTGGTTACGCCACCGACATCCGCTCGAAAACCCAAGGTCGAGGCATCTTCACAATGGAATTCAGCCATTACGAAGAAGTGCCGCGAAACGTGGCTGAAGCCATTATCGCTAAGAACAAAGGGAACTAATGATTTTGGATTTTAGATTTTGGATTTTGGATTGAATCCAAAGTCTAGAATCTAAAATCTCAAGTCTAAAATCGCTAAAAGAAACAAGGAACAGATCAAGAATGGCACGCGCAAAATTTGAACGGAATAAGCCCCACGTAAACATCGGCACGATCGGTCACGTTGACCACGGCAAAACAACTTTGACCGCCGCGATTACGATGACTCTCTCTGCACTAGGTCAAGCAAAGGCTAAGAACTACGCCGACATCGACGCTGCGCCTGAAGAAAAAGCACGGGGTATTACGATTAATACTGCTCACGTGGAATACGAAACCACAGGTCGGCACTATGCCCACGTAGATTGTCCCGGACACGCTGACTATGTGAAAAACATGATCACCGGTGCAGCTCAAATGGACGGCGGCATCCTAGTAGTGTCAGCAGCAGACGGCCCCATGCCTCAAACTCGCGAACACATCCTGCTAGCTAAGCAAGTTGGCGTTCCCAGCTTGGTTGTCTTCTTGAACAAAGAAGACATGGTGGATGATGCTGAACTGTTGGAATTGGTAGAACTGGAAGTTCGCGAACTTTTGAGCTCTTACGATTTTCCGGGCGATGACATCCCCATCGTCACAGGTTCGGGATTGAAAGCTCTCGAAGCGATGCTTGCTAATCCCAAGACTGTCAAGGGCGAAAATGAGTGGGTTGACAAAATCTACAAGCTGATGGAAGAAGTAGATGCTTACATCCCCACCCCAGAACGCGAAGTTGACAAGCCTTTCTTGATGGCAGTTGAAGACGTATTCTCGATTACTGGTCGGGGTACTGTCGCCACAGGCCGGATCGAACGTGGAACTATCAAAGTCGGCGAAACAGTCGAATTGGTGGGTCTTAAGGACACTCGCAGCACTACAGTGACTGGTGTAGAAATGTTCACCAAGTCTCTGGAAGAAGGTTTGGCCGGCGACAACGTTGGTCTACTGCTACGGGGGATTTTAAAGGCGGATATTGAGCGCGGAATGGTGATTGCCAAGCCGAAAAGCATCATGCCTCACACTCAGTTTGAATCTGAAGTGTACATCCTGAAGAAGGAAGAAGGCGGCCGGCACACGCCCTTTTTCTCTGGCTATCGCCCTCAATTCTACGTCCGTACCACTGACGTGACCGGCACGATCGCACAATTCACCGCTGATGACGGTAGTGAAGCAGAAATGGTGATGCCAGGTGACCGGATCAAAATGACTGTTGAGTTGATTCACCCGATCGCGATCGAACAAGGAATGCGCTTCGCTATCCGCGAAGGCGGCCGCACCGTCGGCGCCGGCGTTGTTTCCAAAATCCTCAAGTAGGACTCGCATAACAGCTTAAATAGCAGAAAAGCCGCCAAATGTCAATAGGCTTTTCTGCTATTTAGTGAGTAGTGAGTAGTTATAGGTTAGTGGCCAGTTGTTAGTAGTTATGGGTTAAATGTTCAATAACAGATAACAAATAACAAATGACTGATGACTAATGACTAATGACTAAAAATAAACTGAACCTCGAAAATTCAAGAAACAAAAATGGCAACAATTCAACAACAAAAAATTCGCATCCGCCTCAAAGCTTTCGATCGCCGAATTCTAGACGCATCCTGCGAAAAGATTGTAGATACAGCAAATCGGACAGCAGCCACAGCGATCGGCCCGATTCCCCTACCGACAAAACGGCGGATTTACTGCTTGCTGCGATCGCCCCACGTAGACAAAGATTCTCGCGAACACTTTGAAACCCGCACGCACCGCCGGATTATCGACATTCACCAGCCATCGGCAAAAACAATTGACGCTTTGATGAAACTGGATTTGCCCGCCGGCGTAGATATCGAAGTCAAGCTGTAGATTGACTTATCGAAAACTTGAAAAGAAGGAACAAAGATTAAATAAATTGTTCCTTCTTTTTGTTGAAATTTCCCTAGTCATTAGTTATAGCAGAAGGAAGAAGGAAGAAGGAAGAAGGAAGAAGAAAGAAGGAAGAAGGAAGAAGGAAGAAGGAAGAAGGAAGAAGGAAGAAAATCAATCGTTTCAGCCATTAACAACGTCCTAACCGTCTTGGCAGTGGCTATATGAGTTATTAGTTATTAATCAGCAATAATTTTGGCTCCGGCACTAACTTAAATAATTATTCTTAATTAAGGGGGTATCACTACAAAAACCCTCCTTTAGCAGTCGCTATCATCGCCTTCCGCAGCACTGAGTTTAGCAAAAAGGTATATTTAACATTTTGACGAAATAACGCCTTTGTCAAGCTGCCAGCACCGGAGATAGCGAGCAGTCGATCCCGTTGCCAGCGCAAAAGCCCGATCGCTCCTGCCCCGGAATTGCCTTTAATCAGTTAAAGTAAGAAAAATAAGCGCAAGTACCGTCACTTTTGAGCGACAATGGCATCCTCTTCCTCTGTAGCAGTTCGCGAACTCCCCTTATTTCCGTTGCCGGAAGTGGTTCTATTTCCAGGTAGGCCACTCCCACTGCAAATCTTCGAGTTTCGCTATCGAATCATGATGAATACGATTCTGGAGGGCGATCGGCGTTTCGGTGTGCTCATGTGGGACCCCAACCAAAACAAAGTCTCTGCAGTTGGCTGTTGCGCCGAAGTGATTCACTGTCAGCGCCTGCCCGACGATCGCATGAAAATTATGACTCTCGGCCAGCAGCGGTTCCGAGTCCTCGACGCCGTTCGGGAAAAACCCTATTTAGTCGGTCTAGTAGAATGGATCGAAGACGCACCCCCGCAACAAGACCTCAGACCTTTGGGAAAAGATGTCGAACAACTGCTGAGAGATGTAGTTCGCCTCTCCAGCAAATTGATGGATCAGCCGATCGACCTGCCCGAAGATATTCCCAGTTTGCCTACAGAATTGTCCTACTGGGTAGCCAGCTACCTTTACGGCGCAGCGACAGAACAGCAAACTCTTTTAGAATTGCAAGATACTGCTGCGAGATTGGAACGCGAAACCGAAATTTTGACTTCTACTCGCAATCACTTGGCAGCGAGGACTGTACTTAAAGATACCCTCAAGTAGCCAATTTGCCTAGGAAAAAGCACGATCGGTTTGACCTGCATTGAAGAAATAATTACACAAAAATCATTCGATTTTCGATTTTCGATTTTCGATGGGGAATGAGTTATTGAACTAAGGGTTTGGAGATTGCCTACAGTTCCATTCTTTTTTGGAACAGGTATCTGTTTAATTCTTAACTTCAAACAGGTTCGGATAGGTTCCTTATAGCAGTAAATGCTTGTGTTAGAAAATCACGACCAACCGAAACCATACGATGCAGTTAGAGGCGGTCAACTACCACCTCCTGTGGGCGGTGTAGTGCTCGGCGGACTAGCAGGAGTTAAACATCGGCTGTCTAGTTCTGTCAAAGAACATCGAATCGCCGCCCTGAGAGAGACATTGAATTACGGCGATGCCGGCTTAAAAATAGTCATCAAGATTTGTCAAAGCGAAACAGGGCGAGTGCAGCGGGCGGCCTGCGATTTGCTTCGACAAAGGCTGAATTCGATCGCCCGCGAAAAATTACAGGCCTTTGTAGCTTCAAGTTCAGATGCAGAAGCTGAGGTAGACAGCACCGAAAAAATATTAAAGCACTCATCCGGTGCAGTCTCCGAAAAAAATTACGATCGGCAAATGTCCGAAGCACAGTTAATATTTGAGACAATTACGCAGCAAATGCAACCAAATTTGTTGCTATTAGAAGCACTGGTAGCCTCTGTTGAACGGGAAGAATTTACCACCGAACTGATGAATCTTTGGGAACTATTAATCTTAGAAATTCAGGAACCTCTCAAAGAACTGCGTCAGGCTGTTGGCAGTGCGATTTCCGCCCAACTGCGGATTCAGTGGCTGTACAATCAAGCTGAATCTCAAGCCCACCAGTGGCAGCAGCGAGCTTTGCTAGCTCTTCAGACACAGGATAAGAATTCAATCCGCCTCGCCGTGGTTAGCCAGCAGGTTCAAGTCGATCGGGCAGCAGAACTAAAAATTGACTTAGACTACCAAACTGTGCGAGTAGAAACTCTCAATCGCAACTTGCTGGCTTTGGAAAGTAAGATTGCTCAAGCTAATTCCAAGAAAGAGATCCTCAAGATGCAGCTTCATTTTGCTAAGGTACAGCAGCAAATAGACTTCACTTTCAGCCAAGTCAATAGTATATTTTTTAGTCCTTAATTGTCGGATTATTCTGTTATATATTCCGTGAGTTCAAACTTGTCTGACGCAAAAATGTATTGCCCCACTTAAATTTGCCTCATCTAGCTTAGCTCCCTCCAGATTAGCACCGCATAAAAATGCCCCGCTCAAATTAGCACCGCTCAAATCAGCACCGCTCAAATCAGCGCCCTCAAGGTTACTTTCACACAAAAAAGCGTTTCTCAAGTTTGCTCTTCTGAGACTCACTCCCCGCAGTTTAGCGTCGCTGAGATTGGCTTTTTCAAGGTTTGTCTTGTCCAAACAAGCATCTAGGAGGTTCGCCTCCATCAAGTTGGCGTTTTCCAAGTTTGCTCCGCTCAAATTAACACCAATCATTTTGGTGTCGCTCAAGTTGGCGTTTTCCAAGTTTGCTTCAATCAGGTCAGCTCCTGTTAATCTTGCGAAAGTTAGATCGGCTCCGCTTAGGTTAGCCCCATTTAGGCTGGTCATCACTAGGCAAGCATTCTTTAGCTTGGCAGCTATTAAGTTTGCCCCCCTTAAGTTCGCCAAAGCAAAATTGATTTCCTTCAGATTTGCACAGGCTAGATTAATATGAATTAGGAAAGCTTCTCGCAAAAAAGCCTCTTTCAAGTTGGTTTCATGAAAATTTCTTTCTCCGGCTGCGTATCGCTTGAGAAGTTCATCAGCATTCATCTCGCCAGCCTCCTAAGTTTTACTTAAAAATAAATTATACTACTGACAGTACATTGTAGCAACCAAATATTTTTAAAGTTTCGGTGTGATTTTTTAATTCTTCGAGTGCCGATCGAACAAATGCTTCGCAGGCGTTAGCCTCAACGTCCATAAAGAAAATATATTCTCCGAGCGATCGTTTAGTCGGTCTAGATTCAATCCGACTTAAATTAATACCGCGACTGGCAAATACTTGCAAAGGTTTTACCAGTGCTCCCGGCATATTGGCAGGTACGCTGAAAGCTAGTGAGGTATGGGTGCAATTAGACGATGAAGCATCGAGGATCAACTTAGAAGCAGATTGTGTAATGGATTTAAGGGATGAGTGATCCCCTGGTTCTACGTTGGCGATTTCTCCACCACTCCTACTGAGTACCCAAAATCGAGTGTAATTATCGGGATAATCATTAATGGGGTGAGCTAACACTGGCAAATGGTAAAGTTCAGCAGCTCTTGGCGAAGATATCGCTGCTACATTTGTATCTTCCAGATATTGCAATGCTTCCGTGGTTGAATTCGCCGGAATTAATTGGGCTGAGGGAATAAACTGCCCCAACCATACCTGACACTGAGCTAGCGCTTGCGGGTGAGAGTAAACTTTTTTAATCTCGTTAAAATTTTTAGCATTAGACACTAGGGCGTGGGAAATTGGCAAAACTAAGGCGTGTTGAATGCGGAGTTGATCGAGTCGCCACAGTGTATCTAAGGTGACAGTCACGCTGCCTTCGATCGAATTTTCGACGGGCACAACTGAATAATCAACCTGCCCTACGGCAGATGCCTCTAGCGCTTGAGAAATGGTGGAATAAGGACACAGGGTGCATTCCAAGTTAGTTTCCAGGCTCAACCAATTGACATAAGCTAGAGCCGCTGTTTCTGCATTTGTACCAACAGGGCCGAGATGTGCGATCCTCTTCGAGGGCTTCGCTAACGAAATTTTCATTTACAGGCAATTTTAGGTTACAAATGTTTGCTTTACTCTCATCAGCTAGGAAGTATGATGAAAAATTAGCGATGTCCCGAAAGCTTTTATCAGTGATTTCTCGGATGACATTGCTGGGTACACGACTTAGGACGCGACTTATGTCACCCAAAAAAAGGTGATAGTTTATTAAGATATGCTTAGGAATCCTATATTTTGATATTTTCTCATGTATACCCGCTTTAATTCTTCCCAATCCGTTGAGCTCGCCGTACCAGAGGAACGGGTTCCCATTCAACATTATCTGCGTCAGCCGAGGCGACTGGTGAACGCCCTTGTCGATCAAAGTCGCACACAACAGCTAAGCGAGGACTGTTTCCGCTTAAAAATGCGACCGTTACAATTTATGATGCTGAGCATTCAACCCACAGTAGACATGAGGGTGTGGGCCCAGTCGGATGGCACAATCAATTTGGAGTCCGTCGCCTGCGAAATTCGTGGCGTGGGTTATATAAACGATCGCTTTGCTCTCAATCTCAAAGGAAAGCTTTGTGTACACCAAAGCAGCGGGGTAGCATACTTGAGGGGAAAAGCGGATTTGGCAGTGCAAGTAGAATTACCGCCGCCGTTTTGGCTGACGCCCAAACCCATTTTAGAAGCAACGGGGAATGCTTTGCTCAAGAGCGTACTGCTGAGCGTCAAACAGCGGTTGATGCACCAGTTGCTCTTAGATTACCGCCGCTGGGCAAGCAGCGAAAGTGAACTAAGATCGATCGAGATCCCCCCTATCTTATCTTTAGAAGGCTGAAATCCTACTAAAGAAGCTGTTAATTAATGTATAGGGATATTTAGGCACAAATCAGGCAACTTACCACAGTATTACTTAGACGCTCGATTTGGACATCGGGATATTTGTCGGAACGAGCCAGCAGGGATAGATAGCTGCCGCTCAGTCAAGATCGATTTGAGTGATCCCTCCAAGTTCATCGTCTTCGATGATTCCCACGCCCCCCGGCAAAGGAGTTGACTTGTCTTTTGAAACTTCGTCCTTTTGGCGAAATTCGCGCTGCGGTGGCTTGATTATTTTGCCCGGTTGATTCATTGCGCCCACCCGAATCCTGATTTTTGGCCCAGAATTGCCCAAGCGAATTGTCATCCCGTCCACAACGGACACCTGAGCGATCGGTCTATCATCTACATAAGTGCCGTTAGCACCAAAATTAATAATTTCCCAGCCATTAGCGTGATTCCACAGTTCTACGTGGTGGCGGGAAACTACAGCGCTGTAAATAATTACATCATTGTCGTTCGATCGACCGATCCGAACCACGGGTTCTGATTCAAAACACCAACTTTGAACAGGGACAGACTGGATAGGGTGTAAAAGAGTTAAGGTAATCACTGATGTTTTGACACTCCACCGCCAGACAGCAATGGGGATACTTCCAGAGAGATTTTTTGCCAGAAAACTGCAAAAAATTTGCTTTTTAAAGCCGTCGTCAGTGGGCGAATATTCCCCCTATCTGCCCTAAAATTCCAACTTTTGGCTGCTTGAGGTATTTGAAACAACTTTTGAGGGTTAACTCACAGTAAAGTATTTGCTTACTTTTACTTATGTATGCTACTATTCTCTACATGGCATATGTACCACTCACAAAAGCAGTCGAATTTTTGGGCTTGCATCCACACACTTTAAGAAAATATGCAGACGAAGGGAAGCTCAAAAGCATCAAAAACGAAGCAGGGCAACGACTCTACGATGTCGAGTCCTACCAGCGCGGTGCAACTAGAACTACCGTTGTTTGCTACTGTCGTGTCAGTTCACCAAAACAGCGAGACGACCTCGCTCGACAGACTGAATTCATGCGACAACAATACCCCGACGCCGAAATCATCCAAGACATCGGCTCAGGACTCAACTTCAAAAGAAAAGGATTGCAAGTCCTACTGGTCAGATTTATGCGCGGTGAACAGCTCACGGTTGTTGTTGCCTGTCGCGACAGATTGTGCCGATTTGGCTTTGAACTGTTCGAGTTCATGGCACAGCAAAACGGTGGACAAATCATGGTTCTCGATCAAACTGTTCACTGCCCAGAAACCGAACTCACAAGCGATCTTCTTGCCATCCTTCACGTCTTCAGTTGCAGAATGCACGGACTCAGGAGTTACAGCAAGAAAATCAAGGAAGATCCGTCTATTCCTAAAACCTGAGCAAAAAGCGCTGATTAAACAGTGGTTTGGAGTGAGTCGTTTTGTTTACAACGCGACTATCAAATACCTACAAGAACCGGGTACAAAAGCTAGCTGGATGACAATCAAAACCGGAATACTAAACAGTTTGCCAGAATGGGCAAAACCTGTGCCTTTCCAAATCAAATCGATTGCTATCAAAGATGCTTGCTCAGCGGTTAAAGCAGCAAAGCAGGGTTTCAAGAAAGACGGGCAAATCCGCAACTGCAAATTTCGCAGTAGAAAAGACACCAAGCAATCTATTTACGTGCCGAAGTCGGCTATAAAAGACTGTGGTGTTTATCATTCTATTTTAGGTAAGTGTGCATTAACAGAATCATTGCCTGAAACTTTCAGCGACGGCAGGCTGACGCTGGCTTATGGCGAGTATTACCTGATTGTTTCTGAGGAAGTGCAGCAAGTTAAGACTGAAAACCAAAGTCGGCTGGTTGCATTAGATCCCGGTGTCCGCACGTTCATGACATTTTTCTCTGAAAATTCCTATGGCTGGCTCGGAAGTGATTCTAATTTGTACATCCAGAAACTGTGCTTTCGGTTAGACAGATTGGTATCAAAGATTTCTAAATCTCCCAGTCGGCAGAAAAGAAGATTCAAGAAAGCAGCCAGCAGGCTTCGCTGCAAAATCAAAAATTTGGTCAAAGAGTTGCATCATAAAACAGCTAAGTTTTTAGTTGATAATTTTGATGTAATTCTGTTACCAACCTTTGAAAGTTCTCAAATGGTGTCTAAGTCGCGTCGCAAATTAAGAAATAAAACGGTGCGACAAATGTTGACCCTGAGCCATTATGAATTTAAAACTTTCCTAAAGTGGAAAGCTTGGGAAAATTCAAAACGCGTGATTGATTGCAACGAAGCTTATACCTCCAAAACGGTCTCGTGGACGGGCGAAATTGTTCAAAATCTCGGTGGCTCTAAGATTATTAAATCCCAAGCCACTGAGTTGAAAATGGATCGGGATTTAAATGGTGCTCGCGGGATTTTCCTGCGGGCATTGGTTGATACGCCTTTGTTAAGAAACTCTCTTAACTTATGTGTTTGTTAGCAAACGTTAGCAAAAATGTATCGGTTAACTCATTTTGCGATCGCCAGTGATGGTTCTAAGTTTGGCAATCCCAAACATTTTATCAAGCGTCAACGCAACCTAAAACGTAAGCAGCAAAAGCTTTATCGCAAAAATAAAGGTAGTCAAAACCGAAAAAAGGCAAGACTGGTAGTGGCAAAAGTTCACTCCAAAATTGCTAGATGCCGTGAAGATTTTCTACAGAAGCTATCCCGCAAGATAGTTAACGAAAACCAAGTTATTGCAGTGGAAAATCTCAACATCAAAGGCATGGTAAAGA
>Ga0209278_1001308_pt1 | contig 15488 bp, 13 predicted proteins | sample JI81BgreenDNA_FD_187504 | JGI IMG/M metagenome (GOLD analysis project Ga0209278, IMG submission 187504) | Wastewater effluent complex algal communities from Wisconsin, to seasonally profile nutrient transformation and Carbon sequestration -... | ecosystem: Engineered > WWTP > Effluent > Algae... | reverse complement strand
GTTTTTAATAAAATTCTGCATCCGGGAGAATTGCTGTTAGTTAACGACCACGAGTTTTTCCACTTTACTACACCGATTAAACCGGAATCTGAAGGAGTGGGAACCAGGGATGTCTTTGTGCTTACTTCTCCAAGTTTGCTTACCGATTGAGGAAAGTTGAGCAATTGCGCGTCTTTCGTTCGTAGTGAGGGCTTTACTCCTCTCTCTGGCGTTTATTCAATCATGACTAAAGTCCTTACTGCAAACCTTTCGTTCGTAGTGAGGACTTTATTTGTCTTTCTGGCGTTTAGTCAATCATGACTAAAGTCCTTACTAAGCTGTTGCGACATTTAATATCATGTCCGGTCAATTAACCATGATTCCTGTAGGGGCGGGTTCGCCAATATATTAAATAGAAACGGGAAAATCTGTAAACCCGCCCCGGCTTTTAATCGCGGTCAATCGATTGGACATGATATAAATTGTCTGTCAAAAAAAATTACAGTCTTGTGGGGTGTCCCGCCCGCCCTGAATATATAATTTAAATGCGCGACAGCTTACCAACCTGCATATTTTCCTAAAAAACCAGGTTTATGCGTCTAACAACTCACAGATAACTCCTATCGAAACTTCCGTTCAGATTCTTGAATCGGAACATCATTAATGCTAGCTTCACGTCTTCGCATTAACCCATTTTCGGCAAATTCCCACTGTTCATTACCATAGGCCCGATACCAGTACCCAGAATCATCGTGCCACTCATACTCAAAGCGAACAGAAATCCGATTGTCTGTAAAACTCCACAGTTCTTTCTTTAAACGGTAATCTAATTCCTTTGCCCATTTTCGTCTTAAAAAAGCCTTGATTTCTTCCCGTCCGCTGAAGAATTCGGCACGGTTTCGCCACTGAGAATCTTCCGTATAAGCTAAGGCTACTCGTTCGGGATCGCGGGTATTCCAGGCATCTTCAGCAGCTTGAACTTTGGCTTTAGCCGTTTCCAACGTAAAGGGCGGTAGAGGTGGTTTAGTTTCCATCAGCTTTGTTTTTTGTGATTGTAAAATATCTGGTGCGGGATGCTCGCGCTACAGAGAGAGTTTGGGGAATTTGATATCAATCCTCAGCATGGGGATCTATTTCCATTGCTCACAGTCGCTAACTACAGCCAACGGAGTACAATCGCGCTCTTGCTTTCCATTACGGCTAGCAAATCCCAAAACATCCAATCTGCCAGAATGATGCTCTGGGGATGCTCGTGAAAATTTTTCACAAATGTACCGTCTTCGTCTGGCAATTGCGTGTGGTCGGGGAATGCAGGAGGCAGACCTGTAGCAGTTATTGTCTCATTCATAGCCTTTTCCGTGCAGTTATGTTTGATTGTACTGCGAAATTTTAGCTCCAGCCGATTGTAGACTCCAGCTAATATTAACTAAACCCAGCTAACCACAGCGGAAGCATCAACAGCAACCCGACAGAAGTGATGGCGATGCTGCTAGCTAACAAATCGCGATCGAGCTCGTAGACTTCTGCTAAAATCAACACGGAAAGAGCTGTGGGCGTTCCCGACATCAACACCAACACGAACCTCGGATCGCCGCTCAATCCGAAATAACTAGCACCCAATCCGATTAGCACCGGCACAATTACCACTTTTAACAGCGACGGGATTAAGGCCAGTTCAAAACTTTCCCATTTCTTAATAGACCTCAGCCGGATGCCAACCAGCAGCAAAGCACTGGCAATTACCACCCAAACAGCCGTCTGCAATCCCGATTCCACTATTTCGGGCAGGGGGATGTTTCTAGTATAAAAACCAATTAAAAATGCCCACAGGGCGGGAACTGTCAGCACGTCCCGGATCTGAGTCCACCAGTGATTTTTTTGCTCGGAGTTCCCAAAATAGCTAGCAATAAATACACCGAAACAATAAGTGCCAATAACGTTGTTAGTGACGCTGTACAAGACAGCCCAGTTGTTGTTATCGGTGCTGATGATAGACGGGGTGATTGCTAATCCAACAAAGCCCGTATTCCCTAACATCGCAGCTAGGATAAAACTTCCTTCGCTCGATCGCTTCAGGGAATTAAAATTTACTAAAAATAAATTTACTAGAGAATTTTTGCCCTGAAAATAGGGCTTTTGGATGTGGGCCGCACTCAGCCTACGCAATAATACCCAAGTCAGCCAAGCAAAACTCGTACTCAGAAATAACACGAATATGGCGATCGCCGGCGTGAATCCCACAGCACCCGAAAATTCGCTGTGACGGGCTAAAACTAGAATTTGCAGCGGTATCCCAATCCAGAAAAGAAAGTAGCTCAGCAGCTTGGGAAAATTAACTGGGATGTACCGAAACAGCAGCAGTCCCAAGCCCGTCCAGATAACTAGAGGCGTATAAGCGTGAAATAAGGTTTCAATCATAAAAATTTAACTAGACAATTGGAAATGCCTCTATCTATTAATAGTAATGCTAAAATCAGTTTAAAAAATGCAAATTGTCGTTAGCGGAGCCCTCGAAAAGGATCGCACTGGCACGCTTTTTCGTCCTAGCGTGTTCGCAGCAGTGCCAGCCCGAAAATTTCCGCCCAAATTCCCGCAGCTTCCAGGGCACAATCCTCAGATTCTCCGCGCCAAATGATGGCAGGTTTTTGCCTTCAGATTCACAAAACTTCTGTTATTTTGACCAATGTGCGATCGAGCTATCTTGCCTTGGACGAACAGATTGCCCACGTTTTCCTGCCGTTTCAAGCGAACGGAAACAGGGCGAGACTAAAGCTGCTGATGACTTGCACTCATTAATTCAATTTCAAAGCATTAACAGGCACCTCATCCCAAGAACTAACAGTCCGCAAGGTAGCAACCCAGCCCTGCTGTTTTTGCTCGGCCGTCAAATTCTTCTCAAAAGATTCGTGGCAATCCTTCGCTTGAGTCTCATCGCAACAAGCAATACAAGAATAAAGAATGCCCGACGGATCGATTTGCTCGTTTACCCAAATAATCACGATTTACTCTCCCAATTAACTTAACTCTTATCTAAATTTTCCTATATTTTTGTCAATTAATTAGGTCGGTATTAATTAACCCCAGTGCGGCATTTTAGGTTAACAGGCAAGATGCCTGTTCCACATACAGGCAAGATGCCTGTTCCACATACTGTGCCACACACAGGCAAGATGCCTGTGCCACACACAGGCAAGATGCCTGTGCCACACACAGGCAAGATGCCTGTGCCACACACAGGCAAGATGCCTGTGCCACACACAGGCAAGATGCCTGTTTCACACACAGGCAAGATGCCTGTTCCACACGCCTGAATTACTTCGATGCCAAATTTGCCAAAGACTCGCCCGCAACCCGGCAAATCCGCCAGTCGGGCATCACATCAGCACCGATACCCTTGTAAAATCCGATCGCCAATTCATTCCAATCCAAAACGCTCCATTCCAAACGCCCGCAGCCCCTTTCCACCGTCAACTGCGCTAAATAAACTATCAAAGACTTGCCAATCCCCCGCCCTCGAAACTCAGGCACCACAAACAAATCTTCCAAATAAATTCCCGGCTGAGTTAAAAAAGTAGAATAATTGTAAAAAAACAGCGCCCAGCCCACAACTTGACCTTCGCACTCGGCTAAAACCGCTTCAGCAAAAGGTCTATCGCCAAACAAATGACGCTCCAAATCAACGGCATTGCCAGTAACGGCATGAGATAATTTTTCGTACTCAGCTAAAGCTTTAATCAAATCAAACAGCACCGGCACGTCGGCGCGGGTAGCGGGGCGCAAAATTACCTCAGAAGACATAAATAAGTAAGTAGTACGCGACAATCAACAATTAAAAATACCACATCCAGAAATTTTTAATTGGTAATTTTTAATTAAGCTTTTCCACATTAAACCAGCATATTTACGGTGGCCTCGGAGTGCCACCCCACAATAATTTTAAGATTTTTCAAAATGCCAACTCAAGGTTTTTTAGTTTATTTCAACCAGCCCTTCAATCGTTCCGTCACTTGAGGGCGGCGCAGCTTTCGCATTGCCTTATTTTGAATTTGACGGACTCGTTCGCGGGACAAATTGAACAAACTGCTGACCTCTTCTAAAGTGTAAGGTTCGCCGGTCAGCAAACCGTAACGCATAGCAACAATCTCTTTTTCCCGCTCAGTCAAAATACTGTCCAACACCTCCAAAATATCTTGGCGCATCATCATCTCATTCATCTGAGCTTCGGGAGATTGCGTCGCGTTATCTTCGAGAACATCCAAAAGTTCCGAACTTTCTTCTGAGCCGATGCGGTGGTTGAGAGACAAAGATTGCCGACGTACTTGCTGGAGGTAGCGAAGCTGTTCGCAACTAACTTGCATTTCTCTAGCAAGTTCAGTTTCACTTGGATTTCGTTGAAGAGAACGCTTCAAATCTCGATAAACTTTTTTGAGTTTATTTAACTGTTCGACAATGTGAACAGGCAAGCGAATCGTCCGCCCTTGATTGGCAATTGTCCGGGTAATTCCTTGGCGAATCCACCAATAGGCATAGGTAGAAAACTTGTAACCCTTCTCTGGATCGAACTTTTCGGCTGCTCGATTTAAACCCAAAGCTCCTTCCTGAATTAAATCGAGAAAAGGCACGCCCCGATTAAGATAGCGTTTGGCAATCGAAACCACCAAGCGCAAATTCGAGCTGATCATTTTCCGTTTCGCCGACTGACACTGGTGGCGAAGCTGTTGCATTTGAGTTTCGCTTATCCCCAAAGCCGCTGCGATTTCAGCTTTTGTCGGCACTCTGTCCAATTCCTGCTGCAAACGCTGTTCTAGTTCATCCAGGGCTACCAATTCTTGAACGCGGCGCGCCAACTCTACTTCTTCGGCTGCTGTCAGTAGAGGATACCGAGCCATTTCCTTGAACAAAGCTCCCACTGGATCGTCGGCAGACCAGTTGTTGTATGCTGACGATCGAGTTACCGTCGGACGATCGATCTCGGTGTCTTCATCTTCTGCGATCGCGAATGAGGCTTCGGGTGCCACCGCAAAACTGCCTAGGTCAGATTCTGCCATATCGTGCTTGGTGTCGGTGGAAGGATTTGAAAAGTATCCCTTAACTTTAACCAATTTAACCCGAAATTTCCGAAATCCCAAATCCCAAATCCCAAATCCCAAATCAATTAGTTCGGGCTAGTAAAGGAGCAGCCTGCAACAACTGCTGAGTGTAAGGGTGCTGCGGATTAGTAAAAATATCCCTAGTCTTACCGATTTCAACAATTTTTCCAGCATTCATTACCGCAATACGATCGCAAAAAAATCTCGCCACCCACAAATCGTGCGTAATAAACAGATAAGTCAAATTAAATTCCTGCTTCAACTCCAACATCAGCTCTAAAACTTGAGTCTGCACGCTGGCATCCAGCATACTCACAGGTTCGTCGCAAATTATCAGTTGCGGCCGAGTAATCAAAGCACGGGCTATAGAAACTCGCTGCTGTTGTCCTCCTGACAATTCCCCCGGATAGCGGCGAAAGAAATCCTCCCCTGGACTTAAACCCACCCGCTCTAACATTTGGATTACTTGTTTTTTAGCTTCGCTGCCATTAGCTAATTTGTGAATAAACAAAGGATCAGCAATACTTTGCCCGACAGTCATCATCGGATTCAGGCAAGCGTGGGGATCTTGAAAAATCATTTGCATTTCGCGGCGGTGCTTCCTCACAGCATCGCGGTTCAGGGCAGTTATATCTATTCCTTGAAATTCCACTTTGCCGCCAGTCGCGGTAATTAGCTGCAAAATCGTGCGTGACAAGGTACTTTTGCCGCAGCCGGACTCCCCCACCAGCCCTAGGATTTCTCCCCGTTGTAGCTCTAAACTAACGCCGTCTACGGCTTTAATTACCTGCCGATTCCTGGAAAACAACTGATCTAATAAATTGCTTTCTAAACTGTAGTGTTGCTGCAAATTGGTTACGGTCAAAAGAGGCGAATTTGTTAAGTTTGCAGTAACGGCTTCAGTCCTGATTTCCTCGAATGCTAACCCTTTGTCAGAATCGGCTTGAATGTGCAAAGCTGCTTTGAGGAGCGATCGAGTATATTCGTGCTGCGGTTTTTCAAAAACGTTTAGCACCGGCCCTGTTTCTACAACTTTACCGCCGTACATCACCGCAATGCGATCGCAATACTCAGCCACCATCGCCAAATCGTGAGAAATCAACAAAATAGCCGTTCCCCGTTCCTCACAAAGTCTGGTTAATTCCTGCAAAATCTGAGCAGCTACAGTTACGTCCAAACTTGTAGTCGGTTCGTCCGCCACAATTAATTTGGGATCGAGCAAAAGAGCCAAAGCAATTGCTACTCTTTGCCGCATTCCGCCGCTAAATTCGTGGGGAAATTGCGACCAGCGAGACGCGGGAATTTTCACAGCTTCCAAAATGTCGATCGCCCGTTTCTTAGCAAGCTTGCGATCCAAATTCGGTCTGTGAGCTTGCAAAGTCTCGATGCAATGTTCTCCTACAGTCATCAAAGGATCGAGACGAGTCATCGGATCTTGAAAAATCAATGCTACAGCTTCGCCCCGAAATTGTCTCAGCCGCGAAGCATTCATATCAAACACCGACTCTCCAGCAAAACTAACTCGCCCCTCAATCAGCGTTGAATCCGGCAGCAACCGCATCGCCGCCCTTCCCAAAGTTGACTTACCGCACCCAGACTCCCCAACTAATCCGAGCTTTTCCCCCGGTTTCAGCGTCAGGGAAACCCCGTCCACGGCCCAACCGGATTGGCCCCGCCGCTGGGGATAAGCTACTCGCAGATTGTCAACGGAAAATAGAGAAGAGTCATTAGTCATTAGTCATTAGTCCTTAGTCAATCGATTTTAGATTTTAGATTTTGGATTTTAGATTAAAGAATTAAAGCATTAACTTGCGCGAGATAAATTCGGGGGCTTGTATCCTGGATCCTTTCGGTCAGTAGTCAGCGGTCAGTTGTTATTTGTTATTTGTTATTTAATGGTCAATATCCTGGCTGTTAGTTGTTACTTCTTAGTGTTTCAGAGTTATTAGTTATGGGCAAGAGACGGCTCTGCTGTTTGTAAATACAAATAAAAATAGCTACAAACAAAGCTTTTATTAGTACATCATTCACCGAGCAACTGATAACTGACAACTGACAACTGACAACTGACAACTGACAACTGACAACTGACTAAATTTCCCTTCGCTTCAACTCAGCTCTCCGCAGTATGTAAGTAGCGGCACAATCTGCGTGAGGATGGTCTGCTAAAACTTCCGCGAGTTCCAACACATATCCGGCGATATCCGGCCCCAACTTCTCAGTCAGCACTTGACGTTCCCGAGAGGCGAGTTCTTGCACGCGGGCCTTAGCTTGCCAATTCGGAGAAAACATCTTGTCAATCTCGGTGTGGAATCCCAGACTTTCGAGAATGTCCCACTCGCCGTTATCGCACCAAATGCCCCCGCACAACATACAGCGCTCTATGTAAAAGGGCACTCTGCTGAAAGGAACTTTCGCCCGCGACAGATAGTGACCGTCTTCGGGACACAGCGCTGCTTTGCTGTCGTAGGGAGACGGCGTGAATTCTATGCCGAGAGTCGCTGTCGCATCAGGCTTCTCGGATTTGTTGTACCACTGGCTTTGCTCTTTTTGCCAAGCTTCGTATTCTCTGCCTGGAATCCAGATACCGTAACAGTTGGGACACCACTGCACCGACATACGGCCGGCTAAGGTACCGCCTTCTAAATTGGGATGTTTACATTTTGGACATTCCACCGCTTTATTTCTCCTTGCCTTATTAATTCCCTGTTAATTCAATTATTAATTCTGTATCTAGGCGGGCCCTGAAGAACCAGAATTTTTTTGCAGCAGCGCGCCACAGTAGCCAATTAGCGTGTTAAGCCGCGCGATCGCCCCAGTTTGCCTCGCCTTTGCTGTCGCTGGCTGGCGCGACGCTTGCAAAAAGGTGACATCTGTCCCCAATAACCGCAGTTGCTTGTGAATTTCCGTCAAATAGGACTGCTCTGGGGGTGTTTCTGAGGCGTCTAACTCATCGCTTTCGGCTCTCATAATTTGGTTTCCGAAAAATTGTTGCACTTTTGTGTATTCGATCGCCAGCGCGGCCCGATCCAGATTCTCCTGTGCAGCAGTTCTTTGTAGTTCTTCTAGCGCTTGCTGTAATTCTTGGTAGCACTGGCGGCGGTCTTCGGACAATATCATGATTTTGTAAACAAATTTGTATTTATAATCAAAGTAGATACTTACTTAAGTTTGCTCATAGGGAGGGAAGCTGTGCGTTTTTGGAGCTATTCCCTGTTTTGTGAGAACTTTTTTTGATTTGCTGCCCTGACTCTACCCTTCTGGCTGCTGCTTTTAGTTTAGCGTTGCCGGTAAATGCCGATCGCCCGCAACCTCAACGGCTACCGCCAAAATATGCTTATTTTACCCGATTTTCCCCGATCGACAGACTGCAGCGGCGGCAGTGGTGTCACTATCTTTTGCTACCTGCGAGGGGGGGCGACTCGGAATTAGATAGGTATAGTTTGAGAAAAATCGACTATTTTTTTGAATTGCAAATTGTGGCATTCAATTAGTTTAGTATAGCTAAACACATAATTTCGGCAATTCAACCGAAAACCGGCTTTTAACCATTTGTATTTCTAAGTTTTAAAGGTGTACCCCATGAACGCGAACACTCTGACTCCCTCTCCTTCGATCGATCCTGCTGTAGTTCCCGATTGGCTGCAAGAATGCCTGAATGCTCGATCGGAGCCTGATGGGGGCCCTAACCCGAATTGTTCGACGGACGACAGCTTAATTTGTCGGGCCTTTGAATTTGCCCGCGACTTGCACGAAGGACAATACCGCAAATCAGGAGAACCTTACATTTGCCATCCGGTAGCTGTCGCTGGAATACTCCGGTATATGGGCGGCAACAACGTCATGATTGCCGCCGGCTTCCTCCACGACATTGTTGAAGATACAGATATTACTCTCGAAGAAATAGAACAGCGGTTCGGCGCCGAAGTGCGACAGTTGGTTGAAGGTGTCACCAAGCTTTCTAAGTTTAATTTTTCCAGCAAAACAGAGCGCCTTGCGGAAAATTTCCGCCGAATGTTCCTAGCAATGGCTAAAGATATTCGCGTCATTGTCGTCAAACTGGCAGACAGGCTGCACAACATGAGAACTTTGGAGCATTTGTCCGAAGAAAAGCAGCGCAGTATTGCCCTAGAAACCCGAGATATTTTTGCTCCCCTAGCGAACCGTTTGGGTATTGGCCGCTTTAAGTGGGAATTGGAAGATTTAGCCTTTAAATACCTGGAACCTGAAGCTTACCGCGAAATTCAGGAATTGGTGGCGGTGAAGCGGGCCGATCGAGAAACTCAACTCGCAGAAGTCACAGATAGTTTGCGAGAAAGGCTTGACAATTTAGGCATTAAATGCTATGAAGTTAGCGGTCGTCCCAAACATTTGTACGGAATTTATGGGAAGATGCAGCGCCGCCAAAAAGGCTTTAACCAAGTGTACGATATTGCAGCGGTGCGGATCATAGTAGAAACCAATGATGACTGTTATCGGGCTTTGGCGATCGTCCACGATTCTTTCCGCCCGATTCCCGGCCGCTTTAAAGATTATATCGGTTTACCAAAAGCCAACCGCTACCAATCTTTGCACACCGGAGTAATCGGAACCAGCGGCCGCCCCATCGAAGTGCAAATCCGCACCGTAGCCATGCACCACATTGCAGAATACGGCATTGCCGCGCACTGGAAATACAAAGAAACCGGCGGTTCTAACACAAAAGTCACCGGCGATGACGAAAAATTTACTTGGCTGCGACAACTCCTTGAATGGCAAAGCGACCTCAAAGACGATCGCGAATATTTACAAAGCATTAAGGACAACTTATTCGACGAAGATATTTACGTTTTTACTCCTAACGGAGACGTAATTGCTCTCAATAGCGGATCAACTCCCGTAGATTTTGCTTACCGCATTCACACAGAAATTGGCAATCACTGCACCGGTGCCAGAGTCAACGGGCGAATGGTGACACTAGACAAGGTTTTAAAGAACGGCGATATTGTAGAAATCTTGACCCAAAAAAATGGTCATCCGAGTTCCGATTGGCTGAATTTTGTCAAGACAAACGGAGCAAAAAACCGAATTCGCCAGTGGTTGAAGCGATCGCACCGAGATGAAAATCTCGCTCGCGGCCGAGAATTGCTGGAAAAAGAATTAGGTAAAAACGGCTTAGAATCTTTGCTAAAATCTGAACCCATGCAATCGGTGGCTCAGCGCTGCAACTACCACAGCGTCGAAGATTTAATCGCCGGTTTAGGCTACGGCGAAGTCACCCTAAATCTCGTAGTAAATCGACTGCGAGATTTAGTAAAAGTGCAGCAAAAAATTGAAGCTGCTCCCGCAGCAACCCACGAATTGCCCCAGCTAATACCTGCATCGACGACACCGAAACCATTACCGAGTTCGTCTCCGAGCAAATCGCCCATCGCAGGTGTAGAGGGATTGCTCTACCATTTAGCCGGCTGTTGCTGTCCGATTCCTGGGGAATCAATTATTGGAGTTGTGACTCGCACTCGCGGAATTTCGATTCACCGACAACGATGTTCAAATGTTGAGAGCGTACCTGGGGATCGCTTGGTTCCTGTGAGTTGGAATTCCAGCAACCGCAATGAATCTCGACCCAACACTTATCCGGTTAACATTCAAATTGAAGCCCTCGATCGAGTGGGAGTTCTCAATGATGTTTTATCGCATTTGAAGGACAACCAAGTAAACGTCCGCAGCGCTCAAGTCAAAACATATCCCGGATTGCCGGCCTTAATTGATTTGTGCATGGATATCCAGGATAAACAACAGTTCGAGCGGACTTGTATGCAAATTAAAAAGATGAGCGATATTTTGAATTTGCGGAGGCTGAGTGAAGGGACTTAGAAATTTAATTTAGCGGCTGATGCGGGAAATTGGTAAGTAGTAATTGAAAATAAACTTTTCTATTTAAACTCTTAACAATTCCCAAACTAGCCGCAGTCTGCTGTTACCAAACAGTAAGAATAATTTACGACAAATAAGTTAAAGCATGGATGACAGTCAGTTAGAAAATCTCCTCAAAGACATTGAATCCGATCGAGTAGAGCGCAAGGCCTCAACATCCGATAGGGGTAAACTCCGTCAGGCTATATGCGCTTTTGCCAACGACTTGCCAAACCACCAACAGCCAGGGGTACTATTTATAGGTGTTAATGATGATGGAAGCTGTGCCAATTTGAGCATCACCGATCAACTGTTACTAACCCTCTCGGATATGCGTTCAGATGGAAATATACTGCCTTTTCCCGCGATAACCGTGCAAAAGCGAACGCTTGCGGGATGCGAGTTAGCAGCAGTCATTGTAGAACCATCAGATGCACCCCCTGTCCGCTATGAGGGGCGAATCTGGGTACGGGTGGGCCCCCGCCGCGCTACTGCCACAGCCGAAGAAGAGCGCCGTCTCTCAGAAAAACGGCGTTCCAGAGATTTACCTTTTGATATTCAATCTTTGCCTTCCGGGACACTAGATGACTTAAATTTAACTTTATTTCAACAGGAATATCTACCTTCAGCATTGCCTAGTGACATATTAGAAGAAAATCAAAGAACCGTCGAACACCAATTAGCATCAGTAAGATTTATTACCAGTTTACCGTCAATTCAGCCAACAAATTTAGGTATATTGGTAGTAGGAAAAGACCCAAGGCAATTGATACCGGGTGCTTACATTCAATTTTTGCGAATTGAGGGAACTGAGCTAACCGACCCAATTAAAGACCAGAAAGAAATTGCCGGGCCACTTTCTATGATGCTGAGAGTGTTAGATGAAATACTGCAATCTCATATCTCAATAGCTTCTGATATTACCGCTCAGTCAGTGGAAATCCAGCAGCCAGATTACCCGTTAGTAGCACTGCAACAGCTTGCTAGAAATGCGCTCTTGCACCGCACCTATGAAGGGACGTATGCACCAGTAAGAATTACCTGGTTTAGCGATCGCATTGAAATTCAAAACCCCGGAGGGCCCTTTGGACAAGTTAACAGACAAAATTTTGGTAGGCCTGGAATCACTGACTACCGCAATCCAAACTTAGCAGAAGCCTTAAAAAATCTTGGTTATGTACAAAGGTTTGGAATGGGTATCGCCATAGCTCGCAATTCACTGCAAAAAAATGGCAGTCCACCACCGGAGTTTGTTGTCGAAGATGCTCATGTTTTAGTAATTATTAGGAGGCATCCGTGACAGTACCCATTATTGCTTTTTTCAATAATAAAAGTGGCGTCGGTAAAACTTCGCTAGTATATCATTTAGCCTGGATGTATCGCAATTTAGGAATGCGGGTGCTAGCAGCAGATTTAGACCCCCAAGCCAATCTGACTGCTGCTTTTCTAGAGGAAGAACGTTTAGAAGAATTGTGGGAAGGCAATAACCGACCTAACACAGTTTTTCGCTGCGTACAGCCTTTAGTTAGAGGAATTGGTGATATTGCTACTCCAGAAGTAGAGCACATTGAAGAAAGATTGGGACTCTTGGTAGGAGATTTATTGCTCTCTGGATTTGAAGATGACCTCTCAGCAGAATGGCCCGGCTGCACCGATCGCAAGGAGCGTTCTTTTCGGGTCATTTCTGCTTTTTGGCGACTCTTGCAAGAAGCAGCAACAGTTCATCAAGCTGATGTAGTTTTGACAGACATCGGCCCGAATTTAGGAGCGATTAACCGGGCCGCTTTGATTGCAGCTAACTATGTAGTAGTTCCTCTATCACCGGATTTATTCTCACTGCAAGGATTGAAAAATCTCGGCCCAACTCTCAGACGCTGGCGGCAAGAATGGCTAGAAAGATTAGAGAAAAATCCTGCCCCTGATTTAAAGCTTCCTCAAGGTCAAATGCAACCTGTTGGTTATATTGTCCTGCAACACTCGGTACGGCTAGACCGCCCAGTGAAAGCTGATCAGCGATGGATTGCACGGATTCCTAATATTTATCGGGAAGCTGTGCTCAATGAATCGGAAAATAGCACACTTTCCATCGCCGAAGATCCTCACTGTTTAGCTTTGCTAAAACACTATCAGAGTCTGATGCCGCTTGCCCAGGAAGCCCATAAACCTATGTTCCACCTCAAACCTGCGGATGGGGCAATTGGTTCTCACATCCAGGCCGTGCAAAGTGTTTACGGAGACTTTAAAAAGCTAGCTCATAAAATTGCTGAAATCGTAGAAATCCCAATACTTACCAATTTCTAATCCCAACTTTTAAGTAAGCTGCTACGGATATAAAGTGAACTTTTAGGATAGAAACTGCCGATTATTTTGCGTTAGGTGCGGGCTGGGAACCGCCCAACTTTTGCTGCAAAAACTCCCGCGCCACTTGTCCAGCTTCCTGCTGTTCCCCGTCAACTTGATAGTTGAGTTTCCGCATATCTTCCTCAGAGATTTTGCCGCCCAATTCTGCGAGCACTGGACGCAATTCCGGGTATTGTTCCAAAATTTGCGATCGCACAACCGGAACTGCTTCGTAGGGCGGGAAATAGCCCTTGTCATCTTTGAGAACTACTAAACCTAAACTTTGAATCAAACCGTCCGTCGTATTACCAGCAATCACATCTACTTCTTTTTGTTGCAGCGCTTGATAAAGCAATCCTAACAGCAATTCCTTCGGTTGTTCTCGAAACTTAATTCCGTAAGTTTTCGCCAATCCGGGAAACCCATCTTCTCTCTCGTTAAATTCTGGGCCGAAACCAGCCCGGAGGTTAGGTGAAGCTTTCCCAAGTTGCGAGAGAGTTTGTAAATTGAGTTTTTTGGCATCGTCTCCCCGCACAATAATCGCAAAACTGTTATTAAATCCCAGCGGTTCCGTCCATTCTGCTTTAAACTGTTTGGGATATTCTTGTTTGAGGTAATCGAGGACTTTTTTGGGGTCAGAAATCGGTTTTTGTTTGAGCAGGTTGGCGTAAGCAGTCCCCGTGTATTCGACGTACAAGTCGATTTTACCTGCTGTTAGGGATTGATGGCAAAGCGAACCTCCCAGATTCAGTTCTCGTTCTACTTTGATATCTGTTTTAGCTTCGATATGGCGTGCTAAAATTTCGGCGAGGATGACTTGTTCGGTAAAGTCTTTCGAGCAGATGACAACTTGCTTTTCGGGCTTAGAGGTACATCCTGCTACTGCAAGCAAGCAAAGCAGCCAGCAGGAATAGAAAAAAAAATCGTTCTTAGATATTTTCATGACTTAACTCAAATTAAGCATCTACAATTAATACTTTATAAGTTATAGCATAAAGCCCCGATCGCAGACTTTTTCAAGAGGTCTGCGCTTTAACACCGATCGCACTTTACCCAAGTTCCGTTTTCCTGTTGTAACATTTATTTATAGACATGGAGGACAAAAAATGGTAATCAGCGTCAGCGATATTATCCAGCAGCAGCGGCAATTTTTTGCGACTGGGAAAACGAAAGATGTGGATTTTCGGCTTGAACAACTCAAAAAACTTAAAAGTGCGATCGAACTTAATCAATCACGAATAGTCGATGCCGTCAAGGCAGACCTCGGTCGGCCGGAATTCGAGGCTTATCTTGAAATCGCATCGATCGCCGAAGTTAATTATGCCATCAAAAACCTCAAATCGTGGGTAAAGCCGAGAAAAGTGGCTGCTTCGATAGATCAATTCCCAGCATCGGCCCGCATTTACCCTGAACCTTTGGGCGTTGTTTTAATCATCGGGCCTTGGAATTACCCATTTCAGCTAATGATATCACCTTTGGTCGGGGCGATCGCCGCCGGCAACTGTGCACTTCTCAAACCTTCGGAAATCGCCTCGCACACCTCCGAAGTTATCGCCGACCTGATATCCAAAACCTTCGATCCCGCCTATATAGCCGCCGTCGAAGGAGGAGTCGAAATCAGCCAACAATTGCTAGCCGAAAAATTTGACCACATCTTCTTTACAGGCGGCACTAAAATCGGTAGAATAGTCATGGAAGCTGCCGCTAAACACCTGACACCTGTCACATTAGAATTAGGTGGAAAAAGTCCTTGCATTGTAGACTCAGACATTCAGGTTGAATACACAGCAAAACGCATTGCGTGGGGCAAATTTCTCAATGCCGGACAAACTTGCATCGCTCCCGATTACCTATTAGTTGATAAAAAAGTTAAACCTGCTTTGATGACAGCAATTAAAACAGCCATTCACGAATTTTACGGCGACAATCCGCAAACAAGTCCCGACTATTCGCGGATTATCAACCAGCGGCAATTAGACCGTTTGAGTGCGTTTATCAAAGATGGAGAAATTGTCGTCGGTGGGGAAGTGAAACCGGAAGATAGATATATTGCACCGACGGTTTTAGATCGTGTTTCCTGGGATTCGCCGGTGATGCAGGATGAGATTTTCGGGCCGATTTTGCCAGTTTTGGAGTATGATGATTTCGGGGAGGCGATCGCCCAAATCAACGCCCGTCCCAAAC
>Ga0209278_1001307_pt1 | contig 15491 bp, 13 predicted proteins | sample JI81BgreenDNA_FD_187504 | JGI IMG/M metagenome (GOLD analysis project Ga0209278, IMG submission 187504) | Wastewater effluent complex algal communities from Wisconsin, to seasonally profile nutrient transformation and Carbon sequestration -... | ecosystem: Engineered > WWTP > Effluent > Algae... | reverse complement strand
GCTCGTCGGCCAGCAGCGGCTCGCCGGGCTTCGGATTCAAGGACTGGATCAGCCGCGCGGCGACGCGCAGCGCCTCCATCGGCGCGGCGTGCGCGGCGGCCAGCGCCGGCCAGTCGCGCTGGGCGACGAGGGCGAGGCTGCGGTCGATCATGTCGCGGGCCAGCGCCACCCCGGCGTCCTTCGCGGGCAGGTCGTGGATCTGGGCCAGCAGGCACTCGCGCAGGTCGACGGCGGCGAGGCCGGCCGGCGTGCCGTGCAGCAAGCGCTGGCGGATGGCCTCGGCGCGGCCCTTGCGCAGGCCGAGCGCCAAGGTGATGTCGGCATCGATGGCGTCACGGTCGCCGGCGAGGTAGCCGGAGTCGGCCGTGCGCTCCAGCCACGCGGCAGCGATGGCGAGGTCGGCGTCCTTCAGCTCCATCGCGAGGCCTTCGAGCACGCGCAGCGCCGGGTCGTTGCTGACCGGGGCGGCCACGCGCGACAGGCGGTCCTCGCCCTCTTCGGGGTCGAAGCCGCTGCCCATGCCGGGCGTCGACCACAGGTCGGGCAGCTCGTCGAAGGCCGCGGTTTCCTGCGCGGCGCGCTCCTGCGGGGTGAGTTCGGGCAGCGCGGCCTCGGACTCGTCCTCCTCGCGCTCCAGCATCGGGTTCTGGGCGAGGGCTTCGGCCAGCTCCTGCTCCAGCTCGAGGCCGGTGAGGCCGAGCAGGCGGATCGACTGCAGCACCTGCGCGTTGAGGCTCTGCGACTGGGACTGGGTGGCGGCGAGGCGATTCTTCATGGCGGCACTTCCGAGGAGGTGCCGAAGCGGGATGCAAGGGGCGTGCCAACCCCGGGCGACGGGAAGCCGGCGGGTCCTTAGGCCGGCGCAGACCTTGGCCACCCGCGTTCAGCGGGTAGCGAAGAGCACGGTCTCCGTGTAGCCCTCGGTGTAATGGCGCAGACGGAAGCGGTAGTCCGGGCGAAGCTCCCGCAGGAGGTCGAATGCCTCCACCAGATGCGCCGGATGGTGGTAGACGCTGACCGCCATTGCCGGCGCGTGCCGCGCGATGATGCTCCGCGCGCCGCGAAGGGCCTGCATCTCCGCACCTTCGATGTCCATCTTGATGAAGTGCGGCGGGAGCAGGCGCCCAGATTCCCTGGTCAAGAGGCCGTCAAGCGTGCGCACAGCCACAGGCACGCCGCGCGTCCCGGGGTCGTGATCGACGATCCGCGACGCCGTGCCGTTGACGTCGAACCAGGCCTCGGCATCCGCATCCGACAGAGCGACCTCCATCACCACGAAGCGCGGGTCGTCTGCGAAACCTTGACGGAAGCCCGCCGCTTGGGTCGGCAGAGGCTCGAACAGCGCAGCCTGGGCCATGCGCGGGTAATGGCGGGCGAAATCGCGACTGTTGCTGCCGTCCCAAGCGCCGATGTCATAGAAAACCGCACCTTCGGCGGGCAGAGCGAGGAAATCCTCGAAGTACATCCGGTCGAGCCGGCATTCGAACGGCGCCATCCGCGACAGGTCGTGGTCGAGCCGGAATCCGAGGACCCGGTCGAAGGTGTCGATGGACACCTCATCGGCCAGCGCGGCGCGGACAGCGCCATAGCGCGCTTCGTTCGCCTCAAAATGCGCTTTCGCACCCTCCCAGTAAGGAATCTCGCGCAGCGGCAGTCCGCTCAACGCGATGAAGGCGAAATAGTCGATATGCGCGAGGCCGCGGTCGCGGAGCTTCGCGAGGGCGGCATTGGGGCGCGCCTGCACAACCGTGGAGACCACGCGAGCGCCATCTGGCGCATCGGCGAGCTTCAGGCAAGGCTTTCCCAGAAACTGATCATCCGTCGTGAAGTCGTCGATGAAGCCATCGATCTCAAGGCAGGCAGCGATCGAACGCGCCTCCTCGGTGCGGCCGTAGAGGAAGCGCCCACCCGGTCGCGTCACGAAGTCGCTGACGAAGGCGCACTGGCTGGGGGCAAACTCGTGTGCGGCCCGGCTCATGGCTTGCTCCGCGCGCGCTGCTTGGTGAGCACCATCCGCACCAGCCCGCCTAGGGTGCGGAACTCGGGCGACTCGAGGTCAGCGTCTTCGAACGCGATGCCGAAGCGCTCCTCGAGCAGGCCCATGAACTGGATCACCCCGATCGAATCGACGTAGCCCCGGTCGAGGTAGTCGAAGGTGTCGGGGTCGAACGTCGCGGGAAGGCGGTCCTTCTTCTGCACGTAGGCGTGGACGACCTCGCGCACCGCGGCCTCGTCGAGGCTCATGCCACCACCTCGGCCGCGCGGCCCACCGGCTCCCATTGCTGCGAATGCGCCGAGCGCTGGATCGCATCGAGGAACTGCAGGCCCTGCAGGGCCCAGTCGACGCCGAAGACCTCGCCGGAGCGCACCGGCACGCCGAGCCGGTGCGCGCGCACCTCGTCGGCCATGTCACGGTAGAGGTTGGCGAAGGCTTCGATGAAGCCCGCAGGGTGGCCGGGCTTGAAGCGGCCGTAGCGCGCGGCGTTCGAGACATCGACGGGCGAGGCGCGGTCGACCAGCTCGCGCCGGCCGTCGGCGTGGCAGAGCCACATCTGCTCGGGGTCGGCCTGGTACCACTCCATCGAGGCCTCGCTGCCGAAAATGCGCAAGCGCAGGCCGTTGCGATGGCCCATGGCCGACTTGCTGAACCACATATGCCCCTGCACGCCGCCGCCGTACCGGCACAGGCAGTTCACGTCGTCGACGATGTCCTTGAACCAGCCGTGGCTGGCCTGCTGCGCCACCACGCCCTCGGGCTGGCGGTCGAGCACGTAGCCGAGCAGGTGGTGCAGGTGGATGGCGAGGTCGAGGTAGACCGTCGGGATGACGTCGTCCTTCAGGCGCCAGGCCTGCGGCTTCGGCGGATTGCCCTGGCGGTCGCGGCGGATGAAGCCTTCCTGTGGCATCTCGGCTTGGAAGTGCAGCACGCGGCCGAGCCGGCCGCTGCGCACGATCTCGCGCATCTCGCGCACCATCGGGTAGCCCGAGTAGTTGTAGGTGACGGCGAGGTAACCCTTTCGCGCGCGCAGCTCGTCGCGGATCGACTGCACTTCCTTCGGGCAGGTCGCCAGCGCCTTCTCGCAGATCACCGGCAGGCCCGCGCGCAGGCTCTCGACCACCATCTCGTGATGGTCGGGCGTGGGCGTCAGGATCACCACGGCGTCGAGGCGGCCGCGCTCGGCCTGCACCATCGCGCGCCAGTCCGGGTACACGCGATCGGACGCGACGCCGTAGGTGCGGCCGGCCTCGGCATTGCGCTGGGCGTCGCGGCTGAAGCAGCCGGCCTCCACGCGCCAGGCGAAGTCCATGGTGGCGGCGGAGAAATGCGCGTAGCCGACGGCGGAGTTCAGTGCGCCGCCGATGAAACCGAGCGCGAGCGCGTGGCCGGCGGCGGAGGGCGAGGTCGAGGCACTCATGCGAGGCTCCCTTCGGGGTCGTGGAAATGCGCCTTGACGTGGCGACGGTCGATCTTCCCCAGCGGGTTCAGGGGCAGCGCGTCCATCAGCTTGAAGGCGCGGGGTTGCTGGAAGTCGGCCAGCCGCGTCGCGCAATGGCGGCGGAAGGCCTTGAGGTCGAAGCGGGCGCAGTCCTCGGGCACGAGGGCGAGGCCGACGATCTCGCCGAGGGCCTCGTCGGGCAGGCCGCAGGCCAGGGCCTCACGCACGCCGGGGAAGGCCCGCGCGGCGCTTTCGACATCGGCCGGGTAGACATTGATGCCGCCGGTGATGATCAGTTCCTTCGCGCGACCGAGGTAGCTCAAGAAGCCATCGGCATCGATGCGACCGAGATCGCCGGTGCGGAAGAAGCCCTCCTGCATCGCTTCGGCGGTCTTCTGCGGCTGGCCCAGGTAGCCCGCGAAAGTCAGCGGCGTGCGGGCGCAGATCTCGCCGACCTCGTCGGCCTCGGCCCAGGTCCCGTCCTCACGGCGGATGCAGACCTCGACGCCGGCAATCGCGGTGCCGACCGTGCTGAGCTTGTCGCGGCGCGCGTCGACGTGGAGGTTGCTGACGATGGCAACTTCGGATGCGCCGTAGCACTCATGGAATTCGAATCGCACGGCCTCGAGCATGGCCAGCTTCACGTGGTCCGGCAGAGCGGCCGAGGACGACACCACGCAGCGCAGGCTGGGCACGCCCTCGCCCTCGCGCAGCAGGGGCACCAGCGCGCCGAGCTGCGAGGACACGCAGATGGTGAAGGTGACGGCGCGCTCCCGCGCCGTGGCCATCCAGTGCGCCGGCGCGAAGCGCCGCATCACCACCGCGGTCGCGCCGAGCAGCAGGGGCAGCAGCACGAGCCGTTCGGCAAGCGAGTGGTACAGCGGCGTGGAGCTGAGCACCACGTCGTCCTCGCGCAGGCCGTAGAGGGCCACGGCCGACCAGGCCCGCATCCACTTGGTGCGCTGGCTGAGCACGATCGGCTTCGGATCGCCGGTCGAGCCCGAGGTCATGGTGAGGATGTAGGCACGATCGAGGTGGTCGTCGGCATCGGCCGATGCCACGGCACACATCGCGGCTTCGCCTTCGGCCTCCAGCGCGCGCACCGCGTCTTCGGAATCGATCACCACCACCGCGCCGGCGACCTCGAAGGCCCGGCGCAGGGCTTCCGCGGGGAGCGTGGTGTTGACGGGCGCGAGCGCGATGCCGCACTCGGCCGCGGCGAGCATCAGGACGACGAACTCGAGGCTGTTGGGCAAGGCCACGCCGAGGGCCCCGCCGGCCTTCAGGCCGCGCGCCCGCAGACCCGCGACGGCGCGGCGCACGCGCACGGCGAGCTCGGCATAGGTGACCGCCTCGTCCTCGCAGTGCACGGCGACCTTGGCGGGACGCGTGGCGGCGACGGCATGGAAGCGCTCGGCCAGCGAGCGCGGCAAGGCGGGTGCCCCTTCGATGCCATGCGTCGCGGTCGCAGGCGACGTGCTCATGGTGAGGCCTTCGCCCCGCTGCGGCGGGCGATGAACTTCAGGAAGCTGCGGCTGGCCACCGGGAACGCCTCGCCGGCCGGCGCGATGGTGACGCTGTCGTCGGCGGTATCGCGCACCACCAAGGTGCCGGCGCCGACGTAGCTGCGGGCGCCGAGGCGCACCCCGTCGGCCACGCTGGCGTTGACCCCGAAGAAGGCCTGCTCGCCAACCTGCACGCCGCCGGCGAGCGCCACGCCGCTGTTGATCCAACCGAAAGCCCCGACCGTGCAGTCATGGCCGAGGCTGGCATTGCTGGCGATGAAGCTGCCGCGCTCGACACGCGTGCCCGGGTGCAGGGCGACGTGATCGTAGATGATGCAGCCGTCCTCGATAACGACGCCGGGATGCCGCAATACGGAGGGATGAACATAGGAGGCGAAGCGATAGCCCATCGCCGCCAGCGCCTCGTGGCGGGCACGACGAAGGTCGTTCATGCCGGCGAAACCGACAGCCACCAGCGCATCGAAGCGATCGGGCGGAAACCGGGACGCGACGGCTTCGAACGACACCAAGGGCAAGCCCTGGAACGCAAACTCGCCAAGCGGGAAGCAGGCGGCATCGACGGTGAACCCAGCGATGGGCAACGCCTGCGCGGCGAACGCGTGCAGCACGCGCGCCATCGCGCCGTTGCCGTAGACGACGACGGGCCTCGCCGCGGGCATCAACGTTTCAGCCATGGCGTCGATGGTCGATCAGCGCGCGGAATACAGCGGCGATGGTTTCGACGGCGCCGTCCGGCAGGGCCGTTCCTGTGGGCAGCACGATCACGCGGTTTGCGACCACCTCCGTGTTCGGCAGCAGCAAGCCGGCGTGCGGGAACAGGTCACGGAACGGCTTCATGTTGTGGCAGCCGGGCCAAAAGTACTTGCGGGCCAGGATGCCTTCGGCGTGCAGCGCCGCCACGATATCGTCGCGTGCCACCGGGCAGTCGGCGCCAACCTCGACGATGACATATTGGTGATTGCTCTGCTCGCGCGGGTCGTAGGGAAGAACGCGGATTCCCTCCAGCGCCGAGAGCGCCTGGGTGTAGGCCCGATGGTTCTGCCGGTTGGCCTCGATCACGGCATCCAGCGAGTCGAAGTTGGCGAGACCCATCGCGGCACAAATCTCCGGCATCTTGCCGTTGGTGCCAACGTGCACAGCACGGTCGTACGACTCGAAACCGAAGTTGCGCATGTAGCGGATAGTCGTCGCCAGATCATCCTCGTTGGTGGTGACCGCGCCGCCCTCGAAAGTGTTGAAGAACTTCGTGGCGTGGAAACTGAAGACTTCGGCACGCCCGAAGGCGCCGACGCGACGTCCGCGATAGCTCGAACCGAAGGCGTGCGCCGAATCGAACATCAGCGAAAGGTGCCGACGGCGCGCGATCTCGGCGAGCTCATCGACTGGCGCGGCGCGCCCCCACAAGTGCACGCCGATGATGCCACTGGTGCGCGGCGTGATCATCCGCTCCACCGCCGCGGGATCGAGGTTATGCGTCACGGGGTCGATGTCCGCGAACACCGGCGTGATCTCCTGCCAGAGCAGGGCCTGCGCGGTGGCGACGAAGGTGTAGGAGGGCAGGATCACTTCGCCCTTGAGCCCCAGCGCGCGGATGGCGATCTCCAACGCGATGGTGCCGTTGCACATGGCGATGGCATGGCGCACGCCGAGGTAGTCGGCGATCTTGCGCTCCAACTCGTTCACCAGCGGGCCGTTGTTGGTCAGCCAGCGGCGGTCGAGCAGGTCGTTTGCCATGCGGAGGAACGCGTCACGATCGCCGATGTTTGGTCGACCAACGTGCAGCGGCTCCCGATAGGCCGGCTCGGCCCCGTGGATGGCGAGGTCGCGAGGGCCGCGGATCGATTTCGGGGGCGCCGCACCCTCCGTACCTGCCATGTCGCCATCCCCCGCCTGGGTTCGTGCGCGCAATGCGCTGCTGTCTGTGGAAAACATACGCCACCCCGCGAGCCGTCGTCGCCGTGGACTGTGCAATCCGTGTGCCAGCCTCAGGAATTGCGGAGGCCGCGCCCTTGCGGGCAGTGTAAGGCGCACCGCAAGTTGGAGTGGCCCTTTGACCCGCATCCTCGTCTTTCCCGGCGGCATGCCGAAGTCGCTCGAGTTCGCCCGCCGCGCCGAGGCCGAAGGCCACGACGTGGTCGGCGCGTCGTCCATCCCCAACGACGCCGGACAGGTGCGTTATCGCGACTGGGCGTTCCTGCCGATGGTGACCGATGACAGCTTCCACGCCGCGCTTGCCGCGCTGCTTGGAGAACAGCGCATCGAGGCGGTCTTCACGCCCAACGCCGTGGTCTGGCACCACCTGAAGGCGACACTGGCAAGTCGGCATCCTGGCGTCGCGCTTTGGAACGAGTCGCCGATGGACACCGACATGGCGCCATACCGCGAGGCGCGGACTTTCGCAGCCCGGATCGCCAGCGAGGCGCTGCCGCTGGGAGACGACGCCGAACGGCGGCCGCCCTGCGAGATGCTCGTGGCCGAGGCGGTGTTCCGCCACGCGGAGACCATCCCGGGCATGTGCGACCACGAGAAGATCCACGCGCTGTTCGAGGTGTTTCGCAGTGCGCCGCCCGGCGACGTCGTCGAGATCGGAACCGCATGGGGAAAATCGGCCTTCGTACTGCACGCGCTGGCGCGCCACCACGGCGTCGGACCGGTGCTGTGCGTCGACCCCTGGGGCGACGGCAACACGCGGCAGGACGACGAGAAAGGGCTGGTCGATTCCACCCGCAGCACGATCTCGATGGACGAGGTGTTCCGGGTCTTCCTCGTGAATCTGCCGCCCTATGCGCGCGGCTCCATGAACTACCTGCGGATGACCTCGGAAGAGGCAGCGCCGCTCTACGACGCTTCGCGCGTCATCTCCAGCGCCGAGTTCGGTGAAGTGGCGTTCGGCGGTGCGATCGCCTTGCTGCATGTCGACGGCAACCACGCTTACGCCGCCGCGCGGGCGGACGTGCAGACCTGGACACGGCGCCTGCAGCCCGGTGGCTGGCTGGTGGTCGACGACTACGTCTGGCCCTTCGGCGATGGACCGAAGCGCGCCGGCGACGAATTCCTGACGAAACATGCCGACGCCGTCGATTGCGCGTTCGTGATGGGCTCCGCGCTGTTTATCCGCGTCGGGGCCGGCTTCAGCCCGGGCGCTTCGGAATGACGAGCGCTATCGGGGACTGCCCCGCACACCAGCGCGCCCAGGCCGCGCGGACGGCATCCTCGAACCCGTGGATGGCGACGTCGAGGGTGCCGACGCTGGTCCGGCGCATGGTGTCGCGCAGGCCGCGCCGAACGTCCACCAAGGCTTCGCGCTGCGCCGGGTCAGCCCAGTGCACAGCGCGCTCGATGAAGTGATCGGGGTCGCGGGCGATGAATTCTTCCAATCCGGCTCGCTGCAGGATAGCCACGCCGGTGCGGCTAGGCAGAGTCGCACCCGCGCGCACGAGGGTGGGGACGCCCATCCACATCGCGTGATAAGTCGTGGTGCCGCCAGCGTAGGGGAAAGTGTCGAGATGCAAGTCGACTTCCGCGTGGGCCGCGAGGTAGTCCCTCATGCCGCTGCGCGGCAGGAAGCGCAGCCGCGACGGGTCCACGCCGCCTGCGGCCATACGCACCGTGAGGCGCTGCTGCGAGGCCGGATCGGCTGCGCCGATCACCAGGCGGCTCGAGGGCAGGCGGCGCATCACCGCGCACCAGGTGTCGATGGTGCCCGGCGTCAGCTTGCTCATACGGTTGAAGCTTCCGAACGTGAACGGATGCCCTGACGCACTGGGCAGCGGAGCCACGTCGGGCGCGTCTTCGCTGGGCTGGAAGCTGCCACTCACCGGCATGCGCAATAGCTTCTCGGTGAACTGCTCGTCGAGCTCGCCGGGCGGCGCGTAGAAGACGTCGGCCAGATAATAGTCCATCCGCGAAAGACCGGTGGTGCCGGGGTAACCCACCCAGCTCATCTGCACCGGCGCGGGTTTCGTCGCAAACACCGGGAGCCGATTGAACGCTGTGTGGCCGGCGAAGTCGATCAGCACGTCGATGGCGTCGCGTCGCACCAGCGCGCTCACGGCGGCATCGTCGAGGCCGGTGATGTCGCGCCAGCCCTCGGTGCAGCGCTTAAGCGCTTCCGTCACGTCGTCTTTTATCCGGCTGTTCGAATAGGCGAAGACGGCGATCCGGCCGCGGTCGATGCCTTGCCATAGCGGCAGCAGGAAACTGGCCGCCGCGTGGTTGCAGAGGTCGCCGGAGACAAAGCCGACACGCAGCGCACGCGATGGCTCTGGCGCATTGTCGTGGTGGTCCCAGGCCGCGATCTCGGCCTCGAGGATCTCACCGTAGCGGCGATGCAGCCCGAAGAGTTCCGCCGGGGCCAAGGATTCCAGGTGTGCACCAACGAAAAGGGCGATGCCGAGCGCGCCGAGGTGGCGAGTGGCGCGCGAGTCAAGGCGACGGAACATCGCCGCCGACTCCTCGTGGCGCCCGAGGGCGAGATAGCACACCGAGAGCGCCGCAATAGCGGATTCGTTACCCGGCTCCGCGGCCAATGCTTCTTCGAGCAAGGGCGCGGCCTCATCGCAGCGGTCGCGATCACGGAGGTAGGCGCCCAACGCGAGGGCCACGCGGTGGTCGTGGGCACCGAGCGCACGGGCGTGCCGGAGCAGCGTCTCCGCCTCGGGATCCCCGCGCCGGTTGAGCAAAAGGCCACGATTGACCAGCGCGCGCACATTGTCGGGTTGGCGTTCCAGAACACCGCGGAACAAAGCCTCGGCCTCGTCCAGCCGACCGCGCTCGTGGAGCGCGAGGGCAAGATTCATCATCACGTCGACACCTTGGGGGTCTAGGTCGCAAGCGATGCGCAGGACTTCGATGGGTCCGTCGCCACCCTCGTTGGCCGGAAGGCTGGCGCCGAGCACGCGCCATGCGAAGGCGCACAGGGGGTACGAGGCCACGAGGGTCGTGGCCGCGGCCCTTGCGGCGGGGAAATCGCGCTTCAAGAAGGTTTCGCGCAGGGCCATCAGCACGGCGTGCGGCGCTTCGGAGGCCTGTTTCGCCGTCTTGCCGCTGGCGCGCACCTGGGCCACGAGGAGACCCATGCGCTGGTCTTGGAGCCGCTTTTCGAATCCGGCCGCGGCCTCGGCGGGCAGGCCCGATTGCATCGCCCGATGCAGCAGCCGATGCACGGCCTCATGCTGCCCGAGTTGCATCAGGGCCTCGAGCTGGCTGATCCAGAACTCCTTCTCCCACGGACGCAGCTTCAAGGCACGCCCGAAGCGCGGCAACGCGCCCTTCCAGTCGCCGCGCTGCGCAAGCAGCCACGCGAGCCCGTGCTCGGCCTCGGCGGCGAAAGGATTGGCGCGGAGCGCCTTGAGGTAGGCGGCTTCGGCCTCCTCCAGCCGCCCGGACTCATGGGCGAGGGAGGCTTCACGCAGCGCGAATTGCGCCTCGTGTGTCGATTGGGCGGAAGGTGCGGCGTCGCGGGTCATCTCGGCCAGCATGGCTCAGGCCCATGGGAACAGGAACCCTCGGCGTGCAAGCCGTGTGCCGCCCGCGCCCCTGGCGAAGCCCGCAACAGCAAGCTCAGCCGCGTCGCTGCGCCGCGAGCCAGCGCCGATGCAGGCGGAAAACGTGGCGCTCGAAAAGGTTCGCAAGGGCGGGCTCCAGGAGCTCGAAGGCCCACCACACCGTGTCGCCCTGCCGGGCCAGGCGACGCACCGGCAGGTAAGCGAGCAAGGGCAGCCCTTCGCCCGGCTGCCAGACGAGGGTTGCCACCGCGTCCGCGACCTTGGCGTCTGCGGCCGATGCGTCGATGCGCAGGCCGCGTGCGCTCAAGCGCACTGCGCGTAAGGGCAGTGGCGCGAGCGCCGGAAGGGCCTGGGCGAGCAGTTGGAGGGTGAGGTCGAGCTTGGCCTCAAGGCGACGCAAAGCGGGATCAGGCGGGTGGGCTGCATCGTCGGATTCGCCGCGACGGTCTTCCATCATCGCGAGATCACGCAGGAGCCGTTCCGCGGCATCCCCGCTGCCCGCGGTCGGGGAGCCGGGCTGGATGCGCACGCGGGCCGTCAGTTCGCAGGCGACGGCGCCATCGAACAGCGCCGCGTCGGCAGCCGCCTCATCCACCGGCGTTGCCCAGATAGGCGCGCGCCGCGGCGCCCCCTTTGCGGGTGGCAGAGAGCTCGCGCGCGACGCCCGATTGCACCTCGAGCAGGGCCTGAAGCAACTCGCGCTGGCCAGCGGCCAGCATTTCCATCTCGCTCGTGGCGAGCGGGCTCTTGCCTGCGCAGGCGGCACGAACCGCCTCGTCGTGCGCGACGAGCGCTGCCTCGGCACGCCGAAGGTCGACGACGTTGAGCGCGTCGCGGGCGTCGCGCAGGGCCTGCAGGGCCGTCGCGTAATCGCTCATCGGCTCAGGCCGGCTTGATCTGCTTCCACGCAGCAAAGACGTCGTCGAGCAGTCCGGCCACTTCGCCGAAACCCTCCGCGTCGTTCGCGGCATTGGCAGCGACGATGCGCCGGGCGGCGTAGTCGTAGAGCGCTTCCAGCCGCGCGGCGATGTCGCCGCCCTGGCCGAAGTCGAGACAGCCCGAGAGCGAATCGACGATGGCGCCGGCCTCGGAGGCGGCCTTGGCCTTGCGCGTCAGGTCGCCGCTGGCGATGCAGGCTTCGGCCATGCGCAGACGCTGGATGGCTCCTTCGAGCATCAGGGCGATCAGCTGGTGCGGATCGGCCTCGTGAACGCGGGTTTCGACGGCGGTGCTGCGGTAGGCGGCGGCGGGGTTGCGGGTGCTCATCGGGTATCAACCAGCGCCGGGGAGGCGCGCAAGTTCCTGGGTGAGAAAGGACGACGTGCTCTGCAGCTGCGCGACGAGGCCGTCGAGCGCCGTGAACTGTCGCCGGTAGTTGTCCTCGATGCGGGCGATGCGCACCTCGAGGCGATCGCGGTCGCTCTCCAGTCCCTTCAGGCGGTCGTTGAGTGCCTTGGTGCGGGCATCGAGCAGACCGGTGTTCGGGGCGACGGCACCTTCGAGCCGGGCGGAAAGCACGGCGCCGAGGCTGCCCACGCGCTCCTTGTCGAACAGGCGGTCCACGGCAGCGGGATCGGCGGCGACCGCGGCATCGAACTTAGTGACGTCGATACTGAGCGAGCCATCTTTGCTGCTCTTGACGCCGAGGGCGCTGAGTTCGCCGAACGCATCGCCGACGGCGCCGCGGAGCTGCTGCTGCAGGCCGCGCACCGCGGCGTCGCCAAGCAGCGGCCCACCCGTGCGCGATTCGGCATTGTAAGCGCTGGCGTTGCGCAGCTGGGTCAGGGCGGCGTTGTAAGAACCGACGAAAGTCTGGAGCGCGGTCCGCACGTTCGCATTGTCGGCGACGATATCAAGGGTGAACGTGCTGTTGTCCTGCGCCTTGGTCAAGTCGATCGTGACGCCACCGATCAGGTCGGTCAGGCGGTTGCTGTCCGCCGTACGGGTGACGCCGTCCACCTTCACCACCGCATTCGCAGCCGGGGTGGTGATGGCGAGTCCATTGGTGAACGTGGCGATGCTACCGGTGGCGTTGATGGTGATCGCGCCCGCCGTGCCCGCCTTGGCCGCATTCAGCACCAGAACGCTGCCAGCGTCACCGTTCACCACGGTCGCGGAAAGCCCCTTGCCGCCGGTAGCCCTATTGATGGCATCACGCAGCTCGGTGATGGTGTTAGTGGCGCCGAGCGTGACGTTGTAGGTCTCGCCGTCGGCCGTGAAGCTCAAGGTGCCGGTGCCGAGATCGGAACTGGTGGTGACCGGGCCGCTCTGGCGCTTCTGCGCCGTCGCCAGCGACTCGACCTCGATGCTGTAGCGGCCGAGGGCGGCGGTGCTGATGGCTGTCGCCGTGAAGCCGGCATCCGTCTGGATGTTGGCCTTGCGGCCGGCGACGCCGTTGGTGCCATCGAGCGCGTTCGCCGCGGTGCGCAGGCCGGCAAGCGCGGTCTTGATCTGGTTGAATGCGGCGAGGTCCGCCCTGGCGTCGGTTTCCCGGCGAGCGATCCGCTGCTCCTGCGGCGCGCGCTCGGCCGCGACCAGCTGGGAGACCAGCTGGTTGACGTTGATGCCGGACCCGATGCCGGGACTGGAAATCGAACCCATGGCGAACTCCTCGACTGCTCTGGATATCGGCCGCGACCCCGGAGGCTGAAGCTACGCCGCCGGGGCCTAGGCCGCCAGTGCGCGCCGGTTCAGCCCCGCAGCAGCGTCAGGACGTTCTGCGGGATCTGGTTGGCCTGGGCCAACATCGCCGTACCGGCCTGCTGCAGGATCTGCGTGCGGGTCAGCTCGGCGGTTTCGCGGGCGTAGTCGGCATCGCGGATTCGGCTGCGCGAGGCCGTCAGGTTCTCGGAGTTGGTCGTCAGGTTGGCGATCACCGAGCTGAAGCGGTTCTGGATGGCGCCGAGATCGGCGCGACCGCCGTTTACCGTCGTCAGCGAGAGGTCGACGATCGACAGCGCGCGGCCGGCGCCCACCACGGTGGAAATGTCGAGGGTGTCGAGGTAGGCCGGGTTGCCAGCCGGAGCCGCCGTGTTCGCCGCGGGCGCGCTGCCAAGGGTGATGCCGGCCGTGCTGCTGCTGACCGTCCCGTACGCGACGGTGTAGCCGGCGAAGGCGCCGGTGTCATCGACCGACTGGCGGACCGAGGAGAACGTGATGTCCACGCCGTTGGCGGCCACTTCGGCGTACAGGCCGGTTTCGCCGATGCGGGCGTTGATGGCAGCGGCGATGCGGCCCACCACGGTGCTGGCGGTGTCGCCGATCCGGACGTCGACGTCGTCGATGGCGATGGCGTTGCCGAGACTGTCGGTAACGGTGATGCCGGAAATGGTGGCCGCGGCCGTGGCCGTGCCGGAAGCAACGCTGGCGCCGGTGAAGGTGTCGAAGACGGCGCCCCCCAGGCTTTCGGCGCGGGTGTCGGCGGTTTCGGTGATGGCGATGGCCTGGCCGGCGTTGGCACCGACCTGGAACAACTGCGCGGTGAACGAGCCGTCGAGCAGCTTGGTGCCGTTGAATTCCGCCTGCTTGGCCACGCGGTCGACTTCGTCGATCAACTGCTGCACTTCGGCGTTCAGGGCGTCGCGATCGCTCTGGCTGTTGGTGGCGTTGGCCGACTGCACGGCCAGCTCGCGGATGCGCTGGAGGTTGGACCCGACTTCGCCAAGGGCGCCTTCGGCCACCTGGGCGAGCGAGATGCCGTCGTTGGCATTGCGGGCGGCCTGGTTGAGGCCGCGGATCTGGGTGGTGAAGCGTTCGGAGATGGCCAAGCCAGCGGCGTCGTCCCGGGCGCTGTTGATGCGCAAGCCCGAAGACAGCCGCTGGATGGTCGTCGCCAGCGAGGCGCTGTTCGCCGAGAGATTCCGCTGGGCATTCAGCGAAATCGTGTTCGTGTTGATGATGCTCATGTCCGTTGGATCCTCGAGGAGATGGGAAGGGTCCTACCGGCCAAAGCCGGCAGGACACGCGGACCCCTCACGGCATCCGCTGACCGCCGGCTTCCCGACAGGTCTGCCCCGGAGCTGCAAGCCCCGTGCCATTCGCCTCGAACCGGCGGTCCGCCCAACGGAAACGAGCCGGAGGTCGCCCCCCGGCCCGGCCTGCATCGTTCGATGGATCCGTCGCCCGGATGGGCGCCGGCAGTGCCGTTTACCGCAGCAGCGCGAGCACGTTGGCCGGGATCTGATTGGCCTGGGCCAGCATCGCCGTGCCGGCCTGCTGCAGGATCTGCGTGCGGGTCAGCTCGGCGGTTTCCTTCGCGTAGTCCGCGTCGCGGATGCGGCTGCGGGACGCCGTCAGGTTCTCGGCGCTGGTGTTGAGGTTGGCCACCACCGACTGGAAGCGGTTCTGCACGGCACCGAGATCGGCGCGGGCGCCGTTCACCGTGGTCAGCGCCTTGTCGATGACGGTCAGGGCACGGCCGGCACCCACCACGGTTGAGATGTCCACATCGCTTAAATAGAGCGGCGTCGTACTCGGCGGAACGACAACCGGGGCCGGGTCAACCGTTATTCCAGCCGCTCCGGTGAGGGTGCCTCGAGTCACAGTGAACCCCACGGGGGAGCCCGTGCTGTCTACCAATTCACGCACAGATTCCAACTTGATGCCGTACTGCCCATCCGCAGTGGCAATAAGCCCGGTCTCTGCGATTTTGTTGTTAAACGCAGCAACGATTCGACTATTCAAAGCGCCTGGTGAAGCAGTCGTGTCGCCGATCTCAATGGCGATGTCGTCCAGTGTTGTAATGACGTCGTTGACCTGCACGGTAATGCCTGACAAGACACCCGCAGTGGTGGCTGGGGCTGGCGGAGATCCAGGAACAGGGAAGATAAAGCTGGTAACAAACACTGCACCGCCTAGAGCATCAGCCTTGGCGTTTGCGGTCTTTTCGATGGCAATGGCCTGGCCGGCGTTGGCACCGACCTGGAACAGCTGGCCGAGGAACGAGCCGTCCAGCAGCTTGGTGCCGTTGAACTCGGCCTGCTTGGCCACGCGGTCGATTTCGTCGACCAGCTGGCTGACTT
>Ga0209278_1001305_pt1 | contig 15493 bp, 12 predicted proteins | sample JI81BgreenDNA_FD_187504 | JGI IMG/M metagenome (GOLD analysis project Ga0209278, IMG submission 187504) | Wastewater effluent complex algal communities from Wisconsin, to seasonally profile nutrient transformation and Carbon sequestration -... | ecosystem: Engineered > WWTP > Effluent > Algae... | reverse complement strand
CCTGCTTTAGCGACGCTTTTGGAATGCCTTCGCAAAACGCATGCGGTAGTCGGCAGTAACAATACCACGTTTAATTTGATCAAGCTTTTTCTGTACCAGCCTCCGTTTGAGAGGATTCAAATGATCGGTAAACAGTATGCCTTCGATGTGGTCGTATTCGTGCTGGATGATGCGTGCAGGCATGTCTTCAAACTCTTCGGTATGCTCTTTTCCCTGTTCGTCGAAATAACGCATGCGTATTTTGGCTGGACGCAATACATCGCCACGTACATCGGGTATGCTCAAACATCCTTCGTTAAAAGCCCAAGGTTCACCACTGCGCTCTAGAATTTCGGGATTGATGAAGGCTTTTTTCTGCCCTTTGAACTTCTCCTCGTCGTATTGTTCGGCATCTATCACAAACAAACGTAGCGATAGCCCAACCTGTGGCGCGGCAAGTCCTACACCATTGGCGTTGTACATGGTTTCGAACATATTTGCTACCAACTCCTTGAGCCCAGCATAATCGGCAGGGATGTTTTTGGCTTTGGTGGTAAGTACGGTATCGCCGTAGGCTACAATAGGCAGTATCATGCTTGTGTTTGTGCTAAATAGGTTTGGAGAATGAGTACGGCGCTGATTTGGTCGATGCGTCCTTTTTCTTGACGCTTTTGTTTGCTCATGCCGCTTTGAGCGATGGCTGCGCTGGCCATGGCCGAAGTGAACCGTTCGTCGATGCGGTGCACTTGTTTGGCAGGAAAGCTCCGCTGCAGGTGCACAGCAAACTCATTTACTTGACGCGCGATTTGGGAAGGTTCGTTTTGAAGGGTGCGTGGGTCGCCCAATACAAAGGCATCTACTTGTTCGCGAGCGCAATAACTCTTGAGGTAGGGCATGAGCTCGTGGCTGGCCACAGTATCGAGGGCTGTGGCGATAATGCGCAAAGGATCTGTAACGGCTAGTCCTACCCGTTTATTCCCGTAATCGATGGCTAAAATGCGTCCCACGACGCAAAATTACTGAAAAATGCCTGTTATTGGAAGCTGACAACTACATGCGCACCCATTTACTGTTATAGCTCCCGTGTACAGGGTGCTTTAGAATAACACAATACATCCCAGCAGGAATAAATTCCGTTGAAGTCTTTTCTGGGGAACCATCAGCGTGCAAAAGAAGCTGGCCTTGCATATTATAAATCCGCAATTCCCATAGTCCGTCATTCATATGTGGAAGGTTCCACTGCAAGGTCTCGTTGCCTGGATTCGGGTAGAGATGAAGACTTCTATTTGCTAATTGTTCAGGGTCGCTCATACTTGAAGCAACTCCGTTGGCACTAATCCGTGATAGAAAAATGCGGTAATTCGCTTGAGCCGGCGAAGGTTTGATAATGACCCCTGCTATTAGAGCATCTCCATTGGGTTGAACAGTGAGATAGAATGGTGATATATTGTTGCCTACTGTTGGTTCGACATGTTCCCAAATGGGTTGCAGTTGATTGTTTAATCGGGTTAAATGGTAGGAAGTTTCGTAATCCTGAGCAGGGTAAACAGATACTATTCCATTAATTGTTGAGTGATTGGATAGAATATACAAAGAGGTGTCAACTCGAATGCCCCCTTTAAAAAATGCCGGACCTAGGCTGGCTCCGTCTCCATCAAAATAAATGGAATCAGTTCGAATGAGGTTATTCGTTATGCCTTTTTCAATGTAAAGCCCTTGATTACTCCCCAAAAACTCAGAAGTATAACCAGTGAAAAGGTAATTGTTGTCAAAGCTGATTAAAGGTGGTTTGCCCAATGCAAAGAAAGGTCTGTTATTATACCTTAACGTTCGGGAGAAAGGGTTACTTAGGGAATTGTTGCCTAGGTATACTTCTAATGGATTTGAAGTTTGATAAACGTAAACCGAATTGGCCAGAGGAGTTGTTACCGTTGCATAGATGTTAGAAACGTTCGTTGCAGGTAGAATTAAAACTGAAGTGCTTTTTTGAGCTGAAATAGGATTGTATGTAATCGTATATGCTTCAGTTTGTATTCCATTTCTTACAAATGTGCTTTGCAATTTTTGATGATCGAAAACAATTGTTCCGAAACTCGAAATTGTATCTCGACGTGCGATGGTATCTGTATGGATCAAATTTAGTTGCTGATTATATTTTAAAACTGCAACATGACCAACAGAATCATTTAATAATGCCGCTAGGTATAAATTATTATTTATAAGTTCACTGTCGAACACAAAACCAACATTTGTTAGGAAGACACTATCCAATTTGGTACCCGTGGCATCCAATTTTTGAAGTTGAATTAATGCACCTTGATCGAAAGGGTCGTTGGTAGTATTTTGGATTAGCGTCAAAAATATATTCGAGTTTGAAGCCGATACACTAAGTGGAGCTCTGCCCAAGTTGGATTCGTAGACTTTAAAAAAAGGCTGGGCAATTGTTAAGTGGGAAAAGAAGACTAAAATAAGAATAAGAACTTTAGACATAATCATTTCATATTGAGCGCACACATACAGTTTGAAACACTCCTTGAGTAATGATTACATTGTGCCATCTCACACCTAGTGGTACATTTGATGAAGGAAAAATTACCCCGTACATTGGGAGTAAATTATACTGTATAATGTCATGATTCGGGAGAATAATGTTTTGTGAAATAGTTTTTATCCCATTGTAGTATTGATTCATTTGTGTGCCATTTAAGCAATATGTGCCTTGGGATCCGAATTTGACGAATACCATATTGTTAGAATAATAAAAATTATCAGGATGAGTAGGATTATTATGGCTGTAACTAATAGTGCTGGTTTTAATATCATAGTAAGTATATCTACAACCATATACAGGCGGATGGTTTGGGAAGTTTGTTTTATACAAGGGATTGCAATTTTTGTTAGAAAGAAATCTGGATAAAGAGTTCCAACTTCCATAGAACCTTCCATTTAAGCTACCATTGCCAGCAGACCAGCAATTCCAAACATCAGTTGTGCAGTCTCCTTGGCTAGGATAAGGTGCCCACCAATGATTATTATTGAAGTATGAACAATTGTTGAAATCAAAACCATAATATAAAGGTGAGGTGGATGTTAGAAATACAAGGACCTGTATGGAGTTTTCTCCTGAAGTTAAACTTTCCCAAACTATGTCGAAAAGCTTGAAAACAAGGATGTTGTCAGGATCACTGCTATTAAGGGATAATAGATATTGTGAAACGTTATCTTCAACAATAGAGGTAAAAGTTAAAACTTGTTCTTCCGTCAACTTCATATTGTTTTCAAGTTCTATTGGAATATACAAGGTGTCCACGACGTCTAGGCCACTTAATTGCCTGCTGTTACTGTCTTGAAATATTAGGTTGTAGTTTAACAAAGCTTCAGATAAAATTAATCCTTCTTCGGCTTCTACAGTATCTTGTTCGCCCAGTCTAAATGCCGAATTATGCATCTTTGCATTAGAATACAACTCGTAATTGTAAATGAAGTTTTCTAAACGTTGTTTTTTTTCTAGTGAAAGATGATCTCCAGTAGCTGAATTTTCACTGAAAGTAGGTTTTTCCTCCATACATGAACTTAAAGAAATACACAGGAGTAGAATGAAGCATGTTGCGTTTTTCATGAGTTATATGTTTGTAATTCAAATATAAAAACACATTACAAACTACCAAAAAAAATTTATAACCCACTAGTCTGCAACGGCAACAGTATTCGGAAGGTGGTTCCTTTGCCGGGCTCCGATTCTTTCACGAAAATTTTACCACGGTGGTACTTTTCAATGATACGCTTCACCAAGGTGAGTCCGAGACCCCAGCCACGTTTGCGGGTGGTGATGCCGGGTTTGAAGATGTTTTGAAACTGATTTTTCGGAATGCCTCGGCCACTGTCGCGCAGGTCGATGATGGCATTTTTACTGCTCTTTTTCAGACTTATCTCTATCTGACCTGCACCATTCATGGCATCGAGTGCATTTTTGATGAGGTTTTCGAGCACCCAGTCGATGAGTGGCGCATTTACCGCGGCATGGATGGGCTCTTCACTCAAACGAAAGTGGAATTTCACTTTATCGGTAGTGCGACGCTGCATATATCCCACGCTTTTTTCGAGTAAACCGGCCAAAGTTTGCGTTTCGAGTACGGGCATAGAACCAATCTTCGAAAAACGTTCGGTAATTACTTGCAATCGGTCGAGGTCTTTGCCAACCTCGGTCAACATCTCGTCGTCGGGGTTCTCGGCAGTAGTTTTCAGGTATTCGTGCCAAGCCATGAGCGAACTGATTGGAGTGCCGAGCTGGTGGGCAGTTTCTTTGGCCATGCCTACCCACAAAAAATCCTGCTCGTAGCGCCTCGATAGGCTGAAGGCAAAATACGAAACCAATAAAAACACACAGATTACGCCCAACTGAAAGTATGGGTAGTACCGCAGTTGGTAAAGTAGGTCGCTGTCTTTGTAAAAAATGTACTGCCGTAAACCAACAAATGGTTCAATGACGATGGGTGCATGCTGCTGCTGCATGATGAGCAGCTGCCGCTCCAAATAGCCTGCTTTCTGTGCCTTGTCGGCATCGATGTTCAAGTAACTTAAAATGTTGAGCGAATCGTCGGTGAGTATCACCGGAATATTGTCGTTTTCGCGGAGGATGTCGAGCAAAAACTCCTGATTTTGGTCGATCTCTTCTGCACTGCTGATTTCTTTGGTGGCCCTCGCCCACAACTCCACTTTTTTCTTTTCTTGACGGGCGATATTTTCTACTACCCGGTTGGTGTAATACAACGATACCGCTCCAATAATCACTGCGATAACCAGTAATACCACTTTCCAGTGGTTCTTTTTGTAATAGATGCTCAGCATTTGCACACAATCATAACGAAAAATCAGCGCTTATCGCGCTTGAAAGCATCTTTCCTGCTTTTAGGTTTTCGTAAATATACCGGATCGAATTCAGGCCCCTTGGGCGTCACCACGGTATCGGCCTGCACTTCTATGGGCTGGAAAGCGTCGAGTTTGTCGTTTTCGTAGGGTTTATCGCCTTGTCCGTTGAGCTCCTCACGAACCAACCGTCGAATGTCGGTGGCGGCACTGCTTGCGGCCTCTTTGAGCTGGTTTTTTACAGCCAAACGCTCGTAACTCACCGTAAAATCGCTGCCTTTACCGCGGATTACCAGATACAAATTCACCCCACCATCGCTTTTCGTTTCTATCAAGCTGGGGTCGAATTGCACACGCTTCTGCTTCTTGGCCCAAAAATCGGTTAGCGAGAGTTTAACATAATACGTGTAAGCATTGGTGAAATCGTGCTCCCCACTGATGTCGAAGGCCGCAGCATTGGTATTGATGGCCATGCTAGGGATAAATATGGTGCTGTTGCGGATTTCGATGCGGTTTTTGAGCTCTGAAAAACGCAAATTGCGGAGTTCGTTGGCGTCGACATAACGAGCCAGACCCTGCATGGGGGCAAAATTGGTCAAGCTACCCTGCCGCAGTATCAAGTCGGCGGTGAGTTGCAGCTGCGGCAATATTAGCTGATAGTTTTGGTCGAAATACAACAAAAGCTCGGCGTCTACATCCAATTGTCCGTCAAGATTTTGGTCGGTTATGAAATCCTGGTCGAAATTGTAGAGACTGGTGAACAGGCTTTTCATGCCTAGCTTTTTCCCGCTAATGGTGCCTGAAAGCTGGTAACCGTTGGTACGACTGCCCCAATTGAGTTTACCACTGAGTTTGCCGCCAGCCAACGAAAGTTTGTTGAGTTGCACTTGCATCCTGTTGGTATTGCCGCTGAGCTGCAACTGAGTGGGGCCAAACCGGTATCGAGCGTATCCCGCGGCATCGAGGCTGAGGTCGAGATCAAAATGCTCCAAGCGGGAAAGGGGCCCTGCTTCGTTGTGGGTGGTGCTTGCAGTGTCGGTACCGAGGTGTAATTGGGCGAGCTGGAGCTTGCCTTGCACACTGTAGCGACCCTCTTTTTCGCTGGTTACCGCCGGGTAGTTGTACACAGCACCTTCGGCTTGCACGGCTGCGTTGCGGTAATTGCCTTGTCCGTTGCTCAGGCGCAGTATACGCCCGTTCTCTCCTTCGAAATGCAGTGCTCCACTGGCGCTGGCGAGCGCAAAACTCGGATAATGCAAGTCGCTCACGGCAATAGTGCCCTTGAGCATAGGCCAATGGCTGCTTCCAAGCCGATAGCTAAACTGCACGCCTTGGCTACTCAGCTTCCCGCTTACCGGGTCGAGATCGAGGCTGTCGAGCAGCGGCTGCCATTCCTGTAGGCTGAACTGGCCGCCTACGCTGCCACTTAGCTGTTGGCTGCGCTGCTGGTAACGCAAACTGCCGCTGAGTTTTTCGTTGCTTCGACTGAGCTGCACACCGCTGAAGTGGAGCACCAGCCCTTGCTGCCGGTCGAAGTCGGCGCGGGCATCGAGCTGGCCGCTGAAGTTGAGGCGGTAGGGCACATAGCCGAGCTCGCCTTTTCGCAGTCGCGCTTGTAGGTTGAAGCGGGTTTGCTCGGGATTGATGTTGATCGAGCCATGGAGGTCGAGATTGCCATCGACGGTGAGTCCATTTAAAAAGGCGTTTTTGTCGGCAAACCACCGCAAGAGTTCGGCAGCATCGAAACTTTCGGCAACAAAGTCGAGGGCAGTTGTTTGTGGATGTGCCCAACGGTGGTAGCCCGTAAGTTGCAGCTTTTCGCGGTTGAGGCGAATGCGGCTCTCGGCGAAACGCAGTTCGCGGCGGTCGAGATCCACCTCCATGGCAAACGATAGGTCGAGGGCTTGCTGGCGCAGATAGGGTTGACCGTCGAGGCTGAGGCTGCCAGCATCGAGGGTGGCATCGGCCTTGAGGCGAAAGCGGCGCTGACTAAAATCGCCTTGGAAGTCGGCATCGGTAAAGGAAGCGGTGACGAGCTGATTGTCAGCAGCATTGCTGTAGCTGAGCTTTACTTCTTCGAGATGCAGCTGGCGTATGGCGAAGCTGGTGTTGGAACGAGTATTGGCCGATGGCTTTTTCCAGAGCAGGAAGTTGGGGTTGCCCTCTTTGTCGAAGCGCAGATCGATTTTAGCGCGGTAAAGGCCGAGTTCTTCGAGTTCGTAGCGTTGCCGCAGTACACTCAACAAGCTAAACGATAAACTGAGTCGGTCGGCAGCGGCGAGGGTGTATCCTGCCCCACGTTCGTTTTCAACGGCTTCAACCTCCAGTTGCCGAAAGCTGAGGCTCACCGAGGGGAAGTTTTCCCAGAGCGAAACGTATATGTCACCGCCTACACGCACCGGACTCAACAGCTGCTCGTTGAGTTGAGCAATTACAGCTGCTTTGAGCTCTTCTTCGTAGATTTTCACAAGCAGGGTAAGGCTACCGGCCAGTACCAACAGCGCTATGATTCCCCCAACAAAAATGCGACGAAGCTTTTTCACCCTATAAAATTGAGGATTAAACCCTGTTTTTTAGCTTCTATTGCGTCAGGGGTAGCTAGTTGATCAAATTTTTCATGAAATTTTTTCCCAACGGCTTTGCATAGTTCCTCAAAGCGCTATATTTGCAGTCCCAATCGGGCGCATAGCTCAGCTGGTTCAGAGCATCTGCCTTACAAGCAGAGGGTCCGCGGTTCGAATCCGTGTGCGCCCACAACCAAAACCTCTCACGCAAGTGAGGGGTTTTTTGTTTTTTAAAGCGACCCAAGCCTTCGGCTTGAGGGCGCGAACCCGAAAAGAGACTGTCGGCGATTAAAGGTTTAAGTAGCCGTTGATAGGTGAAGAGCAAATTTTTATGGGATTGCATATGCGAGTTAGGGTTAATAATAAACTATGTGAATGATAAATCATTCGATAAATAGAATAATGCATATTTATGAATGAATAATAATGTATAGCTAGCTACTATTTGACTATTTATTTTCCTTCTTCACGAATTAACCTGTATAATTGTCTTGAAATTCATTCGAAAATGGGTAATATTAATATCTATGACTGAAAAATCATTCGATAACATCATTTCAATGAGCGATAAATCCTTGGCGAATTACATTGGGTCATTTGTAAAACACCATCGTATTGAGCAAAATAAGACACAGGATGAGTTGGCAAGGGCGGCTGGTATTAGTAGATCTACCCTGAGCTTGTTGGAGCGAGGTGAAACGGTGACAGTAAGTACTTTAATTCAGGTGTTAAGGGTTTTGAACCAACTATCGGTGTTACGATTGTTCGAAGTTAGGGAAACGGTTAGTCCGTTGGTTTTATTAAAACTTCAGAAGAAAAAGCGGCAGCGGGCACGAAGTACATCCAGTACGAAAGTTGACAAAGAGGACACAGATTGGTAAATCATGCAAGTAGCTGAGGTAAAAATCTGGGGGAAACTAGTAGGTGCCGTCGCTTGGAATACCAATGATGGTTTGGCAACTTTTGAATACGATCCTTACTTCAAAACGTTGGGTTGGGATTTGGCTCCGCTACAAATGCCTGTTTCCACGAATCGAAATCTCTTTAGTTTCCCTGAACTGCGTAGCGACAAAAATTTGGGATACGATACGTTTAAAGGGTTACCTGGTTTATTGGCCGATGCACTGCCCGACAAATACGGAAATCAACTGATTGATTTATGGTTATCGCAACAAGGCAGGTCGCGAGATAGTATGAACCCTATTGAAATGCTTTGTTTTATAGGCACTCGCGGAATGGGTGCTTTAGAATTTGAGCCTGCTGTAATCAATGAAAGTAAAAGAGCTTTTTCGGTTGAATTGGATAGTTTAGTTTACACTGCTCAAAAATTACTAGACCAACGCGAATCGTTTACAACCCAACTCAATAAGGAAGAGCAACAAGCAGTTGTAGATATTTTGAAGATAGGTACCTCTGCGGGTGGTGCTCGCCCGAAGGCACTCATAGCTTGGAATGAAAAGACAGGAGAGGTTAAATCTGGCCAAACCAAAGCTCCTAAGGGTTTCGAACACTGGCTTATCAAACTGGATGGTGTGAGCGATGTACAATTGGGCAGCAGCCATGGTTATGGCAGGGTAGAAATGGCTTACTACAATATGGCCGTTGCGTGCGGAATTGAAATGATGTCGTCGCGATTATTGGAGGAAAACGGCAGGGCACATTTTATGACCAAACGTTTTGACCGGGAAGGTGGTGATGGAAAGCATCATGTACAAACCTTTTGTGCAATGAAGCATTTAGATTACAACCAGGTGAACAGTTACAGCTACGAGCAACTTTTTCAGTGCATGCGTGAGTTGAAACTTACCTATGCCGATGCTGAGCAAATGTTCAGGAGGATGGTATTCAACGTGATTGCTCGGAATTGTGATGACCACACCAAGAATTTTTCATTTCTTTTGAAAAGAGACAGCAAGTGGGAATTAGCACCAGCTTATGACCTATGTCACGCATATCGTCCGGAGAGTGTATGGGTAAGTCAGCACGCTTTAAGTATCAATGGCAAGAGAAAAGACATCACCAAAGCAGATTTATTGACGATTGGGAAATCTATTCGTTGTAAAGCAGCCGCTGACATTGTAGATGAAATCAACGCAACTGTAAAACAGTGGAAAAAATTCGCCGATGCGGTAAAGGTCAAACCTGTACTACGCGATGAAATTGCCAAAACGCTACTCGATCTAAATAGACAAGTCTAAGGAGCACAAGTTGTGCATTAACAGTCTCAGACTGTTTCAGATTTAACTTACCCTCGGCGGTGAATACAAAGGAAAACCGCCTTTAATTCTTACTTCTGAGAGGGCTTTGTCAACCTTTAGGAGATCTGCTACTGCCGTTTCTTGCGGAGGAGATACTGAATGTCGTAGGATTCTTTTTCGGGAAGGATTTGTACATAGTATATTTCCCAGCCACGCGATGCTAAATAGTTGATTCCATCGATCATGGAGTTAAATTCCATCATTTTTCCGGTACTGTCGTTGCGCAGGCGGAGGTCGTCGAAAAAGCCTTGTTCCTGACCGAAGTCGACTCTCAGGCCGATCTTTCGGCCTGGAGCATTGGTAATGCCCAATATTTGCGCATATACATAACTCTGGATTTCGGTACTTGGTGTATTTGCCGTTTGTGCCCGGCTGGGGGTAATTTCAAAAAAGCACAGCAGCGTTAAAGCGAATAATAGGTTGTTTTTCATGGACTGGGCATTTAGGTTTTTCTGCACGCTATGCACAACAATAGTGCCTCTTGGGTAGCCTGCAGCTTTTAAAGTAGCTCGAGGCGATTAAAAATTAATTCTTCATCCCTTTAGTGCAAAAAAAATCCCCGCTGGTGGGCGGGGATGGATTTTGGAGTGCAGTTGTCTTAGAGGTGAATCACTTCGCCGTAAGCGGCGGCGGCAGCTTCCATCACGGCTTCGCTCATGGTTGGGTGTGGATGCACGGCTTTGATGATTTCGTGGCCGGTGGTTTCGAGCTTGCGGGCTACCACTACTTCGGCAATCATCTCTGTTACGTTGGCGCCTATCATGTGTGCGCCGAGGAACTCACCGTATTTGGCGTCAAAAATTACCTTCACAAAACCATCCTTGGCACCAGCGGCACTGGCCTTACCCGATGCGCTGAATGGAAACTTGCCTACTTTGATGTCGTATCCGGCTTCGCGTGCAGCTTTTTCGGTCATGCCCACCGAGGCAATCTCGGGTGAGCAATAGGTGCAACCGGGAATATTGCTGTAGTCGAGCGGCTCGGGATGATGGCCGGCGATTTTTTCTACGCAGATGATTCCTTCAGCCGAGGCCACGTGGGCGAGGGCAGGACCTTTTACCACATCGCCTATGGCGTAATAGCCGGGGATATTGGTCTGATAGTATTCGTTGGTCACGATTTTGCCTTTATCGGTAGCAATGCCGGTTTCTTCGAGACCCAGATTTTCGATATTGGCGACCACACCAGCTGCACTCAGTACAACCTCAGCTTCGATGGTCACTTCGCCTGTGGGTGTTTTTACCCGGGCCTTGCACAGTGCACCTGAGGTATCCACCGCTTCTACACTCGAGTTGGTGTGTATGTCGATGCCGTTTTTCTTGTAGATTTTTTCGAGCGCTTTCGATACTTCCTCGTCCTCTACAGGAACTATGTTGGGCATAAACTCCACGATGGTTACTTTGGTACCCATGGTGCTGTAGAAGTAGGCAAACTCAACGCCTATAGCGCCCGACCCGATGATGAGCATGCTTTTTGGCTGCTTCTCGAGGCTCATGGCTTTGCGGTATTCAATTACCTTTTTACCATCGATGGGGATATTGGGAAGTGCCCGAGCACGGCCGCCAGTGGCGATGATGAGGTGGTTGCCGCTAATTTCCGATTTGGTGCCGTCGGCAGCGGTAACCTCTACCTTTTTGCCTGGCTTCACGCGGGCAGTGCCCATCACCACGTCGATTTTGTTTTTCTTCATCAGAAAACCAATGCCTTTGCTCATGCCGTCGGCTACACCGCGGCTGCGTTTTACTACCGACTCAAAATTTGCTTCGGCACCGGCTACGGTAATGCCGTAGTCGGCTGCATGCTGGATGTTTTCAAATACGTTGGCGCTTTTGAGCAGGGCTTTGGTTGGGATACAACCCCAGTTGAGGCAAATGCCGCCCAGCGCTTCACGTTCAACAACGGCGGTTTTCAGGCCCAACTGCGAGGCGCGGATGGCAGCAACATAGCCGCCCGGGCCGCCCCCGATCACGATGAGATCGTAATTCATCTTTCGGTTTTTTTTAGCGCCTGCAAGATACGACCTATTCGGGAATAGTGCCGTGTGCATTTGTGGAATACGAAATGCAAATAATAAACCTATAAGTTGATATGTGTTTAAAACAAAGATATAATTTGTTATAAAAATTTAAATTGCTTTAATTGCATCGGATTAAACCTATGCTTATGACACATTTTATTGTAAACTTTTTCCAGTCAAAACGGCTGCATTTATCGAAAGTTGCAGTATTCTGCCTCTTTTTCACTAGTGCCTTTTGGTTTTCTGTTTTCGCTAGGGCACAAGAAGCTCACGTTTTTTGCCTTGAAATTTCCGTTACTGACCCCAATGCAACTTTTTCTGGCTATTACGAAAGTATTCCAGGAAGTACTCACCCGAACACCATTAATTTATGTTCCCCAACTACCTTGGAGCTCTCGGATATAAATTCCTCAAGTGGTAGGTGTTTTGTGCCTGCTGAGTCGAGAGGGATTACTGAATGGTACCTCGTTTACGTGATGACCTCTTCGCCGGCAGCTGCACGACCGGTACCAGGTACTGTTTTGCCTCAAGCAAGTGGGCCATGGAACATTATAATTGATCCAGGGAATATAAGGCCGTATGATCAAATTCACTTTCCACCGCTTAACCCAGGAGCTATCAATTCGTTTACGCCTTCGGCTTCGGGAAGTTATGCCATAGTTGGTGCTATTTGTAAAAAATTACCAAATAACCAATTCGAGGTGATCGTACCAAACACCACCGGTACTGGTTCGGTTGTATCGAATAAAATCTTCCTGAATTATATCAATCCACTCGAAAATGTAAATATTTCAGGAAATCAACTTATTTGCAATGGATTGAACGAAACATACACCTTACCAGCCTCTATCGCAAGCTTAAATCCGGTGTGGACAGTTACTGGCGGTACGTTTACAGGTTCGGGAAGCCAAATTCAAGTCACCTGGAATTCAGGAATTTACCAAGGCCAGGTACAAGCTACTGTTCAATTATTGGGTGGAACTTGTGTCAGAACGTTTACACTGCCGGTGTATGGATGCTGCGGCATTGGATCAACTCCTCAAAAGTTGTTCACTTTTATCAATTCACTATCGCAAACAGTGTTGTCAGGGACTGGAACTTTAACGGCCTCGCCAACAGGCATTCAAGAAATTTTTATAAATGGCACTTTTTTGATAGACCAGAATTTTACTTTTAACGGCATTTCTTTTCTATTTGGCCCTTTATCGAAGATATTAATCGCCGACGGAGTAGAAGTGCACTTCAACAATTCTGAATTTGACGGTAATATTTGTCATATGTTATTTGACGGGTTATACGTGACTAACCCAAGTCAACGGGTAGTGTTTAATAACTCTAGAGTTTGGGGAGCTTCGAATGGACTGGTTAGTCTCAATGGTGGCCGAATAGAGGTAATTAATTCTCAGTTTAGTGGTTCGTATTTATCTCTCCAAGTACTTAATTACAACCCAGAAACAGTAGCAAATTACAACAGCAATGTATCTCCCGTTCAAGTGTACGGTTCCATGTTTAATAGCTACTCGGGTCAAGTGACCCCCATGCACACCCAAACCCGGCCAACAGCAGCCATTAAAATCGAAAACTGTGGCTTTGTTCGTATCGGCAATCCCAGCCAATCGCCGAATACGTTCACTCCTGGAGGACAAGTTACCTCCTATACTAATCCCATACGCATTATTAACAGTGGGGCGCATTTAGTGAATAACCACTTTGAAAAGACGTTTATTATTAGTTCGCCCAGCGAAACTGCGGCCATCTGGACCACCACCTCAGCTTACAAAGCCTGGATGCGGCCGCTGCAAATCGGTCAATCATTGATTGCACCAAATGCAGCCGAAGGAAACCGATTTTCAGATGGCTATCAGGCCATAGTTACCAATGGTGTGCCTTCGGTGATTATACAGGGCAATCAAATACAAAATTACTCCTTTGGCATTGCGGTAATTAATGCCAATACACAGCGGGTGATTAATCGCAATGGAATAAACCAAAACCACGAACTGCCTGCACCAACGGTGACCAATGTGGGTATAGCTGTATCTTCTACGCACGGATTACCGAATGGAGGCGGCAGTGTTTCAGAAAATGTGGTGGAAGCAGCGGCACAAGCCATTAGCCTCGTCAATGTGAATAGCCTTGCTGTTACTTACAATACCATTAAAACCAATAGCGCACCCGGTGTATCCCAAACAAGTGTTCGTGCAGGTATACACGCCGTAAATGGCTGGAATCTGAACATTTACCGCAACGATTTGCAGCACAATATTTTACCGCTTAACAGCAATGTATCGGGCAATAATTTACGGGGTATTAGCCTCAACAATGTGGTGGATGCATTCGTGTGGGACAATTACATACTCCGTTACGGCTCAGGAATTTATGCAGCGAATAGTAGTAAAGCAAGCCAATTCCGATGCAATTACTTACAAGCCAGTATTTGGGGATTTAATTTTAACAATGTTAGAATTGATCAGCAAGGCAATGCGGGCGATCCAACCGATAACCAATGGGTAGCCAACCGACGGGCAGAACGAATGACCGGTACTGAAGACCCTATCATGCAACCCACTACTTGGTTCTACCGCAGTGGTGCTGCGTTCAGTCCTTTGAGTACAGGTAGTTTGTTTTTTACAACACCTCAACTAACAAGCGGAGGGTCGGTTGAGTGCAGCCAGGTAAGCGAAGGGGGTGAGGAAGAGCAAGGTGAGCCCGACAAATACAACGATCCTGAAGTGGTAGAGGAAGTGTTGGCCGATGTGGTGGGTAAAGGTGCTCCGGTGACTCAAACAGCGGTTCAGTACTTTGGCGAGAGCATGGCGTACAGGGTCATGGCCGATAATCCTGCCTTGCAGCAGCAGCTGGCCAGCCTCCCTGCTGGTTTTAGTAACTTTTATTTTGCACAGCAGGCCACCAAGGGAGAAGTGAAACGTTTGTATGATGCCTTACAAGGTCGCAGCAGTGAAGATGGAGGTGAACTATTGGCTAGTTTTGTACCTAGCAATATTTTCGAGGCCAAAATTGCCGAAGTTAATGCCATTTATGCCAACAGCTGGGCCATGGGCCGGTATCAGCTCGATTCGGCCGAACGTATGGTGCTTTTGCAGGTGGCGCAGGCCGATGCGTTATTATGGGGTGAAGCAGTGTATACCGCCCGTGTAATGTTGGGTATGTACGAGATGGACGAAAATTATTCGAATAGCCAAAATCGTATGGCGCTGAACGAAGAAGTATTGCCCGAGTTGGGTTTGAGTACGGCCTACCCTAACCCTACTACGGGCGAGTTTTGGTTTACTGGCAGTATCGAAACCGGATTAGAAAAGGCACACATCGAGTTGTACGACCTTCAGGGCCGTAGCGTGGCCCAACCTGAGGTTCACTTTAATGAGGGCTGGCACGTAGCCGACCCTAAACTTGAACCCGGCATATATTTTTATCGGTTGTGGATTGATGGTAAGGAGATGCAGCGTGGAAAAATTATTTTTAAATAATAACTTGTAGCACTAAATAAAATGCCTCCCGGTGCAACCGGGAGGCTTTGTTATGAAAAATTGGTTTCTGTTGCTTCTGATGGTGATGAGCGTTGGGCGGGTTTACGGCCAACGTTTCACTAATTTGGTGCTCAACCCCAATTTGGAGGAGTTTAGCAATGGGCGCTGTGTTGCCACTGCCAACAGCAACATAACCGAATACAAACATTGGCACAACAGAGGGGTGGTATTCCGCCAACGAAATGGGAGCTTATTGGGTACCTCACCCGATTCGTACAATGTGGATACCTGTGGCGAACATGTACAATGGAACAACCATGT
>Ga0209278_1001304_pt1 | contig 15518 bp, 15 predicted proteins | sample JI81BgreenDNA_FD_187504 | JGI IMG/M metagenome (GOLD analysis project Ga0209278, IMG submission 187504) | Wastewater effluent complex algal communities from Wisconsin, to seasonally profile nutrient transformation and Carbon sequestration -... | ecosystem: Engineered > WWTP > Effluent > Algae... | reverse complement strand
TGGAGTTGGTGCAGACCCAAAAAAAATCCCGGCCTATGAGGGCCGGGATGGAAGCCTTTTTGCTGTCACACACAAAGGCACCCGCTCAGGGAGGAAAAGCGGGAGGTCGGCAATGCCGACCCGAGAAAAGTATATGACAGTTTTGCGCCATGTCCTATGCATCAATAGGACTAATCTGCATCAACGCGCTGCCAATGGGCCATTAGGTGGTGCGGGGCAGACAGTCGGTCAGGCCATCTAGGCCATCCGGGGTGGTGGCCCATGCTCCCAGGGCCTGCATGCGCCGCCCCAGGCGCAATACCAGACGGTCCTTGCTCAGAAGAATAGCCCCGTGCGCCACGGCCAGGTCGATGAACCCCTGATCGTCCCTGTCCTGGCAGCGCAGCCCGGAAAATGGCGCGCTGTCGCAGAGCTGGGTGTGGGCATAGAACCAGCGCATCACGCTGGCCGGTGCATCGGGCTTCCCCCCCGGCTGCAAGGCGCCCAGGCGCTGCCAGGCGCGCTGCACGGCCGGGTAGGTGAGTACACGTTCCAGCTCTGCCGCCATGGCGGGCGTGGCCAGCCAGCGCAGGTGACCGGCTTCCAGTGCGTCGCGCAGGCGGGTGGTGCGCGGGTCGTTGAACAGGCGCAGATCGAGCACGCAGTTGGTGTCGATGACCCAGGGCCGGCCATGGGCTACCGCCTGTGCAATGTCGTTTGGTGCTGTCGTCAACTTTGCGGCGGTGTGGCTGGCCGTTCCCGGGCAGAACCAGCCACCAGATCGAAGCGGAACAGCCGGCACTCGATGGGGCCGTTCCACAGCGGCACACGCCTCGACTCTTTCAGCCGCATGCGGCTGGGCAGCTTCAGGTCGGGGGTGAGCAGCCACGCCGACCAGCCCGCGTAATGGCGTTTCCAGTGCGCGGCCAGTTGCTGGAAGAAGTTTTCGTTCTCCGCGCCATCCACATCCACGGCCGATTCACGTCCTGCCCGCTGCGCACCACGGCTCCCGTCGCTGCCCTGGCGGCCCAGGGTGTGCGTCACGGCCTGGCGGGTGCTGGCGCGCTGGCCGGCCACGCCGGCGGCGGCAATGCGCTCCCCGTAGGGCGGGTTGAGCAGCAGGACACCGGGGGTTCCGGTGGGCGGCATGCGCTGCAGCGCATCGCCGCCGCGCAGTTCGATGGCGTGCGCCACGCCGGCGCGCTCCGCGTTGCGGCGGGCAAAGTCCACCATGCGGAAGGCCACGTCGCTGCCAAAAATGAAGGGCTTGGCGCCTTCGGGCAGGCGGATCTCGGCGTCCTCGGCTTCCTGGCGCAGCGCCTGCCACACGTGGGGCTGGAAGGGCAGCATTTTCTCGAAGGCGAAGCGGCGCTGCGCGCCCGGCGCCATGTTCAGCGCCAGGTGGGCGGCTTCAATCAGTACGGTGCCACTGCCGCAGCACGGGTCGTACAGCGGTACGGGTTCCCCCACCCCGGGCTGGGCCGAATCTGCCCAGCCGGTCCAGCCGGTGGCGGCCAGCATGGCAGCGGCCAGCGTTTCCTTCAGCGGTGCATCGCCCTTGTCCTCGCGCCAGCCGCGTTTGAACAGCGGCTCGCCCGAGGTGTCGATGTAGATGGTGACGCGGTTCTCGGTCAGGTGCGCGAACAGGCGCACATCGGGGCGGGCGGTGTCCACATCGGGGCGGCTGCCGCGCTTTTCGCGCAGGCGGTCGCACACCGCGTCTTTCACCCGCAGGGCGGCAAAGTTCAGGCTTTTCAGCGGGCTGTGCTGGGCGGTGATCTCCACCTTGATGCTTTGCTGCGGCGTGAACCAGATTTCCCAGGCCACGCCAGCGGCTGCGGCATAGATGTCGTCTTCGTTCCGGTAGGGCAGGTCGGCCAGGCGCACCAGCACGCGCTGGGCCAGCCGGCAGTGCAGGTTGAGTTTCAGGGCGCTGCGCCAGTCGGCATCGGCCTGCACGCCACCGCGCGAGGTGCGCAGATGGGCTTCGGGCAAGCCGGTGATGCGCGCCACCTCGGTGGCCAGAAAACCCTCGACGCCAGCGGCGCAGGGGAGGAAGAGGGTCAGGTCGTGCATGGAAATCTGGGGGCCGGTGGGGCAAATGCGGCCAAAGGGCCTGGGGCGTGGGGCGCTTCAGTAGGTCTTGCGCAGGTGCGCGGGCGCAATGCGCAGGGACTCGCGGTACTTGGCCACGGTGCGCCGCGCGCACTCGATGCCTTGCTCCTTGAGCATGTCGGAAATCTGGTTGTCGCTCAGGGGCTTTCGGGGCTCTTCCCCGGCCACGAATTGCTTGATGAGCGCACGCACGGCGGTGCTGGAGGCATTGCCGCCGGTTTCGGTACCCAGCGAGGAGCCAAAGAAGTACTTCAGTTCGTAGGTGCCAAAAGGCGTGGCCATGTACTTGGCGGTGGTCACGCGGCTGATGGTGGATTCGTGCAGGCCGAGTTCATCGGCAATCTCGCGCAGCACCAGCGGGCGCATGGCCAGTTCGCCGTGCATGAAGAAGTTGCGCTGCCGTTCCACGATGGCGCTGGAGACCCGCAGGATGGTGTCGAAGCGCTGCTGGATGTTCTTGATGAACCAGCGCGCTTCCTGCAGCCGCTGCTGCATGCCGGCCGCAGCCTCGCCCTTGTGGCCGCGCATGGCGTTGGCGTATACGTCCTGCACGCGCAGGCGGGGCATCACATCGGGGTTGAGCTGCACCTTGAAGCCGCGCCCCACCTTGACGACCAGCACATCGGGCACCACAACGTTGCGTTCCACGTTGGCAAAGCGGCGTCCGGGCTTGGGCTCCAGCCGGCCTATCAGGGCCAGCGCGGCGCGGGTGGTGTCCTCGTCCAGCCGGCAGGCGTTGGCCAGGCGGCGCACATCGCGGCGCGCCATCATGTCCAGCGGCTGCTCGCAAATGGCCAGCGCGGCGCGGGCTTCGGGGGTGTTGCGCAGTTCCAGGATCTGCAGGCGCAGGCACTCGGCCAGATCGCGCGCGCCCACACCGGCAGGCTCCATGTGGTGCAGCCAGTTGAGCGCGGTGTTCAGCAGCACCGTGAGTTCTTCCTGGCGTTCCAGCAGGTCGTTGTGCGATAGTGCGCCGGCCGGCCCACCCGCTGCCGCGAGTGCACGTTGCTCCTGCGCCATGAGGGCCTGCACCAGCTCGGCCATGGGGTCGGCCAGATAGCCATCGTCGTCCAGCGACTCGATGAGGTAGTACAGCGCCGCGCGTTCGTCGTCGTTGAGGCGCAGGCCCAGGGCCTGCTGGTGCAGGTGCGCTTGCAGGGAGATGTGTTCGCTGGCCAAGTCGGCGGCGCTGGGGGTGTCCTCGTCCTGGCTGCCCGTACCGCGCGGCGGCGCGTCGCCGCCCCATTCGCTGTCGTCGGGCGAGAAGTCCACGCTGCCATCGCCCTCCCAGCTTTGCTCCAGGCTGGCGCTGTCTTCGGGGGCATCCGCCGCCAATTCCCCGGGGGCATCCGGGGAGCTGGTGGTGTTCTCCAACACGCGGTCGCCCAGGCTCACGGGTGCATCGGCCACCTCCAGCCCGAAGGTCTCGCGGTCGGCCGTCTCGGGCTCGGTTTCCAGGAAGGGGTTTTCGTCGAGCATCTGCTCGACCTCCTGCGCCATCTCCAGCGTGGACAACTGCAGCAGCCGGATGGATTGCTGCAGCTGCGGCGTGAGCGCCAGATGCTGCGAAACGCGTAAGGAGAGGCCCTGCTTCATGCCGGGCCCTTACATGCGGAAGTGCTCGCCAAGGTAGACCCGACGCACGTCGGGGTTCTCGACGATGTCGGACGGCGTGCCGCTGGCCAGCACATGGCCGTCGTTGATGATGAAGGCGTGGTCGCAGATGCCCAGCGTCTCGCGCACGTTGTGGTCGGTGATGAGCACCCCGATCCCGCGCGACTTCAGGAAGCCGATGATGCGCTGGATCTCGATGACGGCAATCGGGTCGATGCCGGCAAACGGCTCATCGAGCAGGATGAAGCGCGGCTGCGTGGCCAGCGCACGGGCAATTTCCACCCGCCGCCGCTCGCCCCCCGACAGCGCGGGCGCCGGAGAGGCCCGCAGGTGCTGCACGTGCAGGTCTTCCAGCAGGCTTTGCAGGCGCTTTTCAATTTCGGGTTCGTTCAGCGGCCGGCCTTGCGCATCGGTCTGCAGTTCCAGCACCGCCCGTATGTTCTGCTCCACCGTGAGCTTTCGGAAGATGGACGCTTCCTGCGGCAGATAGCCCAGGCCCAGCCGGGCGCGGCGGTGGATGGGCAGGGCCTCTATGGGCTGGCCGTCGAGCAGGATCTGCCCCGCATCGGCCCGCACCAGCCCCACGATCATGTAGAACGAGGTGGTTTTGCCGGCACCGTTGGGGCCCAGCAGGCCCACCACTTCACCGCTGCCCACCGCCAGCGACACGTCCTTCACCACCCGGCGCCCGCCATAGGCCTTCTGCAAGCCACGGGCCTCTAGCCGACTGGCGCCTCCGCCCAGCCCCGCTGCCGCATCTGCCCTCACTGGCGCGGCCCCAGATTCAGGCTGGGTTGCAGGGAGGGGCCAGCGCTGGGCGGCGTGGCGTTGAGCTGGGAAGCCGGATCGGTGCCCGCATTGCCGCCCGGCGTGATGAGCGCGCGCACCCGGCCCGACGGGTTGGCCGTGGTGGCTCCAGCACCTGCTGCCCCCCCTTCCACCGTGAACACCTCGGTCCGACCGTCGTACACGATGACCGTGCCTGCGGTCTCGTCATTGAGCTGGGCCCCCCGGTAGCGCCGGAACACCGCCTGCCCGGTGAGCTTCACGGTCTCGGTGCGGCTGTCGTAGTCGATGCGCTGGGCTTCGGCCTCGATGAACTCGTTCAGTCCTTGCCGCTTCTGCCGGAAAAATGCCAGCGCATCGGAGCCTGCGCGTACCACCGCCACCTGATTGCCCTGCCCGTCCTGCTGCACCTCCAGCTGCGCTCCCCGCAGCACGATGGTGCCCTTGGTGAGCACCACGTTGCCCGTGAAGATGCTGGTCTGGCGCACATCGTCGTACCGCAGCGCGTCGGATTCGATGTTCATGGGCTGGTCGCGGTCGCTGCGCTCGGCCAGCGCCACGCCCGAAATCATCGCCAGAGCAAACGCCAGTACCGCCGCCCGGGTCAGGGCAAGCAGCAGGACAGGAGAAGGCGATGGGTGTGGGGGCGTGTAGGTGGGCATCGGGGGCGCAGGCAAGGCACGAAACTTGCATGCATTTTAGGGCCCAAAGCGGCCATTCTGGCAACTTTGCCCGCGCGAGGCACCGAAATCATCAGGAACGCCAGAGCTGCAGAGCCGCAGAAGCCTGAGACCCTGGCGGCACCGGCAGCGTCAGCCCTTGCGCGCTTCCGCAATGAGTGCGTTGGCCACCAGCAGCGTGCGCGCAGCCTGGCCCGGCACGTAGTAACGGCCCGCAATGCCCAGCGCGGGAGTGCCCTCCACCCGGTAGGCGTCCTGCAGGGTGGTAGCGCGGCGTGCCTTGCCCACCACACCGAAGGAGTTGTACATGTCGGTGAAGCGCTTCTGGTCCACGCCCTGCTTGACCACCCAGGCGGTGATGGCGTCGGCGGTGGTCAGGCGCTGGCGGTCTACGTGGATAGCTTTGAACACCTTGGCGTGCAGGTCTCCCACCAGATTGAGAGCCTCCAGCGTGTAGTAGAGGCGCTGCATCGGCTCGAAGCCCGCGTTGAAGGCCACGGGCGTGCGGCGCACTGTGACGTGCGCTGGTTTCTTCTGGATCCAGTCTTCGAACATGGGCTCGAAGTTGAAGCAGTGCACGCAGCTGTAAGCAAAGAATTCCACCACCTCCACCTGGCCGGCCGGGGCCTCCACGGGGGCCGGTTGGGGCAGGCGCAGAAAATCGGTGCCCTCCCGCAGTCCTGCAACCTGGGCCACCGCCTGCCCCGGACCCAGCAGGGCCAGAGTGGGCACGCCTACGGCAGCTGCCCCAGCCGCAGAAGCCAGTGAGGTGGTGGTCAGGCGGGAGAAAGTACGGCGGTCCATCGATCAACTCCTTGTGTCTGTCCGGCGAGCCGGACCATGTCCAGATATGGGCCCACTGCGCAGGCCAAAGTTCCCAGGATGCCGCTCAGCGTTGCACCCGGACGAGGGCGGCCTCGAAGCCGCGGCCCGACAAACTGGCCACCATCTCGTCGGCGGCAGATTTCTGCTCGAACGGACCCATGCGCACCCGGTAAATGGGCTGCCCTGCCTGTTCGCGCTCCGTCACCTTGGCATCCATGCCAAGCATGGCGAGCCGGGCGCGCTGCGCTTCGGCGTCGCCGGGGGAGCGGAACGCGCCAGCCTGCACGAAATACAGGAAAGGATCGGGGACGCTGGCCACTTCGACCGGCACCACCGGCACCACGCCCTGGGTACGGGACTGGATGAGCTCGCCCAGAGGGTCGGGTGCAGCGGGCGTACTGGGCGCGGCAGGCGTGCCGGGCGCGGCAGGAGCGGCAGTCGCATTGCCCGGTGTGGTGGATGCGGTCGGCGCACTGCCCGTGGCTGCCCGTCCCGAGAGCGCAGCGTTGGGGTCCCAGTTGCGGTTGCGCTCCGCTTCCACCGCATCCTGGCTGGGCGGGCGCTGCACGCCACGGTCCACCAGCGGAACCGGCACCTTGGTCACGTACACCGCCACGGCCAGGGCAATGCCCAGGCCCAGCACCAGTCCCATGACCAGGCCCAGAAGTGTGCCGCCGCGCTCGCAAGCGGGTCTTGCACGGTGCAAACGGAGAGGAGAGGCAGCGTAGTTCGGCATCACATTTTCTCGGGGGCGCTTACCCCCAGCACTTTCAGGCCATTGTGCAACACCTGCGCCGTGGCCGCGACCAGCGCAAGCCGGGCCAGACGCACGGTGGCATCGTCCACCAGTATGCGCTCGGCGTCGTAGTAGCTGTGGTAACAGGATGCAAGTTCGCGCAGGTAGAAGGTCACATCGTGCGGTGCAAAGTCCTGGGCGGCAGCGCTCAGCATGGCCGGGTAGCGGGCCAGCTGCAGCATGAGGGTCTGGGCCGGGGCGCTGTCCAGCGGGGCCAGGCTGGCCTGTTGCAGCGACTGCCGGGCGGCCTCGGTGCCCAGGCCTGCCTGTTCGCGCCAGGTGTTCAGGACCGAGCAGATGCGCGCGTGCGCGTACTGCACATAGAACACCGGGTTGTCGTTGTTCTGCTGAATGGCCAGGTCTACGTCGAAGGTGTATTCGGTGTCGGGCTTGCGGCTGAGCAGGAAGAAGCGCACCGCGTCCTTGCTGGTCCAGTCGATCAGGTCGCGCAGGGTCACGTAGCTGCCCGCGCGCTTGGAGATCTTCACCTCTTCGCCGCCGCGCACCACGCGCACCATGGTGTGCAGCACGTAGTCGGGGTAGCCCTGGGGAATGCCCAGGCCGTCCACGCTGGAGGCGGCCTGTATGCCGGCGCGCACGCGGGCAATGGTGCCATGGTGGTCGGTACCCTGGATGTTGATGACCTTGGTGTAGCCGCGCTCCCACTTGCTCAGGTGGTAGGCCACGTCGGGCACGAAGTAGGTGTAGCCCCCTTCGCTTTTCTTCATGACGCGGTCTTTGTCGTCGCCGTAGTCGGTGGTGCGCAGCCACAGTGCGCCGCCCTCCTCGTAGGTCTTGCCGGCGGCCATGAGCTTTTGCACGGTCTGTTCCACGCGGCCGCTGGTGTACAGGCTCGACTCCAGGTAGTACTGGTTGAACTTCACCTGGAAGGCCTGCAGGTCGAGGTCCTGCTCGTGGCGCAAGTAGGCCACCGCAAACTGGCGCATGCCGTCGAGGTCTTCCACATCGCCGCTGGCGGTGAATTCGCGGTCGTCGGCGCGCACGGTTTTCTTGGCCAGGAAATCGGCGGCAATGTCGGCAATGTAGTCGCCGTTGTAGGCCGATTCGGGCCAGCCGGCATCGCCCGGTTTCAGCCCGCGCGCGCGGCACTGGGTGGAGCGGGCCAGGGTTTCGATCTGGGCACCTGCGTCGTTGTAATAGAACTCGCGGTGCACCGCCCAGCCCTGGGTCTCGAACAGGTTGCAGATGGCGTCGCCCAGCGCAGCCTGCCGCCCGTGGCCCACGTGCAGCGGCCCGGTGGGGTTGGCAGACACAAATTCCACCAGCAACTTCTGGCCGTTGGCAGGCTGGGCGCCAAAACCGCCGCCGGCCTCCAGCACCTCGCGCACGATCTGCTGCTTGGCCTCGGGCTTGAGGCGGATGTTGATGAAGCCGGGGCCCGCGATGTCGATGTCCTGCACCCACTGCTGGTAGGCCGGCAGGGCCTGCAGTTCGGCCTTCAGCTGCTCGGCCAGCGCACGCGGGTTGGCCTTGAGCGGCTTGGCCAGCTGCATGGCGGCCGTGACCGCGTAGTCGCCGTGCGCGGCCACCTTGGGCGACTCGAACGTGGCCTTGTCACCCTGGCCGGGTGCGAGCTTTTCCAGGCTGGCGGCCAGGCCGTCCAGCAGCGTTTGTTTGATCTGCAGCATGCCGCGATTTTAGGCGGCTGGCGCCCAGGCCCGGGGGCTGGGCCCAGAGCGCCGCCAGCTCAGGCCTTGGCGCCGCGTTGTGCCGCCAGCACGCACAGCAGGTCGCAGGCAATGTGGGCGGCGGCCAGCGCGGTGATTTCGCTCTGGTCGAACGGGGGGGACACCTCCACCACATCCATTCCCACCAGGTTCACCGGCACCATGCCCCGCACGATGGCCAGCGCCTGGGCGCTGCTCAGCCCCCCCGCTACCGGCGTGCCGGTGCCTGGGGCGTGGGCCGGGTCCAGGCAGTCGATGTCGAAGGTGAGGTAGGTGGGCCGGCTGCCCACGATGGACAGGACCTGCTGCAGCGTGGCCGCCACACCCTGGGCGTGCACCGTGGGCGCGTCGATGACGTTCATGCCCATGAAGTCGTCGTTCCAGGTGCGTATGCCTATCTGCACCGAGGTGGCCGGGTCCACCAAGCCGTCTTTCACGGCCTTGTAGAACATGGTGCCGTGGTTGAGCGAGTCGGGGCTGTCGTCGGGCCAGGTGTCGCAGTGCGCGTCGAAATGGATCAGCGAGAGCGGCTTGCCGTACTTCTCGGCGTGGGCCTGCAGCAGCGGGTAGGTGATGTAGTGGTCCCCGCCGAAGGTGAGCATGCGCGCGCCACTGGCCAGAATACCGCGCGCGTGCTGGCGTATGGCCTCGGGGATGGTGTGCGGGTTGTGGGCATCGAACCAGCAGTCCCCGCCATCGACCACGGCGAGTGTGTCGAACGGGTCGAACCCCCACGGGAAGGGCTTCAGTTCGGCCAGCTGCACGCTGGCAGCGCGCACGGCGGCCGGGCCCAGGCGGGCGCCGGGGCGGAAGGTGGTGGCCAGGTCCAGGGGCACGCCGCTCACCACCACATCGGCGCCGGCAAAGTCGCGGGTGTAGTTGCGCCGCATGAAGCTGAGTACGCCCGCGTAGGTGTTGTCGGGCCAGGAGCCGTGCAGGCTGGTGCGGCGGATGGCGGCGTCGCCAGGGGTGGTGGGTGGTGTGTGCATGGGTAGGAGTTTAGGCAAGCGCTGGCGGGATGGCTACGGGCTGGTTCAGGGTTGGATCAGGGTTGTTTAGGGGCAGACTGCGGGCAGGAGTTGCTGGCGGGCGGCGTCTTTCACGGCCCGCGTGAGCCGCTGCGCGGTGGGCGGCTCACGGCTCCAATGCTGCCAGTACAGCGCCACGTCGACCGTGCGGCCGGGCAGCACCTCGGCCAGGGGCGGGCGGTGCGCGCGGGCGGCCAGTTGCAGGTCGCTCACCATGCCCCAGCCCAGGCCCAGCTCGATGGCGGCCTCGAACGCTTCAGTGGCGGGCACGAAGTGGCGCGGGTAACGGGCGCCGCGCAGGCCAAAGTGCTGCAGCAGGAAGGCGTCCTGCAGCGCGTCCTTGCGGTTGAAGATGATGGCTGGGTGCGCCAGCAGGCGGTGCGGCGTGACTTCCGCGCTGCGTGGCCCTTTCCACTGCGCCACCTGCTCCGGCGCGGCCACGCAGCGGTAGCGCATGATGCCCAGCGGCTCCGACAGGCAACCCCGCATGGGCTCGGCCAGCGTGGTGACGCAGCCCGAAACCTCGCCGCTTTTCAGGGCGTCGTGCGTGTGGTCCTGGTCGTCCACCACGATATCGAGCACGGTGCGGTGTTTCTGCATGACGGGCATGACACCGCTCAGGAACCAGGTGGCCAGCGAGTCGGCGTTCACGGCCACCGCCATGCTCTGCATGGGCGCTGGCTTGCGCCGGCCAGAACCGCCCCCCACGCCACCTCCTGAGCCGGGCAGGTCGGCCATGAGATCGGCCTCCATGAGCTGCACCTGCCTCACGTGGGTGAGCAGGGCCTGCCCGGCGGGCGTGGCGTGCACGTGTTTGCCGCGCACCAGCAGGCGCTGGCCCAGCGTTTCCTCCAGCGAACGTATGCGCAGCGACACCGCCGACAGCGTGATGGACAGTGCCTTGGCCGCAGGGCCAAAACCGCCATGGTCCACCACGGCAGCCAGCGCTTCGAGTTGGCGGGCATCGAGCATGGCGGCGTACTCCGGAATCAATCAAAAATTACTCAAGTGAACTGAGTTTAATTCAACATCGTTCAACAAACGGGTGTTTGCGGCCACACTTCGCTTCGTCTGCTTCCTCTGCTTCGGCGCTGCTGTTTTGCGCAGCTGCCCGAAGCCCCCGGAAATCCCAAAAACCACAGCGTTTCTCACCCCGAGCAAGATCATGGCCTTCGCCGCAAGCATTCCCACCTTCACCGCCGGCATGGTGCTGAGCCTGTCCCTCATCATGGCCATAGGCCCGCAGAACGCGCACGTGCTGCGCATGGGCCTGCAGCGCCAGCATGTGTGGCTCACCGTGGCCGTGTGCGCCGTGGCCGATGTGCTGCTCATTGCCCTGGGCGTGCTGGGGCTGGCCCAGCTCGGCGGTCTGTCCGACAAGATGCATGGCGCCATCGTGGGTGCCGGCGTGCTGTTCCTGCTGGTGTACGGCTGGCAGGCGGCCCAGCGCTGTGCGCGGCCGGTGGCGAATGTGGTGCCCGGTGCGGGTGAATCGGCCAAGGGTGAATCGGCCCCGGGCGAACCGGCGCCAGCGGCTGGCCCCAAACCCCTCACCGCCCGCCAGGCAGTGGCTTCCGCATTGGCCTTCTCCTGGCTCAACCCGCATGCCTGGCTCGACACCGCCGTGCTCATTGGCACTGCCTCGCTGGCCTACGGCACGCCGGGCAATGCGGTGTTTGGCGCTGGTGCGGCCACGGGTTCGCTGGTGTGGTTCGCCGTGCTGGGCGTGGCCGTGTTCTGGATGGGCCGCCGGCTGAGCTCCCTGAAGCTGTGGCGCGCCATAGACGGGCTGGTGGCCCTGATGATGTGGGGCACCGCGCTGTGGTTGCTGGCCGGGCTGTTCTGAGCCTGCATGGCACCCAGCCTCAACCGCGCGACCAGAAATCTGCGCGGCTGTACTGTTCCTTCAGGTAGTCAATCCACAGCCGCACGCGCAACGGCAGGTGCTTGCGCTGCGGGAAGACCGCAAAAATGCCGTTCGGCGGCGCGGCAAAGGCATCCAGCACCGTCACCAGCCGCCCGGCGGTGATGTCGGCCTCCACCTCCCAGGTGCTGCGCCACGCAATACCAAAGCCCGCCAGGCACCATTCGTGCAGCACCTGCCCGTCGGAGCAGTCCAGCGGCCCGCCGGGGCGCAGGTGGGTGATGCTGCCGTCCTCCAGCCGGAAGGCCCAGCCCCGCGCCTGCGAGGCCTCGGAAGACAGGGTCAGGCAGTCGAACTGCGCCAGGTCCTGCGGGTGTTGCGGCACGCCATGGCGCTGCAGGTAGGCGGGCGTGGCCACGCACAGGCGGCGGTTGTCGGCCAGGCGGATGCTCACCAGGGAAGAGTCGGGCAGGTCGCCCACGCGCACCGCGCAGTCGTAGCCTTCGCCGGCCAGGTCGATCACGCGGTCGCTCAGGTTCAGGGACAGGCTCACCTCGGGGTGGATGTCGTGGAAGCGCGGCACCAGCGGCGCCACATGGCGGCGTCCGAAGCCCGCTGGCGCGGTGATGCGCAAATGCCCCCGCGCCTGCACGCCGCCGGCGCTCACGCTGGCCTCGGCCTGCGCCAGATCGGCCAGCAGGCGCTGGCTGTCCTCCAGGAAGGCGGCGCCCTCGTGCGTGAGCGAAATGCGCCGCGTGCTGCGCACCAGCAACTTGATGCCCAGGTGTTCCTCCAGCGCATCGAGCCGGCGCCCCACCACGGCGGGTGCCACGCCCTCGGCCCGGGCCGCCGCCGACAGACTGCCGCGCGCGGCCACCGCCACAAAGGTTTCCAGTGCCTTGAGTTTGTCCATGAGGAGGGTGAACGCCCGCTAAGAACGCCCGCTAGATAGGGATGACCGTGTCGCTGTAGAGGGCCACTACGGGGTCGTGCGTCAGCAGGCGCATGGGCTCGTGCAGCGCCTGCGCCACCAGCAAACGGTCGAAGGGGTCTTGGTGGTGCGCGGGCAGTCTGCTGACTGCTGCGGCGTGCTCGGGCTCAATGGCCAGCATGCGGTAGCCCGACGCACGGAAATAGCCCAGCGCGTCGTGGGCAGATACCGGCATGTCCCCCCGCCCTAGTGCGTGCTTGATAGCGATTTCCCACACGCTGGCGGCGCTCACCCACACGGTGTTGCGCGGCTCCTCGATCAGGGCGCGCGCTGGCGCGCTGAGCTTAGGGTGGTCGGTGATGGCCCAGAGGGCCACGTGCGTATCGAGCAGCAGGTTCACGCGCCAGCCCCGCCCAGAAGCAGGCGCGCCACCTCGGCGTTGTGGGTGTCTATGGTGTCGGGCACCAGGAATTTGCCTTTGGCCACGCCCAGTCTGGGTCCGGCTGGCGGGGCGTCCAGCGGAACCAGTTTGGCCGCGGGCCGACCGTTGCGCGCAATCACGATCTCGCGCTCCTGCCCTTGCTCAATGGCTTCCACCAGCCGGGACAGGGTGGACTTGGCTTGCAGCATATTGACGGCGGACATGGTGGACTCCAGTGGGGGGAGGCGAAACAAAGACCCAGGGCCAGCAGGGCATGGGGCAACGGAAAGGTCGCCGATTTACCTAGTCTAGTCTAGCTAAGCCAAAGTGACAACCAAGCGCTGTAGCTCGCCATCATCATTGGCTTGTCCCACGAGGAAAATAAGCTAATCCCCGACTATTTTCCTATCACTTGTGCAAAAAAGTCAAAAGTGCGCTGCGTTGGGGCATGGCAATGGAGCGCCGCCCTTGGCGTACAGTTGCACGTTCACGCTGGCCCAGAGTGCCTCCCGGTGCACGTTCCAGCAAGCACCCTCCAACCCTTCACCCACCCACCGAGCCGCCCATGACCACGCCCCGCACCACCGTTCACCGCCTGCAAGTGGCCACCGCCCTGCACCAGTTCATCGAAGAGCAGGTACTGCCCGGCACCGGCGTGCAGAGCGCCGCGTTCTGGCAGGGCTTCGATGCCATCGTGGCCGACATGGCCCCGCGCAACCTGGCCCTGCTGGCCGAGCGCGACCGCCTGCAGCTGGAGCTGGACAAGTGGCACAGCGCCAACCCAGGCCCGATCCAGAACATGGCCGCCTACCGCCAGTTCCTGGAAACCATTGGCTACCTGGTGCCCCAGCCGGCCGATGCCAAGGCCACCACCGCCAACGTGGACGCCGAACTGGCCGTGCAGGCCGGCCCCCAGCTGGTGGTGCCCATATTGAACGCCCGCTACGCGCTGAATGCCGCCAACGCGCGCTGGGGCAGCCTGTACGACGCGCTGTACGGGACGGATGCCATTCCCGAGACCGACGGCTGCGAGAAAACCGTGGGCGGCAAGCCCGGCTACAACCCCCAGCGCGGCGCCAAGGTCATTGCCTTTGCCCGCCAGTTCCTCGATGAATCGGCCCCGCTGGCCAGCGGTTCGCACGCCCAGAGCACGGGCTACGCCGTGGTGAACGGCCAGCTGCAGGTGAGCCTGCAGGGCGGTGCCACCACCGGCCTGAAAGACGCCGCCCAGTTCGTGGGCTACCAGGGCAGCGCCGCCGCGCCCAGCTCGGTGCTGCTGGCGCACAACGGCCTGCACATCGACATCATCGTCAACCGCAACACCGCCATCGGCAAGACCGATGCGGCCGGCGTGTCCGACGTGGTGCTGGAAGCCGCGCTGTCCACCATCCTCGACCTGGAAGACTCCGTGGCCGCGGTGGACGCCGAGGACAAGGTGCTGGCCTACAGCAACTGGCTGGGCATTCTGAAAGGCACCCTGACCGAGACCTTCCAGAAAGGCGGCCAGACCCTGACCCGCGGCCTGAACGCCGACCGTGTGTACACCAGCGCCAACGGCAGCGGTGAAGTGCGCCTGCATGGCCGCTCACTCATGTTCCTGCGCAACGTGGGCCACCTCATGACCAACCCGGCCATCCTCTACACCGCCGCCGACGGCTCGGTGAAAGAGATCCCGGAAGGCATCATGGACGCCATCGTCACCACCACCATTGCGCTGCACGACCTGCAGGGTCACGGCAAGGACGGCCTGCGCAACAGCCGCACCGGCAGCGTCTACATCGTCAAGCCCAAGATGCACGGCCCCAAGGAAGTGGGGTTTGCCTCCGACCTGTTCGCCCGCGTGGAGCAACTGCTGGGCCTGCCCGACAGCACCGTGAAGCTGGGCATCATGGACGAAGAGCGCCGCACCAGCGTGAACCTGAAGGCCTGCATTGCCGCGGCCGCCAGCCGTGTGGCCTTCATCAACACTGGTTTCCTGGACCGCACCGGCGACGAAATGCACACCGCCATGTACGCCGGCCCCATGGTGCGCAAGGGCGACATGAAGACCAGCGCCTGGATCCAGTCGTACGAGAAGAACAACGTGCTGGTGGGCCTGAAGTGTGGCCTGCGTGGCCGCGCGCAGATTGGCAAAGGCATGTGGGCCATGCCCGACCTCATGGCCGAGATGCTGAAGCAGAAGATTGCCCACCCCAAGGCCGGCGCCAACACCGCCTGGGTGCCCAGCCCCACCGCCGCCACGCTGCACGCCCTGCACTACCACCAGGTGCTGGTGAGCGATGTGCAGAAGGAGCTGGAAGCCATCGACGCCGATGCCGAGCGCGACAACCTGCTCACCGGCCTGCTGACCGTGCCCGTGAGCGCCAGCCCGAACTGGAGCGAGGCCGAGAAGCAGCAGGAGTTGGACAACAACATCCAGGGCATTCTGGGTTACGTGGTGCGCTGGGTGGACCAGGGTGTGGGTTGCTCCAAGGTGCCCGATATCCACAACGTGGGCCTGATGGAAGACCGCGCCACGCTGCGCATTTCCAGCCAGCACGTGGCCAACTGGCTGCACCACGGCATCGTGACCGAAGCGCAGGTGCGCGCCACCTTCGAGCGCATGGCCGCCGTGGTGGACGGCCAGAACGCCGGGGATGCTCTGTACCAGCCCATGGCCGGCCATTTTGCCACCAGCAAGGCCTACCAGGCGGCGCTGGACCTGGTGTTCAAAGGCAAGGAGCAGCCCAGCGGCTACACCGAGCCGTTGCTGCACGCCTGGCGTTTGAATGTGAAGGCCGGGGCCTGAAGG